>Ga0315290_10000428_pt1 | contig 27209 bp, 37 predicted proteins | sample YL17G12_0_MG_FD_203627 | JGI IMG/M metagenome (GOLD analysis project Ga0315290, IMG submission 203627) | Sediment microbial communities from Yellowstone Lake, YNP, Wyoming, USA - YL17G12_0 | ecosystem: Environmental > Aquatic > Freshwater > Lake > Sediment | place: USA: Wyoming | collected... | reverse complement strand
CTGAACCAAGTGAAGAAGATTTAGAACAATTTAAAAGAATTCAAATGGAGATTGCAAGATTACAAAATACTGGAGCATTTAGAGTTGAAGTTTTGTATCAACAATTAGGAATAAATGCTAATTTAAGTAGAATTGCAACAGCTCTTGAAAAACTGACAAATGGAAAAAGGTAAGGAACTAAAATTATTAAAAGAACTTGAAGAACTTAAACATAAAGATAGGATGGAACAGATTGAAGTAGAAGCCAGATTGCACAAGGAAGTAGAAAATTTAAAATTTGACCATATGATACAATTGCAGAGAATAAAATCAGCAGAAATTAGGAAAACAATTGATAGAAGAGGAGATAGAGAATTTATGGAAGGATATGCTAAGAAATGAAAACGGAAAAACAAATTAAAGCCAAAATTGAAGCGTTGGAAGGTCTTTTAGTGAATAAAGAATTAGAAGATGAAGCAATTATGGGTGGGAAACAAAGAGCAAAGATAAGAGTAAAAATAAATCTTTTAAATTGGGTTTTAGATAAATACCCAGAAGATATAATTGAAAAATGAATTCAAAAACAGCTAATATTCTATTTGTAATGTTAATAATTGTAGTTTTTACATTTATTATTTTCACAACATCATATATAATAAAAAATAAAGAGGCATTCACAAAAAACCCTATAATCTATGGGGCTAAAAAAATGGATTTGGGTCAATGCTCTTGTATGTGTTTCAAAGAAAATAATCAACAACCAATTTCTTTAAATTTCAATAGCACTTCACTTTCATATAAAAATCCAACGCTTAATTGAAACAACTTTTACAATGAGTATGCTCGAAACGACCCTTGCAATAATTTTAGCCCAGATACCAACTTACTTTATCCAAAGATATTTTTTCAAAAAGATAATGGATAAGCATTTGGATAATCTTGAAAGTAAAATGAAAGGTAAAATAATCTCAAAAGATACCATCAAGCAATTGAGTGAACAATTGGGAGAATTTGCAAAAAAGGAAACTATATTCTTCGACGACAAACCATAAAATCATTTTCTAAAATTGATGTATTTTTCTAATTCTATCGACGACGATTTCTTATTTTCCGACGACAAAATATATAAAGGTAGGAGTATTTCTATGTGTAAGTAAATACATAGGAGAAAAACAAATGGAAAAAAATCGAATGAAGAAAGGAAGTAAACTTTATTGTAGGAATTGTGAGAAACCTCAAGAAGTAGTTTACATAGGAACACACAGAGTTTGTTCTGAATGTAGGGAGGACATCTAAAATGGAAACAAAACACAAAGCACAACTTCAAAGAAGAATGAAGCAAGATAGCAAGAGCTGGGAAGTTATGGTAAGTAACTTCGAAAGCAAAGAAGGAATGGCTATGCAAGTTAATACCCATTTCAATTCGGAAAAGGATGCTATTGAAAATGTCTTGCATAAGATTGAGTTGGATTTAATGACAGCTCTCCACTATGGTTTCAAACAACCAATTCAAGTATTCATAAGAGAAGCCAAGTAAAAGGGGTGACTTCTTTTTCTACCATAGGGGAATGCTTTTGATTGTTCCGAATAATCTTGTCAAAAACAAACTTCCAAATAGAGTTCCTATCATAAATCCCATTATGAACCAGAAGGTTTTGCTGAAGTTCATCTTATTTTGTGTTGTTCTTTATGGTAAAAGTTAAACTAATTGATTAGTTTCTCCTCTATCATCTTCCTCTTTTTGTTTATCTTTAGTGCATAATTCAAAAGCTTTAACCAATTTTTCTCTATCTAATGAAACAAACCAATTATAAGCAATAACATATTTTTCCCAAAACGCTTTTTTATTTGCAATTAGTTTTTTTAATTCATTCTCTAATTCTATTAATCTTTCTTCTTCTATTATAACTTTATATCCCTCTTCTTTTCTTTTTATTTTTTTAATAGTTCCATCTTCTCTAACAGCATATTGTAAAGAAGGGTCAGACCCTAAATAAAAAAAAGAACCATCAAAGTGAGCAAAATAACTTTCACAATTTCTACACCAAGCATTTCTTTTATCAGAGCAAATATAAATTCCAGATTTATTACACTTTGGACAAATCATTTTAACTTATAAACATCTCCAAGAAGTTCTACAATTTTATCTCTATCACTCTCTGTGAAGATAGAAGGAGAACCATAATGTTTTAAGAAGGTATTATGGTCGTGACCTAATCTCCAACAAATTTCATCAGTATCTAAATCAACCCCTCTTCTTTGAACCGTTTTAAGCCACATCCCAGTTGTCTTACGAATGTTATGTAAAGAATATTGCCAGTAATCTTCCACACCAATCTTCTGAAGTTTTCTTCTTAACAACTGCCAAGCATTTTGTTTAGTCATCTTGAATAAGAAATCTTCATTAGCAATTTGGTGTCTTTTAATATATGCTCTTATTCTTCTAATGTATTGAGAATTCATACCAAACTCTCTACTTTGTCCTCCAAGAACTTTTGATTGTCCTTTTTTTGCTTTTACCTTTGTAACATATAATCTTAAAGTATTTTGAACCCAATCAAAATCTTTTGGTCTGATGTGCAACCATTCATCTATTCTTGCTCCAGAAATTAATAGACCATCAAAAAAATCTTTTTGGTCTTGCTTCATTACACTCATAAGTTTGTTCCAAGTATTAGGAAGAAAATAAGCGTGTCTATCTTTTCTAACAGAATACTTTTTCCCATCAGATTTCATTCCTTCAAACAATCCTTCTCTGTGTGGAACTGCTGTTAAAGTTAAACTTTTTTTGACATTCTTATGTGTAGGGTTTTCCATTTTATTTATCTGTATCTTAAAAGATAAACACAATTTATAAGTATTTCCATACTGGATTATCCCTTCGTAAATTTTTTAAACTTCTTCCTCCTCTATTATATAGTCCTGCTCATCAATCCCAACTCCTCTTTCTTTTTCTTTTCTTTTCAATTCTTTTAACTGCCTAATTAATTCTAATCCTTCTTCATCCCAGTTCAACATAACATTATAGTGGCAGTTCGGACAGCAGGTATAATACTCTTGAGAACCTTTGTAATCCCATTCTCTTTCACAATGTGAACATTTTAACATCATTTTAATCAATCTCTCCTTTGGATTTAGTTAGTTAGTGATACATACATACTTTCTAAATTAATTTAGTGGGCGACCAGTATAAACTATTAACGAATTAAAATTGGCAAAAATGCCTCATTAACCGACCCACTCGTCGATAGGAATACCTAATCCTCTACACTTTAAATAAAATTGGGTAAGGGCTTGGAACTTTCTGTGGAACACAACTCCGTATTCGTGTTTTGTTTTGTGTGGATGTGTCTTAATATATTCAAGCCATTGCTTTTGTGTATCACTCAAGAACTGCAAGTTATCTCCAGTATCAAATATTACTTGTTCTTCACCACTATCCTTCTTATCTTTCTTGTCTTGCTTGTCATCCATCACATCAAGTTGAGATTGAATGCTTTTGTTTAGTTTACTTGTGAAATTTTCCTTTTTTACTTCATAAGCATCAATTAAATGTTGTGGTGGCTTTGGAACATTCCATTTGGTGAGTTTTGTTGCTCCTCCCATTTGTCCTTCGTGCATAACCCACAAGCTATGTTCATAAAACTTTTTCATTCTTGAATTGTATTGCAAGAGTTTTGGTCTAATGGTTGTGAGATTTGTTTTAGTTGAATGTCCTTTAACTTCAAATTTACAATGTAATAATTTCTGCGAAGCTATATCAATGAAATCAGCGTATGGAGTAGCAAATAGAAGAATGATATTCTGATGACGAAATGTGCTTAAAAGATAATTGAAAAGTTTATTTGTTAATGATTGCCATTGTCTATTTGAAATGGATACTTGTGGTTCATCAAAGACCACTATTTTGAAGCCAGATTTATGTTTAAACCAATCGGCATTAATTATCTTCATTACTTCTTGAAACGAAAAAGCTATTTGTCGTGCTTCAAATGTGGGGTCAATAAGATAAGCTATTGAAATACAAGCCCAAGATTTTCCTGAACCAGTTGAACCTTCAGCGAGGGCAAGGAAGTTCAAATTAGACCTAATCCTCATTTTGATATATCTGACCCAAGAATGCTCACCACTCTTGTGCATAATCATATTTTTCATCTTTCATTCTCCAAAGATTTCCCTGACAATACTCCACCAGATTTTTCTTCTATCTCATCCTCGTCGTGAATATCACCTTCTAAATCTGCCATCTCTTTTTCCCAATCTTCTCCACCTTCGATATAGATTGAAGGTTCAAATAATTTTACTCTTGTAATTAAAAGTATGAGCTGTCCGAAGAGAACTCTTCGCAATCCTAATTTTATCCATATCCAATCATCTTGACTTTTTTCACCAGTTTTATTTTCATTAAATAATCTTCCTTCTTCTTCATTTAATATTTCAAGAGTTTCATTAAATTGTTTGTCAGCTTTAGGCATTAATAAATCCTGAAGAAAATCAACCGAAGTAATATAAGCCACCCTCAAATCTGGATGGTAAGTTTCTATTATAGCCATACCATCTCCAATCTTCATTGGTTTCTTTGTCCAAAAGCTTGGAGTAAGTTCTTGGCAAGTTAAATCAGAAATCTTTTTGATGTGCATAATAATAACATCTTTTATTGATACACTATCTTTTTTCTGAACAACAAATTCTTCCTCTGTCATTTTATTATGCTCCTACATTTTTTACATTCATATCTTGCATTACCACATAATCCACCAACTTCTCCAAACCCACATTTAATACATTCTTTTTCTTCTTTGCACTTAGGACAATATTTTATTTTTGCAAGTGTATCATCTTCTACAAATCTTCGTTTAAATTTACTTGTCATTCTATTTTTCTCCCATAGCTTCTATCTTAAAGATTGTTTTACATTTATCACAAATAATATATTTTGAGGATTTTTTAGTGTGTTTATATTTTCCATATTCATCTTTAGAATTAGTAATATAAGTAAGAAGGTATAACCCTTTTTCACAAGTTGGACATTTCATAATTTGCATTTTATCTTAATAATGGAATTCTTTTATCCATCCCTCCAACTTTTTCTGTTTGCTTTCCAAATAAAATATCTGATAGTTCAGTAACAACCTCTTCTCTCATTTGAGTAAGAATGGTAATGAAGTTATAAAAAGTATCTGAAAGATAATAAGTTGTCGTATGGCTTTGCTGATTGATAATAGGAATGAATATATCTTGAGGAGTTAAATCAATTGTCCTCTTCATTTGTTTAAGATGAACTTTTGCCTTTAAGAAAAATGTTTTGTTTATCCTTGCCTTTGCATTTACAATAAGAATTCCCATTTCACTTATCATCATCCGAAGATGCTGGAATTGGATTTCTGAAACTCTATCTTGAGAAATTTGAAGATACTCGGTTATGCTTGTGCTTCCATCTCTAATAATCCTCTCGAAGTCCTGAAGCTTTTGCAAACTTTCATATAAGTTTTTATTCCATAAATCAGTAATGTTTACTTCTTGTAACTTATTAATTTCATCCATCTCTTTTAATCACCATAATTAAAATAACACACACAAGATTATAAAGATTACTATTCAAAGAAAAATGTATAGCATACCATAGTGCATACATAAAAAAGAAAAGTTTTATATAGTTTATTTCATTCTTTGTAACCAATGGTAACAGGAGTTGATAAAAAAGATGGGGTCATTTTCTGAACAACTATTAGAAAGACAAGTAGCAAGAACGCAAATAGATGTTAATAAACTTCCAAGAACACAAAGGAAATTATATCAGATTGCGAGAACAGAAGCAGAAATAAAATCAGCACAGGAACTTGAAAGAAGGAAATCTGTTTTTGCTGAAGCACAAAATAAAGTTGGTTCTATGTCTTTAGCTGAATATAAAAATTATTATCCACAAATGGAAAGCTGGTTGAAAGAAATGTTTTCTTCTCCTGAAGTAATTGAAACTAAACAAGCAGAAGCAATTACAACTAATATTTCTAAAGCTGATGAACAAATTAAAAGGTATCAAAATGAAATAGCTCACAGCCAAGCAAAGATACAAAATTATATTAGAGATTGGAATAACTTATCTTCTAAATCAAAAACTGCATCAGCAAGAACAAGTTATCATAAAAGTAAACAGGATGCTGAAAAAAAGATTGAAGAATATAATAATTATATTAATTATTGGGGTCAAGCAAAAGGAAGTTATTTATCTCAAGGTATTGATTATGGAGATGTTTATGATTGGGTAAATAGTAAAGTAGAATATAATGTAGCAAGAGGTGAAGCAAAGACAAAAGCAAAAGAAGAAGTTGCAAAACAAGAAACCCAGATTAAAAATTTAGTTTCACAAGGATACTCTCCAATGCTAATTGAACAGATAGGAGCTGGAGGCAAAACTGAAAAAGCATCCATAACTTTTTACAATCCCAAAGCTACAACAAATCCTTATGTTGATGTTGCTGGATTGGAATTACAAATTGCAAATGTCAAAGGACTTCAACCATCTGTGTTGGGTTTGCAATCAACTCCAATGAAATTTGATTTTGGTGGTAAGGCATTTACACTTGCTCCAACACAACAAATGTATAAAACTTCTACTGGAGAATTATTTACTTCTTTAACTGGGGGCTTGAAAATGAGTGAACAATCTATTTTAAAAGCATCACAAGAAATTGCTACAAAATCTACTGGGGGAGATAATGCTTGGATTTTACAAGAAAATAAAACTCCTAAAATAGAAACTGAAAATATTACAGCAAAGACATATACACAGCAACCACAATTTTCAAAAATAAAAAAAGGAAAGGAAGGGGAATTTAATATATGGAAAATTGTTAATGGTGTTTCAGGTTCTATTTCTAAAGTAAGAAAGTGGGGATTAACCGAAGCACAAACTATATTTGGAATTCCTATTGAAAAAATAAAAACAAAAACAAATCCTTCTTTTCCACCAACACCAACAAATAGAATGACAACAATCAAGCCAACACAACAAGAAATAAAAAACCCAAGCTTAGCCAAAACATTTGTTAGTGGAGCAGGAAAATTTCTTGCTTCATCTTATAATGCTGTTCCAGTAGCTTTGTATAAAAATATTGCAAAAGGTTTTAAGAAAGAAGAAATGAAAGTTTCAAATATTTCTCCTAAAACAATATCACCACAAACTATGAGCAACGCATTAGCAACTACATCTGCTGAAACACAATTAGAAGTTCCATCTAAAATAGTTTCTATTCCTACTACTTCTATAACAACTCCAAAAACTTTTGCAATACCTTCTTCAATGAAAATAGACAAAAGGCAATTTGCAAAAGGAACAAGTATGGAACAACCAGTTCCAAAAGAATTAACCCCACAAAAAACAAGTGTTGGAACATTCACTAAAGCAAGTGATTTATTTGCAAGTTTAATGTTGAACCCAACAATACTCCAGCACGATATAGAACTTCCAACAAAAGAAAGTGCTACTGGAATAAAAATGCAAAGTGATTATACAAAGGAAATGGCTAATACAAGTCCTTACAAATTAAAATCATTAATTAATCCTTTTTGGTATCCTCAAGCTGTTCTTGGATTATATCAAACACAACAAAAGTATAGGGAAAAATCTAACTTACTTAAAGATGCTTTAGTAAATACTAAACTTGACATCAATGTTGAAACTCCTGTTTCAAGAACACCCTTTGATACCACTATAAGAAATTTAATTGGAGCAGGAATAAGTCCTGAAGATACTAAAGTTAAAACAACAACAGAGGTAACAAAAGCAGGATACACCAAAGAAGAATTAATTGGAGGTCAAACTTTTAATGTAGAATATGCTCCTGAAATAACTACTACAACTTCTTTGGGAAATGATTTAAAATTTGGAAGTCAATTGTCTAATATGGCAAAAAATTATGTGGACAAAGGAGAGAAGTGGAAAGCTTATGCTTTATACGGAGCTTATGGTGGAAGTAAAATTACACAAGCTGTTGCACTTGGATATGGTTTAAATGTTCTTGGAATAACTGGTGGAGTTGCAACTGAAGGTGGATTGATTGGAAGAAGTGCAACCACTCTTGCATCTTGGTCGCCTAAAGTTGCGAGGGTCTTAGAGTTCGGAGCTAAACCTTCTGTTCAATTATCTTTAGTTGGATTAGCTGGAGCAGAAAGTGGAACAGGTATATTAGGTTCATCAGTTAAATCAATTACAACTGGACAGAAATTTGAATTAGGTGGGGGATATAAGTTTGGAAAAGAAGCAGGACTTAATCCTATTGCAACTTCTATTATGGGAGTAGGAAAAGGAGTTGGACAATATTATGGTTTTATTGCTGGAGCAACAGGAGGAGAAATATCTCCAATCAAAGCAAATACTTTTAAGACAATAGATGAAGCTGGAAAAGTAAAAGATATTTCTACATTATCAATTGGAGAACCATTCTCTGCAAAATATTATGCTTTAGGAACAAAGGTTGGAACAAAAACTTATTTGGGTTATGCTCCACAAAGTGCATTTAAAGGATTGAAGATGGGAAGTTCAACTGACCTTGAACAATTTTATGGAAGTCCTGAAGGACAAAGTTTCTTCAAACATTATGGAGCAAAATCATCTCCAGCATATCAAGATGTTAGTAAAACTATTTCTCAATTAAGAGATGTAAATGTTAAAGGAACAACTAATGTTGATTTAACAAAACAAAAAGCTTGGGGAAGTATGACGAAGGCACAGCAATTAGAATGGACAAAACAATTGCAAACTTTAGGTAATGTTAAAGAGATTTCTCCGTCATCAGAGTTCAGAAGATTTACTGGAGGTATAACAGGATTTCAAGGAGGAAATCCAAGAATGACAACTGATGTGGATACTATTTTAGGATACAATGCAAACGCTGAAAAGATTGCTACAAGATTAGCAGAAAAAATGGGAATGGGTTTTACATCAAAAGGAAGTCAAGTATCAGGTCAAGTAAGTAAGATGTATGAAGGATTAACTCCAGAGAATGCTATTCCTCAACCTATGGGATACTTTGGAAAATATCCAGCACAAGCAACAATAAGTGGAGTTGCTGGTGTTAGTCCAACTGGAACAACAATAACAAAAGCAGGACAAAGTTTAACTGAACTTGGAAGTGCAGTAACTCTTCCATCAATTGATGCCTCTGGAAAATTTGTGTATGGAATGAATATTGATAAACAACAAAGAATATTAGATTTCTTCAAGACAGGTCAAATGTTATCTGGAATTGCTGGAGGGAAAGGACAAGCTTCTTTAAAGGCATTCAAAACAACTTATGGTAAACTTTATCCAGAACTTAATTGGGAAACTGGAATAGCTACTTCAACAAAAGGTTTAGCAAGTGCTTCATCTTTTTCACCATTATCTTCTTCAGTAACTTCAACAGCAATGGGTGTATTTATGCCAGAGGGAGCTTCTTCAACATCATCAAATGTTCAAGCATTTATTCCACCAGCTCAAAGTAGAAGTTCTATTTCATCAAGTTTAGGTTCATCATTTTCATCTAAAGGTTCTCGTTCATTTGCAAGTGCTTTAAGTAAAAGTTTTCCAAGTGTTAGTTCTCAAAGTGTTAGTTCTCTTTCAAGTATTAGTTCACTATCAAGTCCTTCAAGTTCATCCTCGAGTTCAAGCCCCTCGAGTAGTTCTTCTTCAAGCCCTTCAAGTTCATCCTCGAGTTCAAGTCCTTCAAGTTCAAGCTCGTCATCAAGTTCTTCAAGTTCTTCTTCAAGCTCGTCATCAAGTTCTTCAAGTTCTTCATCTTCAAGTTCAAGTAGTGTAGCTGGTGGTGGTGGTATTGGATTTGCTTGGGGATTTGGAGGAGGAGCTGGAGGTGGAGGAAAAAGAAAACAATTATTAAAAACAATTTCAGAAAAAATGTATGCTCCATCATTAACAGCACAGATAGTTCAAGAAAAACCAATTGCAATTTCTGAAGCTCAAGCACAAAAATTATTACAAAAATCTTTTACAGGATTTGAGTATAGACCAATAGTTAGTGTTGTAAGTGCTGGAGCTGGAAAAAATTATAAAGTTCAAAAGGGTTATACTCTTCCAAAGAATATTCTTAATCCAAAAGTTACAGGGATGAAAACAAAAATGCAAACCCAAAGAAAGAGCAATGTTAGAAATAAGATTAACACTAAAGTTAAGACAAAACCAGTTAATGTTAAAGTAAATTTTAATCCAAAAGTAAAAGGAATAACAAAAAGTAAAAGCACTAAAATAAATTTCAATCCAAAACTAAATACAAACACTATATTTTAAATGCAACAACTAACATTAAACGATATTAATGATTTACAAAGAGAAGGATATTCACAGCAAGAGATAAGTGAAGCTGTAAGAGAAATTCAAGTTGAAGAGAGTATGGGAATACAACAACAACCTATGCAGATGCAAAGACAAGACCCAAGAATGTTTGCACAAAATTCTGCCTTCGCTCCACAATTTCAAGATAACTTAATTAAGTGGCAATTGGAATTAGATAACATTCTTGAAAGATGTGAACACATTTTAAGAGGAGATAAATTAACTTTTGAAAATGGAAGTTTAATTTGGACATCTAATCAAAATCCTAAAGACAATATTTTAAATGAATATGGAGTTCAAGAAGTTGTTAGAATATTATCTATGTATCTTAATAGAAATACAATTCTTTCTGACTACGACCCTGAAGAAATAAACATAAAGGTTCTGGATTTTGGAAGGGAGCTTAATGATTTATTCTTTATGAAATATGAAGAGATGGGATTGATTGGATTGGAGAAAAGAAAAAACTATCCTATGCTTATTAGGGAGATGGTTGATATTGTTCATAGTTCATACAAGAGAGCATTGAGAGGAGGAGAAAAGAGAAGCTTGAGAGAAGCAAGGCAGATTACTCAAAGTGAAACTTTGCAAGGTGGAGTTGTAGTTAATACTGGAGGACAAGGACAAAACACAAGAGGGCTATTAAATCCTATGAGGTATTTAATTGGAAAGACAAAAAATTAAAATGAAAAAACAACTTATATATTATAGCATAACTATACTATTATTTATTAGTATTATTAGCTTTGCTTTTGCATCAACTGGTTCTTATAATTGGAATTTCTCAACGGCTTCTGATTATGCTTACACTCCTTCCGAAATAATTGTTTCAGGTGGAAGTGCTTATCTAAATGGAACAACCTCTGCTCCATTATATGCTTGGTGGCACTTGAATGAAAACACAGGAACAAGTGTGGGGGATAGTTCTGGAAATAGTAGAAACGGAACAATGTTGGGAACTCCTCTTTGGGTTGCTGGAAAATTAGACAGGGCTTTACAATTTAATGGGCTTACTAATTATGTAGATTTTGGAAATACAACTGCAAATTTTGAAAGAACAACTGCATTCAGCGTAGAACTATGGTTGAAAACTTCTAATACAGGACAGCAAATACTTTTATCAAAAATGAAATCTTCAGGAAATTATGAGGGTTGGGAAATTTATTATGAAGGAACAAGCACTAACAATATAGTTTTTGATTTGAGTAGTGTTGCTTCAACAAATATGATTAGAGCTTATTGCACACCAAGTGTAGTAGCAGATAATAATTGGCATCATATAGTTGTTACTTATGATGGAAGTTCAAATATAACAGGAGTTAAATTTTATTTTGATGGTGTTCTGAAAACAACAGGAACAACTTTTAATTCTTTGACAGGAAGTATTTTAACATCTACACCATTTCAATTATCAGGAAGAGGAAATGGAGCAATAGGAGTTGTTGGTGTATTAGATGAGATAGTTATTTATAGTGGAATATTATCTGCTGAAAAAGTTACATCTCGTTATAATTCAGGAGCAGGAACAGAAAGTGCTGTTGGAGATTATCAAACAGGATATTACACAATCAATCCAAAAATCAATCTTTCTTTTGGTTCAAAGTTATTAGCATTTACTGAAACTGCAACATTGACAGGAAGTGTAATTCAATATATTATTTCAAATGATAGTGGTTCAACTTGGAAATATTGGGGTGGTTCTTCTTGGCTAACTTCAAACCAAAGCTGGTCACAATCAAATCCATCATCAACAATAAATACAAATATAAATACATTGGCAAGTTCTGGAACTTTTACATTCAAAGCATTCTTGCATTCTAATGACGGAACTTATACTCCTTACTTGGATAATATTTACACTCTTTATGATAGTGATGCTCCAATAATTTCAAATGTAAATGCAACTCCTTCTTTCACTTCTGCAATAGTAACTTGGACAACTGATGAAAATTCTAACTCAAGTGTAAACTATGGAACTGGGATTAAACAAAGTGCTACTCTTGTAACTTCTCATTCAGTTACTTTAACTGGATTATCTCCTTCAAATTTTTATTCTTATAATGTAACTTCTTGTGATACCTATGGAAATTGTGGAACTTCAGCAGATTATAATTTCACAACCACTACTGCATCTGCTCCTGTGATTTCAGGAGTGAGTGCAAGTCCAACAGCAACTACTTCAACAATAACTTGGAATACAGATACCTTAGCAAACAGCACAGCTTGTTGGTGGATTTCTGGAAGTCCAAGTTGTCTTTCAAATTCATCAGATGCTTTATCACATAGTATTTTAGCAACTGGACTTATAGAAAATACTTGGTATAATTATTATGTAAAAAGTTGCAACACTTATTTTTGCACTCAAAGTTCCAACTCAACTTTCCATACAACTTTCTCTTATTCAAATGGTTCAACAATAGATAGTGTTTATTCAAAGGATGGTTTAATCTGGACACAAGATGACCCATTTAACCTTACAGCTATTTGTTATACTTCAGCAGGATTTTGTAATGGATTAACTGATTGTAAATTAACTTTGATTTCTCCTAACTCAAGTATATTAATTAATAATCAACTTATGGCTTGGCAAGATACTTTTTTTACTTATCAAGTTGATGATACTTCTTCGAGTGGAGAATATACTGGAACGATAATGTGCAATGGAATAAACTCCAAGTTCCTTAATTTTAATTTTCAAGTAACTCCAACAGGGGAAATACCAACAACAGCAAAGGGAATTTTATATGCTGGAATTTTATTAATATTAGTTATCTTATTTGTTATTGCTTTATATGGTGGAAGCCAAACAGAAAGCATTGTAATCAAATCTGCTTGTTGGTTAGGGGCTTATCTAATGATGATTGGAATTAGTTTTATTGCTTGGGGATTAACAAGAGATTATCTAACAACAGCTTCTTTTTTAGGGGGATTTTTTAAGATAACATTTTTGGTTTTAATGTATAGTCTTTTCCCACTCATTTTAATTTTAACATTCTATACTTTATGGATGATGAGAAAAATAGATGTAATCCAAAGAATGATTGATGATGGAGTTCCAATAGATGAAGCATATGAAAGAACCGTTAAAGGTGGAGGCAGAAAAAATTGGTAGGAGAAATTAAAAATGGTTAGCAAAAGGCGACAGCAAAAACAAATATGGGTAGATGAAGAATTTATTAAATGGTTAAAGAAATTAAAAGCAAAGAAAGAATTAGATGGAGATAGCGTTGCAAACATTGGAGAATTAACCAGACAAGTTGTAAATACAAAAGCAATAGAAGATGTTGAAAGACAATTGCTCAAAGACCAGAACATAGCAAGTATCAAAATTAAACTTGACGCAAGGAGAATATTCGGATGAAAAAATTAAATATTAAAAAAGATAAGAAAGGTCAGTTTACGGACATTTTTTTATTTATGATTGTAGCTGTAATTGTAATATTTGTAAGTGGGCTTTTTATTTATATGGGATTAAAAACACAAACCCAATTTGATGAAAGTATGAAGGATATGAAAACTTCTGATGGAACTAATTATACAGAAATTACTGGAGCAACATTTGGAAATGTTAATATAGCTTATAGTTCTCTTTACTGGATAAGTATTTTATTAATTGTAGGAATGATTTTCTCAATCTTCTTTGGAAGTTATCTTGTTACAACAAGACCAATCTATTTTATTCCATACATTTTCATAATAATCATAGCAATTATTGTATCGGTTGGAATATCAAATGCTTATCAAGAAGTTGTAGCACAACCAGACCTTGCTCCAACATTTGCAGGTTTTATAGGAAGCAATTTTATAATGTTTAATCTTCCTATGTGGATTGTAATTATAGGATTTACTGGAGGAATAATTATGTTTGTCAGAATGAAATCACAGGAGGCAGTTGCTTATGGCTATGGATAAAAAGTTTTTGTTATTGATAGGTATATTTTTGTTAATTGGAATTATGAATTTAATAAGTTCATATACTGCTCCAGCATACAATCAAATCAATATGACTTTAACATCAGGATATATTGCTCCTGCTTATAATCAAATAAACTTTACTCTTGGAAGTTCAGATGAAATTATAACAATTAATGTCTATCCAGTTAGTGCAATAACTTTAAATGGTGGAACTACAAAAGATATTAATGTATTATTTAATACATCAAATGGAAATGTAAATGAAACTTCAGCTCAAGTAATTTTAACCAATGGAGCAGTAGAAAGAACAAGTAGTTCCTGCACAAATGTTTCAACTGAATTCAATTGCACAATTACTTTAAACTTCTATGACAAAGCTGGAGTATGGAATATCAATGCGAGTATTATTGATAATAGTGCAAACTTAATTACTAATACAACAGAAAATGTAACTATTAATACTCTTGATTATATTGCACAAGATAAAAATTATTTCAAATGGGGAACATTATCTGTTGGAGTGGATAATCAAGAAGCATCAAATATAATTACTTTAACAAATGGGGGAAATCAAGATTATGCCACATTAAATGTTAAAGGACAAAATGCCACAGGAGTTGCTTATGGAAATGTAATTTCTACTAACAAATTTAGTGCAGATAATATAACTGCTTCAACTTCAGGAATACATTTAGAAGATAACGCTAATGTTGATATGAGTTCAATATTAAATTTAAATTCACACGGAGCTTCTGTTACAGCAAACATTTATGCGTATGTAGATGTTCCAAATGGAATTAGAGCTGATAGTTATTTATCATCTTCAGCTTGGGAAATAACTTTAATATGATAACAAAAATAATTAATACAACTGAAAGGAGGTTTAAAAGAAAATGAAAACCAAAACAAGTATGTTTGTAGTGGTAGCTTTGACAACATTAATGTTTTCTCTTTTACCTTTGGTTTATGCTGATGAATGTGTAGGACAAAGTTGTGGGGCAGATATTAACCTGACAATTGGAAATACAGCTCCAACAATTCCTTATGTAGCTCCTGTTAGTGCTATAACATTAAATGGGGGGACAACAAAGGAAGTTACCGTTTCATTTAATGCAACTGATGTTAATGGATATGCTGATTTGAATTTTGCAACTGCAAAAGTTGAAATGATAAAAGGAGCAGTAATAAGAACTTCGAGTGGATGCACACCTGTTGCTAATGGAACAACAACATCACAACTTGATTGCTTAGTAACTTTGAATTTCTATGATGACGCTGGAGCTGATTGGATGATAAATGCAACAATATCTGATGCAACATCCCAAGCAACAAATTCATCAAAAGTTGTAACCGTAAATTCACTTAGCTATGTTTCAAGTAATGTAAATTACTTTAAGTGGGCAAGTGCAACTCTTGGAGCAAATGATAGTGAAGCAGGGAATACAATTACCTTGACAAATGGGGGTAATTCAAATTATGCAACAATGAATATCAAAGGTCAAAAAGCACAAGGAGTTGCTTTTGCAGATTTGATTGGAGCAAACAAATTTAGTGTTGATGACCAGACAGGTCAAACAACTGGACAAATATATATGATAGATAATACTGATGTTGATGTAAGTTCTATATTGGGTTTAACAACTCACGGAGCTTCCGTAACAGAAGTAATATATGCGTATGTAGATGTTCCAAATGGAATTAGAGCTGATAGTTATTTATCTTCAAGTGCTTGGGCAATAGCATTGAGTTAAATAATTATAGAAAGGAAAACAAACAATGGAAAGAAAAAATAAAAATATGGGGGGAATGAGCAGGGTATTATTAACAATAGTAATAACTTTATTCTCCCTATATTTTATTAGTGGAGCAGGATTTGGAAGTTCATATTTACCAGAAGTTAATGGAGAAACATATTTGGAAGTTCCAATAGGAAGTAATGTAAGTTACTTTGTTTATCCACAGAATTTTGAAAACAAAACTTTAGTGGTTAAAATAAATGTAACTGATGAAAACAATACAATGATAAATCATTTGCAGGATTATTATGAAATTCCTCCAAATACTTCAAGTGATAATTTTAAGATAGAACTAATATTTTCTTTGGGAAATAATACTAACTTAATTGATAAAAAATTTCCAGTTAAGTATGAAATTCTTTCAACATATAAAATCAATGGAAGTTCAAGCACGGTAACATTTAATCCAGTTGGATTTACCAAGTCATTTTTTGTAATTGGAAAATTACCTAAAGCAATTATTTTGCCAGTAGTGATACAAACACCAAGTTCATCTGGAGGTGGTGGAGGAACTCCCAAAGTTACAAAAACTACAAATACAACACCAACAAAAACTATATTGAAAAATCAAACATTAGTGCCTGAACCAACAAAAAATGAAATACCAGCAACAACAGACAAGCCAAAATTAGATGAACTTTTTAATCCTAATATTGCAGAACCAACAGGAGAAAACAATTGGATAATTATAGGATTAATTGCAATGATTGTAATTATTGCAATAACATTTATTGTAAAACGAAAAGGAGAAATGTAAATGAATAAAAATAAAATCGGAATTGAATTGATTTTCTTAATAAGCATTCTATCTATTTTATCCATTCCTTTATCTTTAGCAGATGAATGTAGTGGTGGAAATTGTGGAGCAGATATAAGTTTAAATGTTACAACTACATTTTTCCAATATCAAGAAAATGCCAGTAATTTTTATATTACTACTCACGCTTATGGTTATCGTTATTATGCAAACTATACAAAACCATTTGGTGTATTAAGTAATTCAATGTGGAGAATAAAAGCTGGTAATCGTGGCGACTTAAATGTAACAATCCCTGCAAATTGCTTTGCTCAAAATCCAATCCAGTTTCAATTTTTGGGTCAAACATCTGTTGGAAATTCAGATAATAGATTTTATTGTTGGAGTGGGGCTTCTTGGTTTCAAATGGTGGATAGTGAATATGGTTCTTTTTCTTCACTTGGTTCTGGTTCTATAACAGCATTAACAGATGGTGATTGGAATACTTATGCTCTATGGAATTCTCCTTTATGGAATACTATTAATGTGGGGGATAAAAGTGGAGCATTATGGGAAGAAGCTATGTGGTGGGCAATAAATCCTATGGTTTCAATAACATTCCCAACAAATATAACTTATAATTATAATGTAACAACTTTAAATTATCTTTCAAGTGATAATAACCCTGACAAATGCTGGTATTCAAAAAATGGTGGAGCAACTAATTCAACTTCTGTAAATGCAGGAACTAACTTTACTGGGATTACTTCTATTGAAGGTAGCAATACTTGGAACTTATATTGCAATGATACTTTTGGAAATATGATTTCAACATCTATAATTTTCAAGATTGATACAATATCTCCTTCTGCACAAAGTGGTGGAAGTGGGGGAACATCCCCAAACAATGCAAGTAGCACTTCAATTCCTTTAACAAACTTTACCGTTAATGCAAGTGATACTGGAAGTGGAATTTCTAATATAACTTTTACCATAACAAATGAAACTGGGGGGATACTTAATGAAACGACAGCAGAAGGAAATAATGTTGTAGATTTATTCTTAGGATTTGTATATAATTTATGGTATGAAGGAATTTACAAATGGTTCTTTAAAGTTGTAGATGCAGTTGGAAATGTATTTACAACTGAAGAAAGTTCTTTGACTTATTCTAATTTACATCCAAATGGAGCAATTATTTATCCATTAAATACAACTTATAGTTATCAGATTACTTCAATGAATATAAGTTTAAATGGAACTGGAACAAATATTTCTGATTGCTGGTATAATGCTGGAGGAAGCAATGTGTCTATAACTGATGTTTCTAACAAAACAATTTCCTCATATAAGATTGAAAAGACAGCTCACTCACCTGCTTGGACAGAACCAAATAATTCAATTACTTTTATGAATGATAGTAATTTATCCACTAAAACTAACTGGTTAGGTGATGGGGTTGGAATAGGAACTAAACTTAATATGAGTTATTTAATTGATGTGAATAAGATTTCTAATGTCAGGTTTATATTTGATTATCAAGTTCAAGGAACATTATATGCTGGGGCTATTAATTATTGGAATTGGAGCAGTTCTTCTTGGACATATTTAAGTTATATAGGTGATGGAACACCTACTGGTCATTATGTATTGAATGTTTCTCTTCCAAGCGAAGCAATAGATAATTTTGGAAATGTATCAATACAATCACCAGAACTTATTGTAACAGGATATAATAATTTTTCAATTTATGAAACTTACATCACTTATACGCAAACAGGAGGAAATTGCAGTAACACCTCTATAATTGGTTTAGCTTCTTCTGAAGGAAGCAATACTTGGAAGTTCTGGGTCAATGATAGTTTTGGATTTGAAAATGAAAGTGCTGTGACATTCACTCAAGATACTGGAAAACCTTTAGTAACAATTCATTCTCCAATAAGTCCATATTATTATAACACTACAAGTGTTTTAGTAAACTTATCAGCAACAGATAGTTTAACCCCAATAAGCCAAATATGGTGGTCTGTTGATGGTGGAAGCAACCATACTTATTCTTCTCCTTCAATTGAAACATTTACTGAAGCAACACATAATATTATTGCTTGGGCTAATGATAGTGCTGGAAATATTAATTCAACAAATAAAAGTTTCATTATTGATTTAACTCCTCCAATAATAGTATTAAACCCAATAAGTAATCTTTCAACAGATATATTCCCAAAGAATGTAAGTATAACTTATTTAATTGGAGATATGAACATAAACACTTGCTGGTATAATAATGGTGAAGATTTGAATGAAAGCTTGACAAGTGATGACACATCAAATATAGGTAGTAGTTGGAGCATTGAATTTATGGGAACATCTAACCAAAGATTTGCAATGAAGAAATTTGTATGTGGAAATATATCAAAGTTAGGATTTAACACAAGAAAAGATAATTCAACTGGTGAACCTATAACTAATTGGTCTATAAAAATAAGAAGTGTTGCAACAGATAAAATATTGCTTGAAAAAGATATGGGGGCAATAAGTAATCTTTCTTATCCATCAAGAGCATATTATGAAGCTGATTTTAATACTTCCAAATTTATTTGTGAAAATGTTTGGTTATCTCAAGAAGCTTACAATTTGACTATTGGACATTTAGCAAAAGTATGGAATAATGATATTCAATATAAATGGGCAACACATAATGGAACTAACTATGTAATTAATTATTCATCTCCTTATTCTTTATATCACGGATTTTATTATGATGGAAGTGCTTGGATTAGTGATACTTCTTATTCTGGAGTTCCAGCTTATAATTTAACAATCAACAATAAAATATTAGAAAATGGAACTTTAAATTGTTCAGGAACAAGTGCTTCAATCCCAATCACAAGTGGAGGAAATAAAACAATAACTATTTATGGAACAGATAATATGGGATTAACTTCAAGTGATAATGAGAGTTTCTATGCTTTATTCCATTCTTATACTCAATCAACAGAAATTAATACAACAACTGAAGGAAGTGTTCTTGACTTTACATTAAATGTTAATATGACAAATTTGCACGATACAAGTGCTTATCTTGTTTATGCAGGAGTTAGTTATTTAGCAGATAGCTTTAATGAAATTGGAAATTCAGTTTCATTCCTTAAAACTTTAACAATTCCTAATGGAGTAGGAAGTATTGCTGGAGCAAATGCGACTTGGTATTGGAAATATTCTATTGCAGGATTTGAAACAAATTATACAACATCTCCTCAAATACAAAAAGTTTATTCTGTGGAGATAGATGATTGTTCAATTTATAATGATACAATTCTTCACTTTGATTTAAATGATGAAGCATTAGATACAAGAATAAATGCAAGTTTAAACCCATTTGTTGAAGCAGATGTTCAAATTGTAAGCTTAGGTGATGCAAATGTTTACTGGCAATTTAATAGAACTTGGGATGCAACAAATGGAAGCATCTGTATTCCTAATGGTTTGTTAAATATTTCCTCATATAAATTCAATGGAATATTAAGCTATTTAACAGATAATTATGTGCAAGAATTTTGGTATATTAATAATGGACTTCTTCAAGATAATGTTTTTGCTCTTGATAATTATACAAATAGAAATGTAACTTTAAGAGATTTAATTCTTATTGATAGCCAAACATTCTTATTTAAATACTATAATGAAGAATTCCTTACTCAACCAAATTCAATTGTTATAGTATTAAGAAAGTATATTGGAGAGGGAACATTCAAGGAAGTTGAAAGATGCCTATTAGATGATAATGGTGAATGTCACTTGCATCTTGTTGAAGAAGATGTTATTTACAAATTCAGAATTATAACAAATGGAGTTGAAGATTTCTTGAGTGGAGATTATAATGCTAAATGTGTAGAAACTCCTTGTTCTATAACCTTACAAAAAGAAGTGGTTTCAGAAGGATGGGATACTACAATAAATAATCTTGCAGAAGGAAGTTATCACATAGAAACAGATAAAGACAACAGAACGGTTACTTTATCTTTTAATCTTAATGAAACTGGAACAATGCAATTAGATGTATTTGTTTATTCAAATGTAATTAACTCTCCAGATGTTTTAGTTGGAACAGATGTTGTAACAGCAAAAGAAGGTTTTGTTAGTGTTGATATTCCATTAAGTTATGGGAACAAAACATATTATGCTGTTGTAAGGCATAATACTGGATTTGTTTCAAGCTCTTGGATTGACTTATCTGAAAGTGGTTATCATTACTTTGGGGCATTAGGATTGTTCTTAGGGGCATTGCTTGTTCTATCTCTTGGTCTTATTGCAGTAAGTTCTGGTGGATGGACAATTGCATTTTTAATATTGGGATTAATTATTGCTTCAGCAACTAAATTATTTGATATGGATGTCTATTTGATTATGTTTATTATATCAGCAGGTGGTTTAGTTATCTGGAGATTAGCTTCAAGGAGGAGTTTATAATGGAAGAAAATAATTTTCCACATTTATTAAAAGCATTTTTAGTAATTACTTTATTTGCTTTTCTTCTTTTAATGGTTGTTATTAAATTTTCTGGAAATTATGGAACAGACACAACTATAATAAATGAAAGAATTGGATTAGGCACGATTACTAATACTTTAAATTCTGCAAATGATACGGTTCAAAGTTGGCAAGAAAGCTTCCAAAAAATAGGAACGGATACTAATATCTTTCAAAAAATATTTGATATTACTGGTTTTCTTGGGGTTGGGATATTTAAATTAGGAAATAGTATGACTGGTTTTATTACTGCTCCCTTTGGGATTTTTTCAAATATTTTAGTAAATGTATTAAATGTTCCAACAATTGTAGTGATAATAATTAATCTTTTAATTATACTGACAATAATTTTTGGATTATGGAGTTTGCTCCGTCGAGGAATTTAATAGTAACAATAAATAAAATGAAAAACAATAAAAACAAAAAACAACTGGAGGTAATAAATTAAAATGCCATATCCTATGCCAACAACGGTTAATTGGACAACAGGAATGACTGGGGCGTTTAATTATTTAAACGAAGTTACAAATAGTTGGTTCTCTAACCTTTTGCTTATTTCTATTTACATAATCTTTGCAACTGGATTTTACTTTGCAAAAAGAGATATGTTTGGAGCAATGGCAGTTGGAGGGTTTGCAACTTTTGTAATTGGACTATTATTATTTGTTGGAAACATAATTTCTGGAATAACTTTCTCTGTCGTAATTGGTGTTGCAATTCTTGGATTTGCTTCATTATGGATAGGACAAGATTGATGACATTGTCACCAAACTAACCACCCTTTAATAAAGATTTTTTGTGTGTAAGTATTAATGATTTATTTACAAATTGAAAGGAGGTATTTAGAAAAATGAAAAACGAGAGAGGAGTAGCAGGACTTCCTGTTTTGTTAAGTGTAGTTACATTACTTTTTGTTATAGGTTTAATTGTTATGGTTTTCTCATTGATGGGTGGAGAACTTATGGGAGCAACAGACAATCCAACAGCAATCAAAGTAATTAATGATACTTCAACAAGTATTGCAGGTGTTACCGAGTGGTTTCCTATTATCATAGTGATTACTGCAATGGTTGTCTTGATTTTGCTTACAGTAATAATTATTACAGCTATTCGTGGGTCGGGTTTAGTGGCTTCGGCTTAGTTGCTCACTAAATAATGATGCTAAGGAAAACCTAAACGACACCTTAGAAAATCATTAAAAACTAATTCTTTATTTTTTTATTTTTATCCTTACCTTCTTCACTTGTAAATTGATTTTATATCCATAATTTATCAAGGGGATTATTCTTTATAAATGTTACTATTAAGTGACAACATTACTGCAATCAGAGGTCAACTACCCTTGCTTCCACCCCTACCCAAACACCACACCAACCCATTATCGTTTCCCTACGACCTTCCTATAAGCTAAAATCTCAAAGGAAAACCCTCAAAAACAGGCAAAACCCAAATATTTATAAATAACTCTTATGTGTGTGAGATTATGAAAGCCATCACAAAGAAAAGAACAAAATTAAAGAAAAAACCTCTAAAGAAAATTCAATTCTATCATCAAAGATACACTTGGGATGACTTCTGGGCATTTATGGTTGGAGCAGGAGTTGTTTACACCTTCTTCGTAATATTAGATTTAGTTGTTGATAAGACATTCCAATTATGGTTTTTCTTTTTGTTTTGGAGCATAATGTTTATTGTTATACTTTTTATGAGAGCAATTAAAAATACTCTTATTGATTATCATTTGTTGCCTTAAAAATGGATTTTTCTCATCTCCCTATTTTTTTACTTCCTGTATTATGGGGTTTGGATGGAATTTCAACCCTGCTGTTTATGACAACATATAGAAAAAAGTTCAAAGATAGGGATTGGATTAACATTGAAGCCAATCCTATTGTTAGATTTTTCTGGAGAAGGTTTGGATTAGAGAAAGGAATGCTTCTTTCTATGGTCTGTGTAATGCCTATAATAATTATTACTTCTATCGTAGCATCTTTTGAAAGGTTTTTCTTTGGGATGTCCATAGGAATGTATCTTATTACATTTATGGAGCATTTCCACGCTATAAGATTTGTTGTCAGGAAGAGAGAAAAGAGGCAGTAATTCTGAAGGGGTAACAAACCGAAAGGTTTAAATAGTAGATATATATTAGATATATGTATTAAAATGGAAACAAAACAAAAAAACCAATGTTTGAAAGAGAGAAAAGTTGAAGAACCTTATGAGGTTTGGAAAACTGCTGATGGTAGTTGGGAGTGGAGAGTTCTAAAGAAATGGCAGGTTGATGATGATAAACTTTATGCGAGATGGTTCTGTGCAGTTAAATCACCTTATACTTTTGGAAGATTTGAGTATGGGGATGTTTATGTTAAAGAGATTAAAGAAAATGCTTTTAAACAAGAACAAGAGAAAGGAAAAATTATATTCAAACAAGAAGGAATAATTAAAACTTACACTTGCACTTGTGGAGCAGGAACTTGTGAACCTGATGATGAGGGTGTCACTTGTGAAAATTGTGGAGCAAGGGCTTCTTGGGAGGACAAAGAATAAAATGAGAATATTTAAAATCACCGAGCATATTGAAGTAGTTTGTGATAGCGAGAGAACCAGATATGGCTTCAGACATCTTGCTACATTAATGATAGATGGAAGAGAAGCAGAGAAGGATAAATGTTGCTATTACAATAGAACTTGGGAGAGATTTGAATTCCAAAGTGTTTTAATTGGAGTAGTCAATAAAGCAAACAAGAACAAAATTATTTCTAATGAAGAAAGGGAATTATGTATGAAATTTGCAGAAGGCGACCATACAGATTGGTCAGCATTCAAATTAACTTCTGGAATAGCAAAACTTGGCGACCTTTTCTGTGATAATCAAAAAGATAAGAATGATTGGAAGGCAAGAATGCTGAAAGCAGGACTTGGAAATTCTGGACTTGAAATTCCAGAAGATTGGAATACTCTTGACGAAGATACAAAACAAGCAAGATTAGATGGAGTAATTAAAATAATGGGAGAGCATAACTAAAATGACTATCTTTAACTTCGGAAAACGACAAAGGATGCACACCCAATTAGTTGGGCATACTTCAGGACACGAAATGTTCTTGGTTGATGAATACAACACAAAGAAAAAGATTTCTATATCTATAATCTGTTATAATCTTTTCCTTTTATCTTTGATGTATTTTGCCTTTGATTTCTTCAAAACTAAAACAGGCATCTTTTTTGTATTGATAGGATTGATAAGTTTAGGTTTTGGATATTTCAATTATAAATCACAGAAGCTTTTGAGAAGTAAATTCTATTAGGAAAAAAAATGAAACAACTAACTATTGGAGAAATTATTTCCCTCGAAGGAAGAATTTACAAAGTTGAATGGAGCAAATGGCAGAATGGAAAGATGCAAGGGAATAGAGCAATGTTAAAATTATTGAGAGAAAGAGAATTGATGGGTTTAATAATCAAAGAACAAGGAGAACAAAATGCCTGAATATCCAGCAATAACTTCAAACAAGATAAAGTATGATAGTCCTTCTGGATTTGTTAATGTGGGGAAATATGTGCCTCCTTTCGAACCGATTAAAAATGGATTTGGTTATATGGGTGTAGTTGTTGAAGATTTTAAATCTGGAAAAATTCAATGCAACATTTGTGGGAAATTTTTTGAACAAATGGCAAAGCATTTACAAACACATAATATGAATTCTCAAGAATACAAAACAAAATTTGGTCTTTCAGTAAGCACAGCATTAAAATCTAAAAAGATGAGATTAGAACAATCTGAAGTTATGATAAGATTGAATAAAGAAAATCCAAAATGCTTTCACAGAAGCCACGCAGGATTTGAAAAAAACAATTCCTATGCTGGAAATAGAAAAGGAAAACCAAAGAGTGCTGAAACAATTAATAAATATGGAGTTTGTGACTTGCAGATAATGGATAAAATTATAAAATTAAAAGAAAAATTAGGTAAAACACCCTCGTTAATTGATTTGAAGAATGAATATGGTGGAGGATTTTGTTTTCATATTCACAAAAGATATGCAAGTTATGTCAAACTTTGCTGGAATTTGGGTATGACACCTGTTACTTCAAACAACAATCCAAAATATTCAAAAGCATACTTTATTGAGAAAGGATTGTCTGATGAACCATCTATTAGAATTTTAACAACAAATGAAGGAAGAGCATTATATAAATACTTTAAACACGGAGTTAAAGAGTGGAAGAAAGCAGTAATGGAGCAAAAAATAAAGTGAAAATAAAAATAACATCAAAAGAAAAGGAATACGAAGGAATTGTAGAAGAGAAAGTGGCAACTCCATTCGGAACTTCTGCACATATTAATATTGGAAAAAAGCATAGTGGAAAAGTTATTCCAATAATTATTCCTGCTCATCCAGAATATGCTTGGGTTTTGCCAGAGAGGGATTTGACCCTGACCATTCAAGGATGCAAAGAAGCATTAAAGAATGATGACAGCAAGTTGAAGCATTACAAATTAGAAGCTGTAAAGAATGTTCAATCTAAAAGGTTTTCTCTGGCAGATTTAGAGCAAGTTGTAAGTATTTTGTGTAGTCATTCTAAAAATATTCCTTTGGCAAGAAGGATAAAATCTGCTTATAATTTCTCAAAAGAAAAGGTTTAAATAGTTTAATATGTATCTACCATAGTGCATACATAAAGGATTAAAATGTCAAAAGTAATGATGTTACCAATTGAACAGGCAATTATAGTGCCTTCTACAAAAAGTGCAGATAAACACATTTCTCGAATGGAAATGAATAAAAGAGTTAATAATGTAAGAAAATTTTTATCACAAAAATTTGGTGGTTATACTTCTTCTAAAGGAATTGGTGGATGGTATTCAGGAAATAAAAATAAATTAATTAAGGAAGATATTGTTAAAGTTACTGGTTTCTCATCAACTAAAGATTACAAGAAAAATAAGAATGTTTTAGCAAAACAAATTATAAATTGGGGTCACCAATGGGGTCAAGAAAGTATGGGATATGAAAAGGAAGGAGATTTATTTCTTTATGATACAAAGAGAAAAACTAAATTAAAAGCCAAAATAAGAAGGAGAAAACTAAAATGAAAGACAGAACAACTATACAAATACCAAAAGAAATCCAAAAACTCTTGAAGTTGAAAAAGGTTCATCCAAGAGAACCATACGGAGATATGATGAAAAGAACTTTGGATGAGAACGAAGCATTGAAAAAGAAAATTAAAGAGATGATGGGTTTAAAGGGGTTAAAATGAAATTAAGTTTAAAAAAGAAATATATTAAAACAGATGGTTGGAGAGGATATGAACAACCAGTTTATGCTATCGCTGGAGCTTCAGATACTGGAATGTGGAGTGATAGTCCTTGTCCAAGCAATGAAGTAAATAAAGAAATTAATGAAGCAAGAAAATTATTAAAACAAAAGGGTTTCTCAACAAAATTAACTTCAGGTGGAACTTCTAATGTTTTTGCTGGAAAGAGATGGATTGTTGCTCCTGTGAATATGCAGAAGGAAGCAAAAGCAGTAATTGAAGATGCTATAAATAAAAATAGAAAATGGAGATACCTTCACGGAGCTGATTAAAATGACAAGAAAAGATAATCTTAAAAATTTATTGAAGATACAATTTGCTTCACAAAAAAGTTTCTATGGCAAAGCAAGAGTGAAAGCAGATAATGAAGGATTAACTTTACAATCTTATCAAACAGATGTTGCAAAGATTGTTGGTGGAAAAGCAATTGTCAAAGGATTATATTCTGCAACAACTACAAGGCACATTAAAGAATTCTTGAAACAGCACGGAATAAAAGCAGATAGTTCAAAACAAATAATGAAAGATTATGGAGGTAGTTGGTAATGGTAAATTATATATTAAAATCAAAAATAAGAATAAAGGTGAGAGATGAAATTGATAA
>Ga0315290_10000427_pt1 | contig 27225 bp, 21 predicted proteins | sample YL17G12_0_MG_FD_203627 | JGI IMG/M metagenome (GOLD analysis project Ga0315290, IMG submission 203627) | Sediment microbial communities from Yellowstone Lake, YNP, Wyoming, USA - YL17G12_0 | ecosystem: Environmental > Aquatic > Freshwater > Lake > Sediment | place: USA: Wyoming | collected... | reverse complement strand
AGAAGGAACCCGTTGCAGTAGGAGAAACCCCTTCGGCCATCGGCAATGTATCTCGGGAAGAATCGGTCTTCGTGCGCGGTGCCCAGCCTTCCGATCTGCAGGTGGTTTCCACGATGCCTTCCTTGCTAGACGACGCGGTTCGAGCTGCGCGCGAGAGAGGAATGCGCCCGCGCGACCACACGGTGCATTTCGATTTTGTGCCGCTTTCGGACCGGCGGATTGTCCTGTTCACGCAGGCGGCGGACGAGATTATCCTGCGGGACTACCACTTCCGAGACGAGAAGAACGACCGCGGCAACCGCTTCTGGAAGGGCCAGTGGCGCACGGTAGCGACGTTTTCCTCCCCGTTTCGTGAGCCGTTCCACGTGGCGGCGGGCGACGGGGGCTACTTCTTCGAGACCGACTCCGGGGCGGTGCATGGCGCCGAGGAGGCTGGGGGCGAATGGAGAACCCGGCCCGTCTGGAACGACGCCAAGCGGCCGATCATCGCGATGCTCGCTCGGGCCGAGGACCCGGGCGCTTGGGTGTTCGGCAAGGATTTCTACTTCAACCTTGCCCGAGAGCCGAAGCCCAAGCCCTGCCGGGACGTCACGCAAGGGCGCAAGGAGCTCGGCGAGCCGATGCGCACGGTCTACGAGTGCGCTCGTGTCCTCCACGAGAAGGGGGAGCTAGGCAAAGCCGAGGCAAAGAAGTAGACGGCACCAGGCACCATCGCGTTTCGCGCATGGCTCACTGGTCCGCGTAAAGGCAGAACTCGTAAGGGTGCGGACGCAAACGCAGGGCGTCGACCTCGTTCTCGGTCTTGTACCAGATCCAGGTGTCGATCACGTCCGGGGTGAAGACGTCGCCGCGCAGAAGGTACTCGTGATCGTGCCGCAGGGCCCTGAGGGCCTCTTCCAGCGAGCCGGGCGTGGTCGGAACGCCCTTCAGCTCCTCGGGCGACAGATCGTAAATGTCCTTGTCCAGCGGCTCGCCCGGGTCGATCTTGTTCTGGATCCCGTCGAGCATCGCCATGAGCAGGGCGGAGAAGGCGAGGTAGGGGTTGCAGCTTGGGTCGGGGCAGCGGTACTCCAGGCGCTTGGCCTTCGGGCTGGGGCTGTACATCGGGATGCGGCACGCGGCCGAGCGGTTCCGCTGCGAATAGGCCAGGTTCACCGGGGCCTCGAAGCCGGGCACCAGCCGCTTGTAGCTGTTGGTCGTCGGCGCGACGAAGGCACACAGCGACGGCGAGTGCTTGAGCAATCCGCCGATGGCGTACAGCGCCATGTCCGACAGCCCCGCGTACCCGTTGCCCGCAAACAGCGGCTCCCCGCCCTTCCACAGCGAGAGGTGGCAGTGCATCCCGGAGCCGTTGTCGCCAAACAGCGGCTTGGGCATGAACGTGACCACCTTCCCGTACTTCCGGGCAACGTTCTTGCAGATGTACTTGTACATCATCACCTTGTCGGCCATCGACACCAGCGGACCGAACTTCATGTCGATCTCGGCCTGGCCGGCGGTGGCCACCTCATGGTGCTGGGCCTCGATATCGATGCCGCAGTCGATCATCGTGTGCATCATCTCGTTGCGCAGATCCATGAGCTGGTCGGTCGGCGGCACGGGGAAGTACCCCTCCTTGTACCGGATCTTGTAGCCCAGGTTCGGCTTCTCGTCGCGCCCGCGGTTCCACTGCCCTTCGATGCTGTCGAGGTAGTAGAACCCGCAGTGCGGAGTCTGGTCAAAGCGAATGTCGTCGAAGATGAAGAACTCGGCCTCCGGACCCACGTAGCAGGTCTCCGCGATCCCCGTGCTCTTCAGGTAGTTGACCGCCTTTCGGGCCACGTTGCGCGGGTCCCGGGTGTAGTCCTCCCGGGTCATGGGATCCTGGATGTTGCAGATCATCATCAGGGTCTTGATCGCGGCGAACGGGTCGAGCGTGGCCGTCTCCGGCTGGGGCACTACGAGCATGTCGCTCTCGTTGATCCGCTGCCAGCCGCGGATGCTCGAGCCGTCGAATCCCAGCCCGTCCTCGAACACGTCCTCGTCCAGCCTGTTGACCGGGATGGTGAAGTGCTGCCAGAGGCCGGGGAAGTCCATGAAACGCATGTCGACCGACTTGACGTCCTTCTCCCGACACAGGGCCAATACCTCTTTCGGGGTCACGGGGAAACTCCTTTCCACGAAAAGAACCTGCTTGGTTATGCCCATTCGTCTCGGCCCGCGATTGGCTTGTTGGCCTTGAAGCGGTGACGGTACGAGCGACGTTGCCCAAGGGGATGGTGCAAAGCCGGTGCCAATGATCGGCACTCCGGTGACCTTCCGGTCGCGCAAATACATGCTTCAGAAAGACTTATAAATACTACCTCAGATGCATTAGGTTGCTTGGATTCCAGCCGGGATGCCTAAAGAATAGGCACAACGTGAGTAATCCTGGGGCATTGGTGCAACCGATGGTGGTATGACGCCTTCTATCTGTGGGGTGGCACGGGCAGCTTGCCTGCCCGTGTTTCCTGCGCTGGCTGGCAAGCAGCCAGTGCCACCCTGCACCGGCTGACAAGCAGCCAGTTCCACCCGAGCCGACACTTGATGCGTGTCTCGGACCACTTGACTACCGCTGCACGACCCGCTGCTGGGCGGCTTGCAGCGCGGCAGCCAGCATAGGGTCGAAGTCGGCCGAAGGGGGCGACGGCGAAGAACCGGCCGGCGCGGAGCCGGTAGGTCGGGCCACCTGGTGCACCTGGATGTCCGGCTCCACGCCCACCCCGCTATAGGGCTGCCCGCTGGGCGAGTAGAACTTGGCCGTGGTCAATCGCACTCCCGCGCCGGCCGCGGCAAGCGGAAAGATCCCCTGGACCGACCCTTTGCCGTAGGTTCGCCTGCCGACGAGCGTGGCGCGGCGGTGGTCGTGCAGCGCGCCGGCGAAGATCTCGGCCGCGCTGGCGCTGTCCTGGTCGACGATGAGCACCAGGGGGACGCGCCAGGTGCCTGCCTCGTGGGCCGAGTGGGTGACGTTCTCGTGGGCGTTTCGTCCGCGCGTGTAGACGATCACGCCGCGCTGCAAAAACAGGTCGGCGGCGTCCACGGCGGCGTCGAGCAGCCCGCCGGGGTTCTCGCGCAGGTCGATCACCAGCGCCTTCATTCCTGCACGGTGGAGGCTCCACAGGGCCGAATCCAGGTCGCGAAGCGTGGTTTTCTGGAAGCAGACGAGCTTGAGATAGGCGATGCCCGAAGCGCGATCCTCGATGCGTGCCCCTTCGACGCTGGGGACCTCGACCCGCTCCCGCTCGACGCGGACCTGCCGCGGCGTCCCGCCCGGGGCGGCGACCACCAGCTCCGCGGCGATTCCCGCTTCGCCCTGGAGCAGGTTGGCTGCCTGGTCGGTCGACAGGGCGCTGGTGGACTTGCCGTCCACGGCGAGGATGCGATCGCCGTCGCGGATCCCCGCCCGCTTCGCCGGGCTGTTGGGAATCACGCGGAGGATCACGAGCTTCCCCTCCTGGGCCTTGAGCACGACTCCCAGCCCGACGAAGTTCCCCTCGATCTGCGAGTACACCTCGTTGAGCTGGTCGGGGGTGAGATAGGTGGAGTAGTGGTCGAGGAAGCTGACGGCCCCGCAGGCGTACTCCATCATCACGGCGGCCGGGGGCAGGCCGAGTCGCTGCCGGGCCAAAGCGGCGGCGGCCGAGACGGCGTCGCAGGCTTCGGCGCGGGTCTGGATGGGTCGCGGGTCGAGCGTCCGGTGCAGCTCTTCGAGGAAGGCCCCCCGGGACGCCTCGGACGCCGTCAGCCGGTTCGCCTCGAGAAACGCCGCTTCCTCCAGCGCCACCTCGAGGGCACGCGTGCCGTACTCCACCAGGCGATTCCACTTCGGCGCCTCGACGTAGTGGGTGTGGATTTTCAGCAGGACCTCGCCGTACAGATCGACGCCCTCGGGCGGGGGCGTGCGCGCGAGCCCTTGGCGGAAGCTCCGGTCGCCGTACCGGCGGCACACGTCGAAATGGAGCCGGGCAACGTCGAACCGCTGCCGCAGCGCTCCGTCGGCGGGGAACTGCCTCAGCCCGTCTTCGTAGTGGGCCAGAGCTTCCCCCCACCGGCGCTGGGCCTCCAGCGTCCGCCCTCGCTCGATGCAAGGGCCCGCCGAGACCCCGGCGGCGGGGGGCGCGGAGGAGCCGGACTGGGCCAGGCCGGCAGAAACGAGGCCAAACGCCGCCAGAACCGCAGTCAGCACCGCGGCAGCGGCGGGAAGGAACTTGCGTCGCATGGGTGTATCCGTCTTCTGAAGTTGCGTCGTTGCGCCACAGGTCCCCGAGCGGGTGCTTCGTGCACGGCAGTTTCCGGCGGGCCGCAGCATTGCTTCTTAATTCGGCGGCTCCCGAAGGCCGGTCCACTGTGTTGGGCGGCTTTCCGCGACATCCGGCGAAGTCCGGACGCTCCCGGATCCTTTTAGAGGGAATACGCCCATCGGTGACGGTCGTGCGCAGTGTGCGCGTGGGAGCGAATCGCGCTGCCGGTCCGTCCGTATCGATTGTGCGGCCTGCGGGCCCGCGGCCGCACGTCCGGAAAAGTCGGCACCAACGGCATATCCGGCCGGATTGCCGGCCGCTCGGGAACCGCCCGAAACGCCCGCGGAAATCAGCCGACCCGAACCGCCTTGCGCTTCAACAGCGACCGCGTCTGGCAGTGGCACAGCAGCAGGGCGTCGCGAGCCAACTGGCCGTCGAGCAACGCGGACGGACTCCCCGTGCGCACGCAGCGCGCCACCTCGCGCAGCTCGGCCGCGAAGGAATCGATGGGGTCGCCGGAGCCGAGCTTCGGCCGCAGCACGCGGCCGGTGTCGGTCAGCACGGTGACGGGCATGGCCATGACCGGCTTGTCGACGAAGTTCGCGAAATCGAACAAGAGCGTGGCTCGCTCCAGGTAGATCTCATAGGCGTGCGTGAAGGGGCGCCCCTGCTGCATGACGGCGCCGCTGGCGGCGGTGACCGCCAGCGAGGCATCGTCGAAAAGGAACTGCGTGGTGAACAGCTCGGCCACCTGGCCGCGCATGCGCCCGACGGTCTGCACCGCCCGGGGCATCCCGCAGGTCAGGCGGATGAAGTGCGCGTCGTGGATGTGCAGGTCGACCATGGGTCCGCCGGTGGTCGCCGGATTGTAGAAGTCGGGCAGCCAGAGCGGATCGGAGATCACCCGCTTGAAATGCCCGCCCAGCAGCTTCCCGTGCTTTCCCGACGCGATGGCCCGGTACGCGAACCGGTACTCGGGAAAGAACGGCAGCACGTGGCCGATCATGAGCATTTTGCCGGCCCTGCGGGCGGCCGCGACCATCTGGTCCGCGTCGGCCGTGGTCAGCGCGATCGGCTTCTCGCAGAAGACGTGCTTCCCGGAGCGCAGCGCCTGGAGCGTCGTCGGGGCGTGCAGGCACGGGGGCAGGCACACGTCGATCACGTCCAGCGACGGATCGGCCACGAGGTCGTCGAGGTTCGAGTATCGGGCAATCCCGTCCAGGTCCATCCTTTTGCCGGGCGGGCCGAAATTCCCCTTGATCCTCCGCCAGTCCCCGGCCAGCCGATCCGGATCCTGCTCGCAAATCGCGCGAACCTTCACCCCACCCAGCCGCTGGTAGGCCAGGTAATGGATCATCCCCATGAAACCGATGCCGGCGATTCCGACGTTGATCATGCTGATGCTCCCTCTGCCTACTGCCCTCTGCCCACGACCTCCAAGAACCTCGCGTACGCCTCCTCCCACGCTGCCGTTTCCCGCGGGAGGTACTCCTGGACGGCGAAGCTGTTTCGGATGACCTCGCGGGCCTGGGCGATGCTGGCGACGTCGCCGGCGGCGACGGCCTGCATCATGAGGTTGCCGATGGCGGTGGCCTCGATGGGTCCGGCCACGACGCGCCGGCCGCAGGCGTCAGCGGCGGCCTGGCAGAGCTGGCGGTTCTGCGTGCCGCCCCCGACGACGTGGATCGTTTCCAGCCGTCCGCCCACGAGCTGCTCGCACATCCCCAGCACGTGCCGGAACTTCATCGCAATGCTGTCCAACGCGCACCGAAGCACGGCGCCTTCGTCGCCGGGAACGGCTTGGCCGGTCTTGGCGCAGAACCCGCGAATGGCCTCGGGCATGTCGTCGGGCGCGAGGAAATCGTGCGCGTCGGGGTTGATGAACGACACCAGGGGCGTGGCAGCGGCCGACATCCGGTTCAGGTCCTCCCAGCCCCAGTTCCGGCCCGCCTGGTTCCACACGCGGCGGCACTCCTGGACCAGCCACATCCCGCAAATGTTTTTCAACAGTCGATAGGTGTTCCCTACGCCACCCTCGTTGGTGAAGTTCAACGCCAGCACCTGGTCGTTGACCACCGGCTGGGGCGTCTCGACGCCCATCAGGGCCCAGGTGCCGAGGCTGACGTAGCACCAGTCGGGCCGCTGGCCCGGCCGGCTGGCGGCCGGCACGGCCATCACGGCGCTCGCCGTGTCGTGCGTGCCCGGCAGCACGACGTGCGCCGCGGTCAGGCCGCTCTCCGCGGCGAGGTTCGGGCGCAACGGCCCGAGATTCGTCCCGGGGGGCTGGATCGGGCCCAGGATCCGGACGGGCAACCGGAACTTCTCCAACAGCGCCGTGGCCCAGTTGCCCTCCAGCGGATTGTAGAACTGCGTGGTCGTCGCGTTGGTGAACTCGTTGGACAACTGGCCGGTCATCAGCCAGTGGAACAGGTCGGGCATCATCAGCATGCGCTGGGCCGCCTCCAACAACGGCGAGTTGGCCAGCTTCATGGCCAGCACCTGGTAGAGCGTGTTGAACTGCATGAACTGAAGGCCGCTGTGCCGGAAGATCTCCTCGCGCGGGACCAGCGAAAACGCCTTCTCGAGCATGCCGTTGGTCCGGGCGTCGCGGTAATGGCTCGGGTTACCCAACAGGACGTCACCGCGCCCGAGCAGCCCGAAATCGACCCCCCACGTGTCGACGCCCACGGAGGCGATCGCCGCTCCCAGCCTGGCCCCGGCCACGCGAAGCCCGCTGCGCACGTGGGTCCACAGCCCCAGCAGGTCCCAGTACAGGCTCCCCAGGACCTCCACCGGTCCGTTCTCGAAACGATACACCTCCTCCAACGTCAGCCTGCGGCCGTCGAACCGTCCCACCAAGTGCCGCCCACTGGAGGCGCCCATGTCGATCGCCAGGTATGCCTTCTCGGTCATGGCTCTTGCCGCCTTCAGGAAAGATCAAGTGTCCAGTGAACAAAACGGCTCTTGTTGGCCGTTGCCAACCGCTTGGCTTCCAAGATAGCGTAACGCCGCCTGACTGACTACCGGCCAGACCAGAGTTCGAGAAGGGGTGGCCCCCTTGGCGATCGCGCCAACCGGGTCGGCTTGTCTGGGGCAAGCCGCACGAATGTGAGGCTGAATATGCCACTAGTGATCTATACTACCCCCTCCATTGGTATATAAACGGGCCCTAATGGACGAGGATGTTCCGGTCGATAACGACACAAGCGCGAAAAAACGTTGACTTCGTTTACAAACATATGTATGATTCAAGTCGCGAGCACAGCCGCACTCGGCAGATGGGTTCAACCGATGGTTGGCATCCGGGAAGGCCCTTGCCTGATGAAGACCCGTATAATAGTCGGCGCTGGCGAGGGCGATGGCAAGACAGGGGTTGGCCAGCTTGGGCCTGCGCCGATCCAGGTGCGTGGTGTACTCGCGTGTGACGGCCCGGGGGCTCCCAGCGTGCCGGCTCCGGAGTTGTTGGAGGCCCTGGCGAGGCAAAGCTGGTTGTTGGAGGAGGCGACGCCGGAGGAGATCATCGCTTGGGGGGTGCAGACGTACTTCCCGCGGCTGACGATGGCGACCGCCTTCGGGCCGGAGGGGTGCGTCATCCTTGCGATGTTGGCCAAGATCGAGCCGAAGGTTTACGTTTTCAACTTGGATACGGGCTACCAGTTTCAGGAGACCCTTGAGTTGCGGGACCGGATCGCCCAACGGTACGGCATTGCCGTGGAGCTTCAGAGGCCGGAGGTCTCGGTGGAGCAGTACGAAGCGGCTCATGGCGGGCCGGTGTACGCGAGCGATCCGGATCAGTGCTGTGCCGATCGCAAGATTGCGGTCCTGCACCGGGTGGTCAAGGGCCACCTGGCGTGGATGAGCGGGATCCGCCGGGACCAGAGCCCGCATCGTGCCAATGCCCCGATCGTAGGGTGGGACAAGAAGTTCGGGCTGGTCAAGATCAGTCCGCTGGCCCGATGGACCAGGAACGACGTTTGGAAGCGCATTGCGGAGGAAGGGATTCCTTACAACCCCCTGCACGACCGGGGATACCCGAGCGTCGGGTGCCGGCCTTGCACCCGGGCCGTGCTGTTCGACGGCCAGGACGAGCGGGCGGGGCGGTGGAGCGGGAGCGGGAAGACGGAGTGCGGGCTGCACACGGCCGACTGAATCCCCCGCGTGGGGAGTTAAGCAAACAGAGGCGTTTCCGGGGACAAGATCATGTCATCCGGTTGATAGGTTGCGTATGAGAATTTCCGCCAGAACTGAGTATGCTTGTGTGGCGATGCTGGAGCTGGCCTCCCGCTTTGGCTCGGGAGTCCCGGTCCGCATCCGCAAGATCGCCGAGCGGCACGGCGTTCCGCCCAGGTTCCTCGTGCAAATCCTTCTCCAGCTCAAGAGCGCGGGGCTGGTCAGCAGCACGCGGGGCGCGGCGGGAGGGTATCACCTGATCCGGCCGCCGGACGAGGTAAGCCTCGGCGAGGTGATGCAGGTGGTCGAGGGGAGTCCGAAATCGAACGGGCAGGCCACCAGCGCCTCGCCCGATTCCCCGGCCGTCAAGGCGCTCGTGCAGGCGTGGAAGGACGTCGACACGGTTCAGCGCGAGATGCTCCGGAAGATCACCTTTGCGGAGCTCCTGGATCGCGCCCGCAGCCACGACGACAAGATGTACTACATCTGATCGCTCGCCGGCCCGCTAGGGCTCCAAGACGATCTTCCCGGCCAGGGTGCCCGACTTGCGCAGGGTGCCGTCTTCCTGGAGGCGGTGGGCCTCGGCGGTCTCGGCGAGCTTCATGACTCGGCCGATCTGGGGGCGGAGCTTTCCTTCGGCGAGCCAGCGGTTGATGTCGTCGGCGGCGCGGCGCTGCTGGTCGGGTGGGGCGTTGAACATGGCGAAACCGTGGACCGAGCAGTCCTTGACGTAGAACGGCCCGACGGGGAACAGCGGGCGCGAGTCGCGGCCCGCCATCAGGATCAGCCGGCCGCGGAACGCCAGGTGCCCCACCGCCCGCTCGAGGTTCTGCTCCCGGAGGGTCTCCCACCAGACGTTCACCCCGCGGGGAGCGAATCGGCGGATCGCCTCATCCACGCTCTCGGCCTTGTAGAGGACGGCCAGATCGGCGCCGAGCCGGCGGCAGATCTCGGCCTTCTCTTCGCTCCCCGCCGTGGTGATGACGCGGGCCCCGACGATCTTGGCCATCTGGACCACGCACGACCCGACGCCCCCGCTGCCGCCGTGGACGAACAGGGTCTCGCCGGGCTGGAGCTTTGCATCGCGCATGAGCCCCAGGTGGGCGGTGATGCCCACCAGGGCGATCGCCGCAGCGTCGCGATCGGCGACGTTCTCGGGCGTGCGGTAGAGCCATTGCTCGTCGACGGCCGCGTACTCGGCAAAGGTCCCCTGGCGGCCGAGCAGGCCCTGGTTGCTCCCCCACACGCGATCGCCCGGCTTAAATCCCTTGACCCGATGCCCCACGGCTTCGACCGTCCCGGCCACGTCGCAGCCGACAATGTACGGTTTGGGAAGGTCCATCGTGACCATGCCCAGGCGGATGTACGTGTCGATCGGGTTGACCGACACCGCGGCCACCTTGACCAGGACTTGCATGTCGCCGGGGTTGGGGGGCGGCAGATCGCCGTAGCGGATGTTCTCGGGCGGCCCGGGCTGGGTGATGTAGGCGGCTTTCATGGCTTGTCCCCTCCTGTGCGAGAGCACCCAAGAAAAGCAAGGACGATCTGATCACCACGCTACGCCTCGGGCGGCGAAAAGACAAGCTCCCCGGCGTTCCCGCTCGGGGGAGTGTCCTTCGGGGGAAGGCAGGCGCGACCCGCGGGACAGAACCTGACCGCACGGGAGGCCCGGCTCTGGGGTGGCTCTCCGATGCAATTCTATGGCCTGCAAGAGCTTACGCTGTTTCGACGGCGTGACCTGGCGCCGTGCTGAGGGCCAACAGGCCCCTGGCTTGCCTTGCCCCTTGCGATTGCGTCCTTTGGGCTTAAGGGCTGGCCCCCGTTGCCCGTCCTGCGAAGATTCTCTTGGAGCGAATGGGAGGCTCAGCGGCTGCGACTGGTATCTCGAGCGGGTTCGTGGTAGGCTAGCACTGAGGTGCCTCAGCCGCCAGGACGGCAAGTCCGCGGTGGAAGGCGCCCCGGACGTGCCTGGATACCCCCCCGGCTGGTGTTGGGGGTGAGCAACGCCGTTTCACTTCGGTTTGCACCCGTTGTCGGTTCTTGTCGCATTGCGGGTGACGGGGTTGCCTGGGAGGTGGGATTCTGGTGTCGCGTTCAAGCACAGTCAACCCGAAGGTCGAGAACTTCCCGGACCTGGTTCGGCGAAGTGGGCTGATCGACGCGGACCAGCTCGAGCGGCTCCTGGTGCAGCTTCGGGAAGAGGTTGGCCAGGAGCAGATCGAGAACCCCGATTGCCTTGCCGCCAAGCTGGTCGAAGCCGGACTGCTGACCGCGTGGCAGTGCGAGAACCTCTTGCAGGGCCGCTACAAGGGCTTCTTTCTCAAGGGGAGGCAGTACCGCCTGCTGGAGCACCTCGGCAGCGGGGGGATGAGCCACGTGTACCTGGCCGAGCACACGCTGATGCAGCGCCGCGTGGCGATCAAGGTGCTGCCCCGCAGCCGGGTGAAGGACGCCTCCTACCTGGCCCGATTCCACCGCGAGGCCCAGGCCGTCGCCGCGCTGGATCACCGGAACATCGTGCGGGCCTACGACGTCGACCAGGAGGACGACACGCACTTCCTGGTCATGGAGTACGTGGAAGGGCGGGACCTTCAGGCCATCGTGCGGGACGACGGGCCGTTGGAGTACGTTCGGGCGGTGGAGTACTTCCGCCAGGCGGCCGAGGGGCTCGACCACGCCCACCGCGTCGGCCTCGTCCACCGCGACGTCAAGCCGGCCAACCTCCTGGTCGATCGCCAGAACGTGGTCAAGCTCCTGGACCTCGGGCTGGCCCGCTTCACGGGAGAGGACCAGGCGTCGCTCACCCTGGCCTTCGATGAGAACGTGCTGGGCACGGCCGACTACCTGGCACCGGAGCAGGCCCTGGACAGCCACGGCGCGGACGCCCGGGCCGACATCTACAGCCTCGGCTGCTCGCTGTACGCCGTGCTCACCGGGCACCCGCCCTATCCCGAGGGCACGCTGCCGCAGCGCCTCATCAAGCACCAGAGGAGCCCGCCGCCGGACGTCCGGATCGAGCGGCCCGACGCCCCCGGCGACCTCGCGGCGATCTGCAGGCGGATGATGGCCAAGAAGCCGGCCGATCGGTACCAGTCGGCCCGGGAAGTGGCCGACGTCTTGGCCGAATGGCTGGCGGCGCATGGGGCTGGCGTCCCGGGGGGAGGCAATGGGGGAAGCTCGCCCGGCCGGCGCAGCGCGTCGGAGACCGGCCCGGCGGAGCCGGGGTCGGCACGCGGGGGAGGCTCATCCCGGGTCCGCCGCGGCTCGGGCCGCCACGGCCCCATCAAGCAGGCCGCGCCCATCGATCCCGCCACCCCCACCCCCAGCGCCAACGGCAAAGACACGCTGCCGGTGGCCGAGCGCATCGAGGAGCCGCAGCCGCTCGACGATCGGCTCGGCTCGAGCAACGTGATGATCGCCGGACACCTCGAGCCGGCCGGTACGCTCGGCGACCAGGAATGGGAAGCCTACCGCAAGCGACGCGCGAGCATCCCCCCCTGGCTCTGGGCCGCCGTCGCCGGCGGCACACTGCTGGCCATCGTGCTTTTCCTCCTGACAAGCTGGCTCTCCCGCTAGGGCGAGTTGCTCCTCGCCTGGGAGAGCGAGCCGAAATTCGATCCGTTGGCATTGAGCAGGAACGACTGGCCGGCCACGGCGACCGTGTGCTTCACCCCCTCCCCTTTCATGTCCAGCGCGATCTGCTCCATGCGCGCCACCACTTCCTGGGTGCGCTGGAGCGAGGCGGAGTCGGGCAGTTGGGCCGTCACCAGCAGGTAGCCCTTGTCCTGGCTGGGAATGAAGCCCGTGGGCACGGTCGTGAACCCGTAGTAGGTCAGCCCCAGGCGGGCCATCTTGTCCGGGTTCAGCCAGACCCGCATGCTGTAGTCCTGCTGGCCCAAGAGCGTGACGTCGCCCACGCCCTCCAGGCGTGCCAGCTCGTCCTTGACCCGAATCGTGGCGAAGTTGCTCAGGAAGAGCTGGTCGCGGGAGTCGTCGGGCGAGAAGAGGCTCACCACGAGCATGATGTTCGGCGACTTCTTCTTGGTCGTCACGCCGGCCTGCTTGACCAGGTCGGGCAGGGTGGGCATGGCCATCGACACCCGGTTCTGCACCAGCACCTGCGCCATGTCCAGGTTGGTGCCGAGCTTGAACGTCACCGTGAGGTTGTAGGCACCGTCGTTGGTGCACTGGCTGGACATGTAGAGCATGTTCTCCACGCCGTTGACCTGCTGCTCGATCGGCGCGGCGACGGTCTCGGCCACCACCTCGGCGTTGGCGCCGGGGTAGACGCAGGAGACCTGGATCGTGGGGGGCGCGATCTCCGGGTACTGCGCCACCGGGAGCACGACCATGGCCACCAGGCCCGCGATCGTGATCACGATCGAGAGGACGGCCCGAGGAGCAATTGGAGGAGTTGCGTGGGCATGGCCGCACGGGCCGACCGCTCGGCGACGAAACGTTTGTGGAGCGTCCGGAGCGGCTCGTGGCTCGCGTGCTCAAGGCCCAGAAGGGCGGTCGCCCAAGCAAGCGACAAAACCAGTAATGCGTCCCCGGATTCCGGATTCCCCCGATTCTGGACTCATTACTATTTACACTGCTTGCCTTGCGGCGGCGCCGTGGCACACGGTGGTGAGAAATGCGGGTTAGTCATGAGCCAGGCGCTGGGGCTTCGTCGCGGCGTTGCGAGCCATCGGGCTCGGCACTCAGGCCGCGCGCAGCCGGCGGCGGAAGAACCGCAAAGCCAACCACCCAAAGCCAACCGCCATGAGGTGGAAGGCGGAGGGCTCGGGAACGCCAGAAATCTCGTACGTGCGTCCGCCGGATCCGCTCAGAACCACCCGCAGTCCGTCGGGACTCACATCAAAGCCCCAGTACTGGGCGCTCGCTTCGCCCGGGAAGAGGCTGTCGATCGTGCTCTTCGTATAGGTCGTGAACAGCGGGCCGAGTGTGGTGGCGTCGGTCATCTGGTAGACCTGGATCCCGTTGTCCGTCGTTTGCACGTACAGATAACCGTCGGCCTCCACGACGGTCCACAGCCCGGACGATCCGCTCCCGGTGAGCGTTCCTGCGCCGCCCAGTTCCGCCGAGACACCGGTGGCCAGGTTGATCGCGTAGAACTTCGGATTGGTGTTGACGCCGGCATCGCCATAGTAAGCGTACCCGGGAAACGTCCTTCCCGCGCGGACGTTGCGGATTCTCGTGGTAACCGGCGTGGTCACATAGCCGTTGGCGTTCCACGTCGTGTTGGTTGTGGCCGCGAACGGGTCGGCGGCAACGTCCATCAAGTAGAGTCGGTTTCGCTGGCCCGACGTGTAACTGTCGGTGATGATCGTGTTTGCGTCGACCCAGTCGAAGGATTCCACCATCCCCACGCCCGAAGGAGCCAAGACGTCCGCACGATTGGCGTAATTGGAGGAATCGTATCGCGAGAGATTGTTGTTGGATGCCCCGCCCGACGCCAGCACGTAAGCGGGATTCGCCCCCGGAAACGGCGCGTTCATGCGGTGTTCCGGCGGGCCGAAGGCCTTCTGCTGAATCGCACTCGTGCCCCCCCAGCCGAAGCGGGCGATCGACTCGCTGCCGGTGTTGATTTGGCTCACGTAGTTGAAGTCGCCGTAGATCCGCCCGTTGTACGTGGAACTCAGGCTGCCGGAAAACGTCTGAACCGGCAGGGCCGTCAACTGACCGGGAAGCAGTGGCTCCGCACAGACCGGCGCGCCTGCCACGAAAACCAACCAGCCAAGAACCAACAGAGATCTTCGTGTGCTCATCGTCGTCCCTCCCAGAATCCCATGCCCATCTAGCGCCAATTCTGCGTTTCCGCACGCCCAGCACGTCTTGCCGATGCCAGCAGGCCAACCGCTCGCATGGGTTTTGAGTCTACTTGCGTAGTCCGGGCACGTCAAGCGCCTGAGTATGGATTCTGGGCCAATGGGATGCATCCGAGGGGGGGACACACAAGCCGCTGTGGCGGAAGCACTTGCGCCCCAGGCATGCCCGATCACATGACCCTGGCGTAGCGGCTCTCCAGAGAAGTAGCCGATGCGGCGGCCTCAGCGATTGAGAATCTGGAGGCTTTCGGCGGGCAGGACCTCGTTCATGCTGCCCGAGCGGAATCCCTCCAGGTCGATCGCCACGTACTTGAACCCGGCCGCCTTCAATTCCGCGGCGACTTCGCGGCGGAACTCGGGGTCGACCAGGCGCGGCAGCGCCGCGGGCGACACCTCGATCCGCGCGACGTCCCCCTTGTGGTACCGCACCCGAAGCGGCTGGAACCCCGCAGCGCGAAGGAACCGCTCCGCCCGGTCGATCATCGCCAGGCGCTGGGGCGTGACCGCCTCGCCGTAGGCAATCCGGCTGCTCAGGCAGGGCGTGGCCGGCTTGTCCCAGGCGGGCAAGTCCCAGCTCTGGGCCAGGGTGCGCAGCTCCGCCTTGGTCAGGCCGCACTCGGCCAGCGGACTGCGGACCCGGCGATCCCGGGCCGCCCGAAGACCCGGCCGGTGCTCCCCCTGGTCGTCCCGGTTCGAGCCGTCGGCCACCACGGCCACGTCCATCTGCTCGGCGATCTTCTCGACCTGGAAGAACAGCTCCGTCTTGCAGTGATAGCAGCGGTCGGGCGCGTTCTTCTGATAGTCCGGGTTGGAGAGCTCCTCGGTGGGGATCACCTCGTGGCGGATGCCGATCCGGGCCGCCAGCTCCCGACACTCCTCGATCTCTCCGGCCGCCAGGCTGGCACTCACCCCGGTCACGGCAACCGCCCGATCGCCCAGGGCCACCTGCGCCGCCTTGGCCAGCACGGTGCTATCCAGGCCCCCTGAGAAGGCCACGGCACAGCTCCCGTAGCCCCGCAGCAGCTCCAGCAAGCGGTCCCGCTTGGCGGTCAGTTCAGCCGACAGCTCGATCATGTGAACGGTTACCGAAAAAAGGAGGTCCTCCACCGCAATGCCGTGGCGATGCGCATTTGAGAGCCCGTCAACCAACGGGGGCGACCTGGTCCCCGGGTTGTGTGATCCGCAGCCGCACGAAGCGGTCTGCGGCTATACACGCGGCCGGAGACATTGTTTGCAGGTACCCAACGGGCTAATTATCGGCTCACCAAATGACTGGCATCGACAGCACGAACATGATAGAGGACCACATCCGCAAGCCCCCCGGATGGAGTGCATCCGGGTCAGGCTCCACGAACTCATCTCATCGTATCAGCTTCCCCGTAGCCAGGCAAGAACAGACCTCGGCCACCCCGTCAGTGAACTGGGGTCAGAGCTTGAATAGTAAATAGGCTTTGCCGGTACTCGGGGCGATTCCAATTCGAACCCCGAGCATCGCACCAACCACGCTATTCACTATTCAAGCTCTGACCCCATACCCCGCACACCCCGGGGTTGACGACGCAGCCACGGCGGGAGCCGCGGGGGGGCCAAGACGAGGGTCAGCAGGATCGCCGCTCCGAACAGGCAGTGGATCGCAGAGCACACCTCCTTCGGAATGGGCATGAAGAGCACCTCACCGGCCAAGCGGCCGAGGAAGCTGGTCGGCTCGAGATCCTCCTCGCCTCCCCATTCGCGCAGGTTCCCTTCCCACGCCGTCAGCGGGCACCTCACCCCGATGGCCACTTCGGCCACCACCAGGGCGATCATGAGGAAGTGGATCGTGCGGAACCAGAAGTTCCGCACCCACCCCCACCGAAGAGCGATCCCGGCGAGGATCGCCACCAGTCCGAAGACGATGAACGAGGCGTAAAGCAGGTGGATCCAGACAATCAGATCGGCGAGGTAACGATAGACCGTCATACTCATACCGATCCGGGCCGGGCGGGAGTTATTCCCGCCGCAACAGCGCGGTGCACCATCATTGAAGACGCTCCGTACCCCTCCCGCGGCCCAATTGGCGCCGGTACTGCACCAGGGCGGCGGGGAGGTACCGGATCAGGTCGCTGGCGATCATCGATTCCTGGCCGAGCTCCGCGGCGGCCAGGTCGCCCGCCAGGCCATGGAGGTACACGCCCAGTCGGGCGGCCTCGTAGGGGGTGAGGTTTTGGCAGGCCAGGGCGGCGACCAGGCCGGTCAGCACGTCGCCGGAGCCGCCGGTGGCCATGCCGGGGTTGCCCGTCCGGTTGACCGCCCGCTGGCGGCCGTCGGTCACCAGGGTCTTGTGCCCCTTGAGCACCACGACGACGCCGCACCGCTCGGCCAGGTCGGCGGCGGCGAGGTCCCGCTCCCTGGCCGGCACGCGATCGCGTCCCAGGAGCCGGACGAACTCGCCGGGATGGGGCGTCAGGACGCGCGGCCCCCCGGGCCGGCCCAGCACGTCGCGCCGCGCCGAGAGCGCATTCAGCGCGTCGGCGTCCACGACCACGGGAACCGTCAGCCGGGCGTAAAGCTCGCTGACCAGGACGTCCAGCCCCAGGGATCGGCCCAGGCCCGGCCCCAACGCCACGACCGTTGCCGCCTCGGCGAGCCTGACGATTTTCGCTTGGGCGTCCCGGGCGATCCGGCCGGCGCGGTCCGAGGGCAGCGGGGTGGTCATGTACGAGGGCTCGAAGCGGGCGACCGTGTCCAGGCACACGTCGGGCACGGCGAGGCGGACCAGTCCAGCCCCGCCTCGAAGGGCCGCCATGCCGGCCAATGCCGCCGCCCCGGCCATCCCCTGCGACCCGCCCACCACCAGCACCAGCCCGTAGTGCCCCTTGTGGCTGACGGGCGAGCGCGGGGCGAGTCGGGGCAAGGGAGAATCGGTCATGATCGTCCTCGGGCGGCGTTGCGGGCGATGAGCCCTGCCACGTAGCCCCCCTTGAAACCCGCATCGATGTTCACCACGGTCACGTTCGACGCGCAACTGTTGAGCATGCCCAACAGCGCAGCCAGGCCGCCGAAGCTCGCTCCGTAGCCGACGCTGGTGGGCACGGCAATGACCGGGCAGGCGACGTACCCGCCCACCACGCTGGGCAGCGCCCCCTCCATTCCCGCGACGACGACCACGGCGTCGGCATCGCGAAGCAGGTGCAGGCTCGCCCTGAGCCGATGCGGCCCGGCCACGCCCACGTCCTGGATCAAAGTCACCTGGGCGCCGGTCCAGAGGGCGGTTTCCCGGGCCTCCTCGGCGACCGGCAGATCGCTGGTCCCGGCGGTGACGATGGACACCCGGCCGGCCGCTCTCGCGGCACCCTCATCCGTGCCCGGCTCGTCCGGTGCAGCCAACGGGATACGAAACGTCCGTCCGACGGGGTTATAGACCCCCTGCGGAAACCGGGCTGCCAGCTCGGCGGCCTGCTCCGCAGTGACCCGGGTGGCCAGCACGCCCACCCCGTGGTCCATCAGGGCGTGGAAGATCTTCTCCATCGCCGCCACGGACTTCCCCTGGGCGAAGACGACCTCGGGAAAACCACAGCGCCGGGCCCGGTCGAGGTCGAGCTGGGCCTCACCGAGGTCCGCGATGCCCTGGGCCGCAATCCGCTCGGCGAACTCCGCCGCGGTCAACTCACCGCCCAGCAGGAGCCGGGCCATCCGCTCGATCTCGTGCGCGTCCATACCCCCATGGTAACCCAGCCCGGCCACGGTGCAAACCGGCCTCCGCCAACCGCGGGGCCTGCTTGTCAGATTGCGCCCCACGCCGTAGGCTGGGGGGACCCTGGTGGGAGCCACCGCTTCATGAAAGCCCCCTCATGAAAGCCCCCTCATGAAAGCCCCTTCATGAAAGACCGTCATCCTCTGCGCCGCGACCGACTCCGCCTTGGCATCCGGAAGGCCGGGGTCGAGGCCCTCCTGGTCACCGACTTTACCAACGTCACCTACCTTACCGGATTCGGTGGCGACGACAGCTTCCTGCTGATCGATGGGAATCGCGAGATTATCATCAGCGACGGGCGTTATACCACCCAATTGGACGAGGAGTGCCCTGGCCTGGACCGATTCATCCGCCCTACCGGCCTGCCCATCGCCGAGGCGGCTGCCAAGGTCTTGCGTGCGACCAAGATTCGCCGCCTGGGGGTCGAGGCCGATTCGATGACCATCGCCCTGCGGGACCACTTGGCCAAGAATCTACCCAAATTGGAGATGAAGTCTACCTCCGGATTGGTGGAGAAGCTGCGGCGGATTAAGGATGCCCACGAAGTGGCAGCCGTGCGCGAGGCCGTCCGGCATGCGGAGAAGGCGTTTGCGGTCCTGCGTGCGTCGCTGCGGCCGGACAGGACCGAGAAGGAGCTGGCCGACGAGTTGGAGCACCAAATGCGTGGGTTTGGGGCCCGGGGGGCGGCGTTTCCCAGCATCGTCGCCGTGGGTCCTCGGGCAGCCCTGCCGCACGCCAGGCCCGACCATACCCCCGTCCGTGCCGGCGACCTGCTGTTGGTCGACTGGGGGGCGGACGCGGGGCCGTACAAGAGCGACTTGACGCGGGTCCTGGTCACCGGTAGAATCTCGACCAAACTCGAACGCATTTATCGAGTTGTGCTGACTGCCCAGGCGAAGGCGATCGCTGCGATTCGCCCCGGCGTGCTCCTGAGCGACGTGGACCGTGCGGCGCGGAAGGTGATCGAGGACGCGGGCTTTGGCCGTTACTTCGGGCATGGATTGGGGCACGGGGTGGGGATGCAGATCCACGAGGCCCCCCGAATGAGCCCCAAGGCCGTCGGGCACTTGCGCTCGGGAATGGTGATTACCGTGGAGCCGGGGGTGTACGTGCCGGGTTGGGGTGGGGTGCGGATCGAAGACGACGTGCTGGTCACCCGGACCGGCCACGAAGTGCTCACCAGTGTCCCCAAACAACTCGAAGAGGTGGTCGCCGGACCGTAAGGGCCTCGACGAGGGCCCGGTTGGGCAACACGCAGCAGATCGAGAAGGCCCCCTGGCCGCGGGAATTGGGTTTTGACAGAGAGGCGTTGCATGTCCGGTCCCCCAAGCAGTCAGGACGTGTTCGACCTGCGGAGAATTCGCCGCCTGGTCGAGCTGATGAACGAGCACGAGCTGGGCGAGATCGATTTGCGTCAGGGGGAGATGCGGGTGCGGATCCGTCGCGGGGGGGAGGCGCCGGCCGGGCCGCCGGCTCGGCCGGCCCACGCGTCGCCGGCCGTCGGGCCGGCCCCCGTGGCGCCGGCTCCGCCGCCTGCGCCTCCGGTGCCCGCGCCCATCGTCGAAGAAGAGCACATCGTGCTGATCAAGAGCCCCATGGTGGGGACGTTCTACCCCGCCCCGGACCCCGACTCGCCCGCCTACGTCCAGGTGGGCGATCACGTGGGTCCGGAGACGGTCGTGTGCATCGTCGAGGCGATGAAGGTCTTCAACCAGATCCCGGCCGAGGTCTCCGGCCGGGTGGTGAGCGTGCTGGTGGGAAACGGCGAGCCGGTCGAGTACGGCCAGCCGATGTTCAAGGTCGACACGCGGAAGTAGATGTTCAAGCGCATCCTGGTAGCCAACCGCGGCGAGATCGCCCTGCGAGTCTTTCGGGCGTGCCGCGAGATGGGGATCGAGACGGTGGCGGTCTTCAGCGAGGCCGACCGGGGGTCGGCCTACCTGGAGATGGCCGACGAGGCCTATTGCATCGGCCCGGCCAAGGCCGCCGACAGCTACCTGAAGATCGATCGGGTGATCAGCGCGGCGGAGATCGGCAACGCGCAGGCGATTCATCCGGGCTACGGGTTCCTGGCCGAGAACGCCGATTTTGCGGAGATCTGCCGGAGCTGCAATTTGGAGTTCATCGGGCCGACGCACGAGGCGATGGCCCTGGTGGGCGACAAGAACGCCGCCCGCCGCATCGCCCGGGACGTGGGCGTGCCCACGGTGCCGGGCAGCGACGGCCTGATCCGCGACGCCAAGGAGGCGCTGGCCGTTGCGCGGCGGATCGGCTACCCGGTGCTGGTCAAGGCGGCGGCGGGTGGCGGCGGGCGCGGGATGCGCGTCGCCCTGGACGACGAGGCCCTCGGCGCGGCCTTGAAGCAGGCCGAGGCCGAGGCCGACGCCGCCTTCGGCCGCGGCGATCTCTACCTCGAGAAGTACGTCGAGCATCCGCGCCACGTCGAGGTCCAGATCCTCGCCGACAACCACGGCACCGTGATCCACCTGTGGGAGCGCGACTGCACGATGCAGCGCCGCCACCAGAAGCTCCTCGAGGAGAGTCCCGCCCCGCGGCTGGACGATTCGGTGCGCCGGGCCGTGTGCGAGTCGGCGGTGCGGCTGGTGAAGGCCGCCGGGTACACCAACGCCGGCACGGTCGAGTTCATCGTCGACCGCCACGGCAAGTATTTCTTCATCGAGGTCAATGCCCGGATCCAGGTCGAGCATCCGGTCACGGAGGCGGTGACCGGGGTGGACCTGATCAAGGCCCAGATCCGGCTGGCGGCCGGCGAGCCGCTGTGGCTGCGCCAGGAGGAGATCCGGCCGCAGGGCGCGGCGATCGAGTGCCGGATCAACGCCGAGGACGCCTCGAAGGGTTTTCGCCCCTCACCCGGCATCATCCACCGCATCATCCCGCCGGGAGGGCCGGGCGTGCGGTTCGACTCCCACGTCCACGTCGGCTACACCGTCACGCAGTACTACGATTCGCTGATCGGGAAGCTGATCGTCCACCAGCCCACCCGGGACGAGGCCATCGCCTCGATGAAGCGCTCCCTCAGGGAATTGCGGATCGAGGGGGTCAAGACGACCGTCCCGCTGCACCTTGAGATCCTTAATCACCCGGCGTTCTGCGAGGCCCGCATCGACACCACGTTCATCGAACGGAGCTGGCCGAGCTGAATCCGAGGAGGCCACCGATGCCCACCCCCCTTTCCAGCCCACCAGCCCCGGACTGCTCGATCCGCCGCGTGGCGATCCTGTTCTCCGGCGGGCCGGCCCCCGCCGCCAACGCCGTGATTGCCGGCGCCGCAAGCTGCTTCTCCCGCAACGGCATCGAGGTGCTCGGCATTCTCAACGGCTACACCCACCTCGTGAAGTACAAACCCGGCGAAGTGCTCGCGGAAGGGACCGCCTACGTGCGGCTCGACCACAAGGCCCTCGAGGGCCAGCGCGCCAGCCCGGGGATCCTCATCGGCACGGCCCGGGCCAATCCCGGCAAGGGCGTCCAGAAGCCGGACGACTTGTCCGATCCCCAGAAGACCGCCCCGCTTAGGGCCACCTACGACACTTTGGTCTCGCTGGGGGTCGACGCCCTGATCTCGATCGGCGGCGACGACACCCTGACCACCGCCGCCAAGCTCAAGCTCTTCCAGGACCGCATGCCCGCCGGCAGCAAGCGGATCAAGGTTGTCCACCTGCCCAAGACCATCGACAACGACTACAAGGGCATCGATTTCACCTTCGGCTACTTCACGGCCGTGGACGTGCTCGGCGCGGAGCTTCGCAACCTCCTGGCCGACGGCCGCTCGACCGGCACGTACTACGTGGCCCAGGTGATGGGCCGGGCCGCCGGTTGGCTGTGCTACGGGGCGGCCATTGCCGGAGAGGCCAGCCTGGTGATCGGGGTGGAAGACGTCCCCGAGCCATGGAAGTCGACCGAGCCGGCCGTCGATCCCGCCACCGGCAAGCCCCTTGAGGACCACGCTGGCAAGCCCGTGATGCGGGAGATCTTCGACGTGGGCAAGCTCGTCGGCCGCATCGTCGACACCCTCCAGGCCCGCGACCGCGAAGGGAAGAGCTACGGCGTGGTCGCCATGGCCGAGGGCCTGGCCGAATTCCTGCCCCAGGGGGAGATCCGGGAGTGCCTGTCCCAGTCGGCCTACGAGCACCTCAAGCCGGACGCGTTCGGCCACTTCCCCGTCTCGCAGTTGAAGTTCACCGGCCGGATCGGCCAGCTTGTGGCCACGGAATACGCGCGGCGGACCGGCAAGGACCGGAAGATCGTGGGCCTCCAGTTCGGCTACGAGGTCCGCTGCAACCCGCCCACGGCCTTCGACGTGATCCTCGGCAGCCAGCTCGGCGTGGGAGCGTACCGGGCGTTGGCCGAGCGGAACGCCGACGGCGTGATGGTCTCCGTGACCGGCCAGCTCTCTTTGCTGTTCGAGCCGTTCGAGCGCCTGATCGACTACTCGAGGCTCCGGGCGTACCCCCGCCCCATCGATCCGGACGAGGATTTCCATCGTCTGGCCCGGTACCTCGAGACGCGGGTGCCGGAATAGGAGGGGGCACGACGGCCCGACGTGCTTGCGTGCCACGGGCTGCCTGCTATGCTGACGGTCGGCGGGCGTGCAGTTGTAGGGTGCGTGCTTGCACGCACGCGCGGCCTCTTCCCGCAGAATCGCGTGCGTTCTACGGTCTACCGCAGAATCGCGTGCGTGCAAGCACGCACCCTACAGTCCACAGTCTCATTCGCTTCAGAGCGGTTGGAGGTTGTCGTGATGAAAGGTTTAGTCCGAATCGGCTTGGTTGCGGTGGTCGTGGCGACGTCGCTGGCAATGCAGTCTCCGGTCTTTGCCAAGGCAAAGGCCTGGCAGGGGACGATGACGATTCCCACGTACGGCTGGGAGGACGACGTCAACCCGAAATTCTGGGCCCTCGAGGGAGCGGCCAGGCTGTCGACCACGGTCAAAGGGTCGATCACTTACCCGTACACCATGCAGGACCACCTCTCCCGGGCCAAGGCCGACCGCACCTACAAGGCGGTCTTCCTGGAGAACGAGTACCTGAAGGTCACCTGCCTGCCGGAGCTGGGCGGGCGGCTCCACTCGGTCTTCGACAAGACCACCAACCAGGAGACCTTCCACACGAACAAGGTGATCAAGCCGGGGATGATCGCCATGCGCGGGGCGTGGATCTCCGGGGGAGTCGAGTGGAACACCGGCCCGCACGGCCACACCGTCACCATCGTCTCCCCGGTCGACGTCTTCTGGGGAGAATCGAGCGACGGCTCCGCGTTCCTGGAAGTCAACAACGTCGAGAAGATCTTCCGCACGCGGTGGACGGTGCGGGTAACGCTCCGGCCGGGCAAGGCCTACCTCGAGGAGCAGATCGGCATCGCCAATTCCACCGACGGGGTGCACCCCTACTACTTCTGGAACTGCACCGCCTTTCCCAACCGCCCCGGCACGCGATTCATCTATCCGATGACCCTGGGCACGGACCACAACGCCCGGGAGTTCTTCACCTGGCCCATCCACCAGGGCAAGGACCTCACCTGGCTGAAGAACTACGAGATGTACACGTCGGTCTTTGCCCATCGCTGTGTGTTCGATTTCTTCGGCGCCTACGAGGTGGACGCGGACCGCGGCATCGTCAGTGCCGCCGACCACCGCGAGCTGGGCGGCAAGAAGGCCTGGACCTGGGGGGAGTGGGACTTCGGCAAGATGGCCCAGAAGAACCTGACCGACGGCGACGGGCCGTACATCGAGGTGCAAAGCGGCCCGCTGCCCACCCAATCGGACTACGGCCTGCTCGGCCCGCGCGACCAGGTCGCCTGGCGCGAGTGGTGGTACCCGGTGCACGGCCTGAAGGACGGCTTCGAGTTCGCCACCAAGGACGTCGCCGTCCGGACGGCACGCACGGGCGGCCGGCTCGAGCTTCGCCTGCTGGCCACGGGCGATTACTCCGGCGCGGTCTGCGTGCTGGCCCAGGAGGGTCGCGAGCTGCTGCGCAAGCCGATCGACCTTTCGCCCCGGGACCCCCAAGTGGTGACCCTTGACAAGGCCGGGCCGGGGCCGGTCCGCGTGACGCTCCGCAGTGCCCACGGCTCGATCCTGGCCGACTTCGTCACCCCGCTGCCGATCCCCAAGGTGTCGCCCCCCGATCCGGCCACCTTCGCCCAGAAGCCCGACGACCGGATGAGCGTCGAGGAGATGTACCTCGCGGGCCGCAAGCACGACCGCGACACGAGCCGGCTGCGGGCCCGGGAGTACTACCAGAAGGCCCTGGCCAAGGACCCCCAGCACGTGGCCTCGCTTCGGGCGATGGCCGTGCTCGACGTGGAATCGGCGCTCTACCCGGACGCGATCCAGCGGCTCGAAAAGGCCCTGGATCGCGACCCGGACGACGGACTGTGCTGGTACTTCCTCGGCGCGAGCCGCTTTCGGCTTGGCCAATGGCCGCAGGCCGTCGACTGCGGCTATCGCGCCGCCCGCTGCTTCGGCACGGCCTCGCTGGGCTACGACCTGGCGGGCCGGGCCACGATGCGCCTGGGCGAGCCGAGCAAGGCACGCGCCCTGTTCTCCAAGGCCGTGCAGGCGAATGCCACGGACAAGCGGGCCGCCGAGCACCTCCTGCTGGCCCTCTACGCCTCCGGCGAAAAGCAGATCGCATGGCGCCAGGCCGAGCGGCGGATCGCGCAGTCGCCGACCGACCTGGTCCCCCGGGCACTGGCGGCCCTGGAAGACAAGGACGCGATGCAGCGGTTCGTCGACCAGGCCCGGGCCTGTCTCGGCGAGCACGAGTTCGAGATCCTCGAAATGGGGCTGGTGTTCGCCGACGTCGGACTGGCGAAAGAAGGGGCCAGGCTGATTGCCGCGGCGTGCGTCGACGCCGTGCCCCAGCCCGAGCGGCGCCCGCTGCCCCTGTACTACCTGGCCTGCCTGGCCGCGCGTTCGGGCGACTCAGCCTCCTCGGGCGAGCACCTGGCCCGCGCCGCCGCGATCGACAAGGATTTCGTCTTCGCCTCGCGCCCCGAGGAGGTCGAGATCCTCAAGCACGCCGTCGATGCCAACCCCGGCGACGCCAACGCCCATCTCCACCTGGGCAACCTGTACGCGAACCTCGGGCGGCTGGAGGAGGCGACGCGCCACTGGAGCAAGAGCGTCGAGCTGGCCCCGGCCAAGGCCATGGCCCTGCGCAACCTGGGCCTGTTGACCTGGGCCCAAGGCGACCTGGGCAAGGCGGAGGAGCTGTATCGCCGCGCGGCTGCCGCCCGGCCCAGCGACCAGACGCTGGTCCGCGACCTGGCCGAGATCCTCCTCGGCGCCGGCAAGCGGCCCGAGGCCATCCGGGTGATCGAGTCCATGCAGGTCCGTGGGATGCGTCGGGCGGAGATCACGATCGCCCTGGCCCAGGCGTACGTCGACGAAAAGCGGTACGACGACGCGGTGAAGCTGCTCGAATCGACGCCCTACTTCGTCAACTGGGAAGGGCAGGACGTCACCTGGAAGCTGTTCAACAAGGCCCACCTCGAGCGTGGCCGGCAGCGATTCGTGGGGAAAGACTACCAGGCCGCTCTGGCCGACTTCGAAGCCGCGCTGACCTATCCGGCAAACCTCAACGTGGGCCGATCGAACCGGCCCGAGGAGGCACCGGCCCAGTACTGGCGCGGCAAGGCCCTGGCCGCCCTGGGCCGGCCGGACGACGCCCGAGCGGCCTGGCAGGCCGGGGCCGCCGGCCACGAGGGCTCCGAAACCCAGAAACAACACCGCCAGCTCTGCCGCCAGGAATTCGAGAAGCCACGCTGAATGAGCGCGCCCTCCTGGAATCGTGCAAACCCATTTAGGGCGACTTCTTCCGGTCCGCGTAGGTCTCGGGCCTGGCCCGCTCCCTTCGCCGGCTGGAGGCCAACACGACGAGGCACCCGAGGGCGATGCAGAACAGCACGATGAAGTAAGGCAGAGCGAACGCCGCGCCCCCCTGGGACGCGGACTCCGTGGTGGTGGTCTGGGCCCATGCAATGCCCAGGGGACCCGCCCAAGTGACGGCCGCGACGGCCAGGAGCGTCAACCGCGGTAAGAGCGTTCTCGATCGATTCATGGGTCTTCGTCGCCTAGGGACCGGACCGCGCGGGAAACCACTCCTCGCCGCGAATCCCGCCTCTCTCTCCTCTATTGTAGGCGGAGATTGCCCTGACCGCCAATGGCCCGGCCCGGGGGCCCATCGACAGGCGCGGCGCCGCCCACCATGACGGGGGGGCGATCATGGGCCGCCCGGCAGTGGATCGCTTTGAAACGCCGGGATGGCCTCCGCTCGTTGATCTCCCAAAGGCTGGCCTCGCTCCTGGGACGGCGAAGACGAGGATGTTGGAGCGGTGGGCCCCGTTCAACGCTCGTGTTTCGACGCATCCGAGAAAAGGGACGACTTGATGGGACGCCAAGGAGCCGAACGGCGCCGGTGTGGGCCGGCGAGTTTGCGAGCGGTAACTGCCGCCGCTGGTTCGCGAAACCTCTCATTCCGGTCTTGCGGCTACCAGCGAGCGTCCTCCGGCTCTCCCTCTTCAAGCGTTCTGCAGCCTGCCGCAGTGAACGGGCGATGAGGCAACACCCAGCCATGCCCCTCCCGCCGCCCTGCCAGGGTCTGATCAGCAGACAAAACACAATCCTCCATCATGGTCGTAGCACAGACACATGCCTGGGCCAGAGCCGAAGAAAGTCATCTCTATTCCTTTGAACTCCAGCCTCGCCCGCCGATCTCGGTCTGCGTTGGTTCTGCCGAATTGTATCACCGGTTCATCAGAGACCGCCCGTGCGAACGCGGGTTCTGCCTTCACCATCACCCGTGTTGCGATCAGTACCATCTCCTTCAACCGGCCCTCGACTTCTTCATAAAGGCGCTCCATACGCGACCGATCCTCGCCTTCGAACGGCACCTTCTGACAAGAAGTTCTGACTCTCCGCACCTGTGTCTTGCCCATGGCTCGTCCTCGTCTCGCGTGCAACATGACTGAACGCGGAATGCACGCACTTTCGCGCTCAGTATCGGCGATATGCCGAGAATCGTAAGTTCTTTCTGCGTGATTCAGGTCATGTCCCGAACAGGAGAGGTAAAGGGGACATCACCAATCCTGTTCGGCACGAGATTTGCGCATTTCAACGAACCCCACGCAAGGGGTATTGCGCTGCCTGGATGAGCGCGGATAATCGTCGGCATGGCCGGCAAGAAGCGCAAACGGGTTGGCGAGAAGG
>Ga0315290_10000426_pt1 | contig 27244 bp, 16 predicted proteins | sample YL17G12_0_MG_FD_203627 | JGI IMG/M metagenome (GOLD analysis project Ga0315290, IMG submission 203627) | Sediment microbial communities from Yellowstone Lake, YNP, Wyoming, USA - YL17G12_0 | ecosystem: Environmental > Aquatic > Freshwater > Lake > Sediment | place: USA: Wyoming | collected... | reverse complement strand
GTATTCTTGGCAATGTTTCTATTTCGAATATTACCATGAATAAAGTGGGTAATGCTATTGTAGTCCGGTTAGGCGACCGGGGACGTCCTTTTATAAAAGACATGCCCAAAATGAAAACCGGGAGCTTATCCAACATTATAATAAGTAACATTCAGGCCACTGAAATTGGCAGTATTGGCAGTTCGGTTACAGGGATTCCCGGTCATCTGGTTGAAAATATCAGCTTTAACAACATCCGGATCACTTATAAAGGTGGAGGTAAAGCAGATTTAACAAATCGTGAAATTCCTGAGATGTCGGGAGATTATCCGGGTGGAGAAATGTTCGGCGTTCTTCCCGCGTATGGTTTTTTTTGCCGGCACGGCAAAAATATCAGATTCAACAATATTGAACTTAATTTTAATGAACCTGATGCACGCCCAGCCATTATTTGTGACGATATAAACGGATTGGAATTAAAAAGCATAAAAGCCGGAACAACCGGTTCCGCGCCGCTTTTATGGTTAAAAAACGTTTCAGATGCCTTTGTTCAATCCTGCATAGCACCTCAAAATTCAGAAACATTTCTCCAGGTAAGCGGATCTGCAAGTAAGCATATTACCATAATGGGAAATGATCTCTGCGGGGCAAAGAATGCTGTTAAGGCAGATGATTCATCTGTTGTTTATATGGACAATAACCAGCTTGCCACCCAGCCGGAAAAAGCAAAATTCAAATACGTAAGCTGTGATTTCCAGGCTATTGACGACAGGAAAATCAGAATTACCGACGCTGCTGCAGTAAAAGCAAAGCGGCTCGAAATAGTTCGTGCCATCTGGGGTGAGGATAAACTCCCGGAACGTTCCGATGTATTGGTGACAAATAATTATACCAGCCCTCTGAATCCATGTTCATATATCTCGAGGGTCGACAAATACGAAATTCCTGTTCATGCTCACGTAGCCGAAGATTCAAAACCTGTTAATGATTTGGCTTATCTCTTTGTGCCGGTTAACCGAAACAACCGCCTTATCCTGTTTAACCCGGGCCATTCATGTACCCTGAAAGCTTCTCCGAATGGCGAAGATGAACCGCGCATTGAAGCCACAATCACAGGCTTGCTGGCTGAGGGCTTTGATGTCCTGGCTGTTTATATGCCACATGTTAAAGAAACAAATTGTTCCCCTGGTTATTTTGATCATTGCAGCGTAATAAATACAGATCTTGGTGTTGATAAGCAACTTCCGGCATATGGGCTGAGGTTATTTCTTGATCCCACCATCGTCAGCCTGAATTATCTGCTGAAACAGAATAAATATAAAAATATCAATATGGTTGGTCTATCGGGCGGCGGCTGGACAACCAACCTGCTGGCAGCTATTGATACCCGTATTTCGTATAGTTTTTCGGTTGCTGGTTCCATGCCTTTGTATTACAGATATGGAGGATCTATTGGTGATGTTGAACAATTTCTTCCCCAGCTATACCGCGATGTTGCCGGTTATCCCGACCTTTATGTTCTGGGAGCCTATGGTAAAGATCGCAAACAGGTACAGATACTCAACCGGAACGACGACTGCTGTTTCGGGCAACAGCAGCATGACCCTGCCCGGAATTATGATAATGATGTTAAAACATTTGAAAATAGTGTGAAGGAAAGCCTGAACTCACTTGGTGCCAAAGATCATTATTATCTTTTGATTGATGAAACAGCCCCAAATCACCAGATATCCGAAGATGCATTAAGGAATGTAATTTTAAAAGAACTGAAAGGAAAGTAAGAGAATAAAATATTTTATTGAAATCTATCTGAGTGAAACTTTAGAAATAACTTCCCTTAAACAGATGTTGGATCTTGAGAAATCGCTCATTAATGACCGACATTATAGAATTTTTGTAGTTCTTTCTTGCAAGGTTTTTGTGCGTTGGGCATTAGTAAGCCATACAGAAGTGAACCATGCTCCAAAGTATATTGCATGTGAACTTTCTCTTGGTGAACGGCTTATATGGCGTGAAGAAAAACCTTGTTAGAAAAACACAAAAATTATATAAAGTCTTGATTTTTGCTCAACTTTTGATCAAGCAAAAGTTGAAAAAAGAAGAAAATAAAAGAATTTCATTTGAGGAGGTTATTTTAAAATAAACACTGAACGAAAAACACTATGGGAAACACTCCAAAATCTGAGATTGAAAAAATTCTTGCACATCAGCAACCATCCCGTTTTATTTATGCTCCAAACTATTGGCAATGGTTCAAACACCAAAAGGATCATAAACTGTTGCCGGATGAAATCAAGCATTGTGAGTCGTTGCTCGACTTGTATAAATACCTGGGCTTGGATGTTTTCAGCAGAAATATCTATTCTGATCCCGAAACGTATTGGTTTGGAGGAATCTGTGATGAAAGTATTAACGGTTTTGAGGTGTTGGAAACAAGATCACTTTCAGGCCAGGATAAAGTAATTGAGAAAGAATACCGGACTTCAGACGGGAGCCTTAGCGAAAAACTTGTCTATGTATTTTCCGAATCAACCCTGGTACAGAAAGAATTCCTGGTAAAAGATTACGGAGCGGATTTTCAGGTTTTCCGACATTATGTAGCTAACCGGAAATGGAGTTTCAATAAAGAAAAATATGAACTGGTTTGCAACCAGGTTGGTGAAAGTGGCATACCAGTAGTCGGTGATTTTTTCAGCCCTTTGAAGATGCTTCACATGGCAATGGATCCGGTTAATACCGTTTATTTTTTGATGGAATATCCTGAGGAGGCAAGGATTGTGCTCGCAATGCACGAAAAAGCCCAGCTCGATTGCATACGACAATGCATTGAAAATGGCGTTAAAGCAGTTATGGCAATGGATAATCTTGATACCATGTTTCATCCGCCTGATTATGTGAAAGAGTATTCATCATCTTTTTACGAAAAGGCAAGCGCCATCTGCCATGAGAACGGCGCCGGATTTTTTATCCATGCCTGCGGGCAGCAAAAACAAAACCTCGGGCTGATATCTTCTTATAATGTAGATGGGCTCGAAGGTGTTGCTTCTCCTCCTCTCGGAGATGTTATGCTTAATGAAGCAATGACCGGGACCAGTGATACTTTTACCATTACAGGTGGGATCAGTGCATTCGAAACCAGGGATTTAAAGACCAGAGTAGAGATTTTTAATTATGTGGAGAACCTTTTCAAAGAGATGCTCCCTTATAAAAACAGGTTTATCTTCTCATCCAGTTGCAATACTTCAATTGATACGAGCTGGGAGACGATCAAACATTTCAGGGATGCCTGGCTCTGCTACAGGGGAATGTGATTTTTTTATAATCCGGTACAAAAAGAAAACATGCATACTGCCAGAGGTAATTACCGCTATATCATTCTCAGTTTGTTGTTTTTTGCCACAACAATTAATTATATCGACAGGCAGGTTATAGGCATTCTTAAGCCTTATATAGCCGGTGACCTGGGATGGAGTGAGTTCGATTACGGTATAATTGTAACGGCATTCCAGATAGCCTATGCTTTAGGTTTGCTGATATCCGGTGCATTTATCGACAAGTTCGGGACACGTATAGGATTTACAATAGCAATAGCTATATGGAGTGTGGCCGGCGTTTTTCACGCCGCTGCCAGATCGGCAATTAGCTTTGCTGTAGCCAGGTTTGTTCTGGGCTTAGGCGAATCTGCCAATTTCCCGGCTGCCATAAAAACAGTTGCCGAATGGTTTCCCAAAAAAGAACGTGCCTATGCCACCGGCTGGTTTAATTCGGGTTCGGCTATCGGAGCCATTGTGGCTCCGGTAATTGTAACAGGAATTACGGTTGCAATGGGATGGCGGTGGGCGTTTATTATTACCGGGGCACTTGGTTTTATATGGATTTGCTGCTGGCTGGTATTTTATTACTCACCTGCCCGGCACCCTAAATTATCGAAAGAAGAATTTGATTTCATTCATCAGGATGTATTTGGTGTTGAAGAAAAGGATAATATTAAATGGATCAGTCTGTTCAGATACAAACAAACATACGCGCTGTGTGCAACACGTTTTATTTCAGATTGGGTATGGTGGTTTTTTCTTTTCTGGACTCCTGATTTCCTGAACAAGACGCACGGAATTAACCTTAAAGAAGCCGTTTTACCTCTTATCGTAATTTATACAGCAGCCAGTTTTGGTGGTATCGGAGGTGGATGGATATCTTCTTCCCTGATCAAAAAAGGGAAATCGATAAATTATTCCAGAAAATTTGCAGTATTAATAAGTGCCCTTGTTGTACTGCCAATGGTCCTGGTGCCTCAAATAGTAGGTTTATGGGGTGCAGTTATCCTTATAGCGTTGGCTTGTGCCGGACACCAGGGATGGGCAGCCAACATGTTTACAATTATTTCCGATATTTTTCCAAAAAGAGCCGTAGCCTCCATGACCGGAATGGCAGGATTTTGTGGTTCTGTAGGCGGTGCCCTTTCTGCCTCATTTATCGGACTTATTCTGAACACATCTGGAAGCTATTTCCTTATATTTGCTGTGGCATCCATAGTATACCTGTTAAACTGGCTGATCATCAAATTATTCATTCCGGAGATCAAACCTATTTAATGATTCTCAATACTCATATAAAACAAATCAGAAATATGAAAATATCATCCCGCAAATGGATCATGAGTCAGAAAATTAGTTTAACTGCCTTTTTGTTAGTGTTCTTGTCCCTTTTCATCACTGTATCAGTAAAAGCATCCGGTGTAACAATAATTGATTCAAGGCATTACAGCCATGTTTTTGGCGAAATACGGAACTACCGGATATTCCTGCCTCCTGGGTATAACGACAATCCTTCGAAGAAATATCCTGTCATCTATTTTCTCCATGGATGGTCGCAGCGTTATTTTGGAAGCGGAGCATATGATTACGGCAGGTATGATAAAGGCGATGACAATAATGGCGATAATATTGCAAATTTTGTTTCTACCCACGATGTCATAGTTGTGAAGTCAGATGGATACAACCGGTCACCTGGTGAAGAATACTATATTCGACCCTATAACATTGGTAAAAGAAGCGAAGTTGAAACGTATCGTCAGTTCCCCATCTATTACCCGGAACTGATTAAATACATTGATGCCACATACAATACTATTACCGACAGGGAACACCGCGCCATTTCGGGTTTGTCAATGGGTGGGTTTATGGCATACCTGATCGGAGGGAAATACCCCCAGTTGTTTTCAGCTGTCGGAAATTTCTGTGGTTCAACTGAGTTTTTTGTCGGACCCAAAGATTTTCCTGCAAACTACCGCCATATGGATATGTATAAAAATTACGGCGGAATGAATGTCCTTCTTAATTATGGGAATAAGGATTTTATCCGTGCTTACCATGCCGATGTGAACAAAATATGGACTCAGGTAATGGATAATTATGATTTTAAGATCTATGAAGGCGAACATTCCACCTGGGGGATAAGTGATATGTATAACTTTTTTCTTAAAACATTTGCTGATGCCCCACCAAAACCTGCAAGATGGTCGCATATTGATATATATCCCGAATTTTCGGTGTGGGATTATACCGTAAACACCGACCGGAATATACCGGGTTTTACAGTATTGGAGAATGTTGATAACAGGGGCTTTCGTTGCGCCGTCAAAGAGTTGCTTCCCGATGGGGAACTATTTCCTTTTGTAAATATTACTGTAACCACTCCGCCCATCTACGAAAAAAACCAGGTTTATACCATAAATGATTTCGATACCAGGAATTCAAAATCTGTTCAGTACACAGTTATGAGTGACAATTTGGGTAGATTAAAGATCAGTTTGAATGGAAGTCTTCACGAAATCGGGATAAACAAAAAGGCCGACAAACCCAATATTTGCATAGCCTCATACGGTATCGATGGTAACGATTGGATCACTGCCGGGAAGGATGTAAACCTCGCTGTCAAATTATTGAACAAGGGCCTTCCGACCGGTAAAAATATCTGGGTCACGCTATCAGCAACCAGAGGCAACACCGAAGTTGTTGTAAGTGAATCGGCATTTGGCAATGTGAATATCAATGAAACGTCGGCCGGCAAAGTTCCGTTCACTTTTCATCTGAAATCGGATACTGTTGAAATCGTGCAATTTAAAGTCAGCATTCAGGATGACCAGAAAAACCAATGGGTCGAATTTATTGAGATCCCTGTAAAATGGGAATTGCCTGAAATTAAAGATTTTGTGATAGCCGATGGCAGAATATTTACCGTTGCCAAAGCCGGCGTTGACAGCGAAACTATTTTACTGGGCAGCGGAAATGGCGATGGCGTTGCCAATCCGGGCGAAGCTATTGTGATCCTGGTTAAGGAAAAGGATACATACCGGAGGACGCGTCTGCAGTTTTCGGACAAGTTTCTGAATCCTTTTGGTGTGAATTTCAGAGATGGTGACGACTGGATGCCCTTTGATTTCAATGGAGTTGCAAACAAATATAACATTCCTTTAATAGCTTCCGACTGTCCCGAAAATCATAGAATCGAATTTCTGGCTGAATACTGGCTTCCCGATTATCCTGTGCATATCATTAAACGTGGCAAAGTTGCAATAACCGTAAAAGGTAAAGATGCCACTCCTCCAAAACTAAAATGGGTACAAATACCCGGCGATAATATTCTTCAGGTGAAATTGTACGATGGTTCTAAAATTGAATCGGTTAAAGCCAGGTTAATTGATAAAGAAGATCCTTCAAAATATTTCGACATTATATTGAAGGACGATGGCATATCGGGTGACCGGTCAGAAGGGGATAATGTATTTAGTGCCAAAATACCTGCACATAAATTTAGCTTTGACCGGGTGGTTATTGAAGCCACAGATTCGTTTGGAAATAAATTGACCGAAGAAAGTCCTGATATTTTTCTCTTACATTAAAGTATTTTTGTAAGAAATAAATTCTTCGTAAATTATTAGAATAACTATCAAAATAGAAGTAATAATTAGTATAAAAACAATTCTAAAAAAAGTAAAATGAAACAAGTAAAAGTATTTTTTGCAGCAGCACTTTGCTTGCTGACTATTGCCTGTAAACAGTCCTCCAAAACAGGCGATACCGGGAGTATCATTGTACTCGAATCGGGTTGGAAATTCAATACCGGTAATGATCCCAACTGGGCCGATCCCGTTTTCGACGATTCGGGCTGGAAGCCTATTTTGGTCGACAGATACTATGAACTGCAGGGATGGCCCGAATATAACGGCTTTAGCTGGTACCGTATAAAATTCAATTTACCATCATCAATGAAAGAGGTCGCCTATTTAAAAGACAGTGTCCAAGTGTTTCTGGGAATGATTGATGATTATGATATTACGTATTTAAACGGCAAGATCATTGGCATGGATGCAAAAAATGTTCCTTCAGATCAGGATACTACAGGATTCACAAAGGAGAGACCTTCGCTTTATGATGTTAACCGTAAATATATGCTGTCTGTTAACGATGAGCGGATTTTATGGGATAAGGAAAATGTTATTGCTATAAAAGTATATGATCCTCGCTATGCCGGTGGCCTTAATGGCCCTATAGCGCCTTATGTGAGTATGATTGATTTAAGAGATTTGCTGTCGTTCGATATTAAAGGTTCTCCTTTCAAATTAGCTGATGGCACTTTGAGCAAAACATTTTCCCTGGAGAATGTTTCCGCAAAAAATAATTTTTCAGGAAAACTGTCAGTAAAAATCCAAACTATCGGCAAAAGCAATGTAATTTTCGAAGACAATAAAAACATCGAAATAAAAACAGGAGAAAAGATTGAAATGCCTTTTTCGTTTAAAACACAAGTTGATGTACCTTGTATAGCTATATATACATTTACAGAAAATGCTTCAAATAAAATATATGAAGTCTCGCAGGAAGTGCCGTATATTTTAACACCTGAACCGGCCGAAGCTCCCCGCATTACCGGCGCTAAAGTTTATGGTGCACACCCCGACAACCAATTTATATTTCGTGTAACAGCTATCGGGAATAAACCAATGTCTTTTTCTGCCAAAGATTTACCCGCAGGTTTGACTTTAGATGCTTCAACCGGAGTAATTTCGGGTAGTGTAAAAAAGGATGGTGAGTATAAAACATTGTTAACGGTTAAAAATGATAAAGGAGAAGCCGTTAGAGAATTAAAAATAATTATTGGCGATAAAATAGCACTAACCCCACCAATGGGCTGGAATAGCTGGAATTGCTGGGGATTGAGCGTTGACGATCAAAAGGTTCGTCAGGCGATTGATTATATGGTTACAGCCGGATTAGCCGATCACGGGTGGAGTTATATTAATATTGACGATGGATGGGAAGTTTCACAGCGGCTTGCTGATGGCAGAATTGTTCCGAATGAAAAATTTCCCGACATGAAAAAACTTTCTGATTATTTACATGGTAAAGGTTTTAAATTTGGCGTTTACTCTTCGCCTGGCACAAAAACCTGCGGCGGGTTTTTAGGTTCGTATCAACACGAATTACAGGATGCAAAATCCTGGGCTTCCTGGGGTGTCGATTATATTAAATACGATTGGTGTTCGTATTCCGAAATAGCAGGGAAAGACAACAGTCTTAACATGTTGAAAAAACCATATATTTTAATGCGGGAGTCGCTCAACAAAGTAAACCGGGATATTGTGTTAAGCCTTTGCCAATATGGAATGGGAAATGTTTGGGAATGGGGAGGCGAAATTGGCGGCAACCTTTGGAGAACTACCGGCGATATTTCTGATAATTGGGCAAGCATGACAGGTATCGGTTTCAATCAGGCACCAGCATCACCTTATGCAAAGCCTGGCAATTGGAACGATCCTGATATGATGGTTGTTGGTTGGGTTGGATGGGGTCCGGCCCTGCATCCTACAAATCTGACCATAAACGAACAGTATACCCACGTTAGCTTGTGGTGTTTGTTGGCTGCTCCTTTACTTTTAGGTAACGATTTAAGCCGATTGGATGACTTCACCATCGGTTTGCTCACGAATGAAGAAGTTCTGGAAATAGATCAGGATCCGTTGGGAAAACAAGCAGTTCCAATCTATAAACAAGGTGAAATCGAAATTTGGGCTAAGGACCTTGAGGATGGCTCAAAAGCCGTTGGACTTTTTAATTTAAGCAGAACTTCGCAAAATATTACACTTAACTGGGCAGATTTAAAAGTAGAAGGCAAACAAATAGTGCGTGACCTATGGCGTCAAAAAGATACCGGGGAATTTGAGTCTAAATTCGAAGCTGAAGTCTTTTCGCATGGTGTTGTTTTTGTGAAGGTTACTGCTCAAAAATGAATTATTAAATAGGGTATTTATTTTGGAGGGATTCTTATGAATCAGGAAATATGCAATAAACACATTAGTCACATTAGGTCACAATAGAAAAACACATAGATATTTGCCATTCAGGTAGTTGCCATTTCGGGAGGTTTGAAAATTATTCAGAATCCCTATGTTCCATTTTCTATGTGACCTACTGTGCCTATTTTGGTAATCTGGCAACTGTAATGAATCAGCATGTCTTTTCGAATTTTATAATGCAGCCTATAAAAGGGATTGGCAATTTATATATTTTACCAATTTAAATTCTCAATATCTTTATACCTGCTAAAACAGAGTTGCGCACACCACATTTGGCACCTCTATTAAAACTAATGAACCTATATGCATTCTTATAGCCAAAATCGATTCATACTCAGGGTAAACAATCTAACCATCATCTTATGAGGACTAACATTACTAAATTCATTTTTACCTTTATTTATACTTTTTTATCGACAGGCAGTTTACAGGCGCAATCCAGTGAAGCACCATGGATTAAACTGTTCGATGGAAAATCCCTGAATGGATGGGAACAAAAAGGTGGTATCGCCAAATATTATATTGAAGATGGCGCTATCGTTGGCCAAACAGTTTCGGGAACCCCTAACAGTTTTTTGTGTACAAAGAATGATTTCAGCGACTTTATACTTGAATTTGATGTTTACCTTAACAAGCCAGCCAATTCAGGCGTGCAATTCCGGAGTCACAGTAATCCGGATTACCTGGATGGAAAAGTTTATGGTTACCAGGCCGAGATCGATCCGAGTAACCGAAAATGGAGTGGCGGTATTTATGATGAGTCTTTCAGGGGATGGCTGTTTCCTGTTATGGAAGACAAGAATGCACAGAATGCTTTTAAAATGGGTCAATGGAACCGATACAGGATCGAAGCTATAGGAGCCTATATCCGAACATTTATTAATGATATACCTGTTGCCAATCTGGAAGATGATTATTCCAAATCCGGTTTTATTGGTCTCCAGGTACATAGTATTGGTAATAATAAAGCTGATGAAGGCATTCAGATAAAATGGAAAAACATCCGTTTAATCACTGACAGGCCGGAGAAATATTCAAGATCGACAACAGTTCCGCTTAAGCAAAATTTTAATGTCCTCACAAAGACCGAAATTGAAAGCGGTTGGAAACTTCTTTGGGATGGGAAAACCACCACAGGCTGGAAGAGTTCCCGGGGAGATACTTTTCCTGAAACCGGATGGGAAATTAAGGACGGTATCCTCTCGGTAAATGAATCTGACGGTGCCGAATCAACAAGAGGTGGCGATATTGTTACTACTGAAAATTACAGCAATTTTGTTTTGATGGTTGATTTTAAATTGACACAGGGAGCAAACAGTGGAATAAAATATTTTGTCGACCTTAATATCAACAAGCAAATTGGCTCAGCAATAGGGCTTGAATACCAGTTACTCGACGATAAAATTCATCCCGATACAAAGCTGGGCCGTTCGGAGGGCATCCGTACACTTGCTTCGTTATATGACCTGAAAATGGCAGTAAACAAAGTTCCAAACCAGGTTGGGGAATGGAACCATGCCATGATTGTTTCAAACAAAAACCATGTTGAGCATTGGCTGAATGGTGTTAAAGTGCTTGAATATGAGCGGGGCAGTGCAGAGTTCCGGAAATGGGTTTCCGAAAGTAAATATGCTTCCATACCAGCATTCGGAGAACTTACCGAAGGCCCCGTTTTACTCCAGGATCATGGCAACAGTGTTTCATTCAGAAACATCAAGATCATGGTTATAAATTAAATTGCATATCGGTAAAGATTTGCAAACAGTTCTTTTTTTTAAAGTACCCACTCTTATCCCCTTTTTGCAAAGGGGGACGATTAGTTTTAGTATTGGCATCTTTACAGGCTGGATCATACAATTATTAACAAGGCACATTCTCTGAAATATGCATAACAGGAGAGAGTTTATAAAAACATCAGTTTTGGCTTCGGCTGCATTATATTTAGGCGGTGCTGCCATGGCCTCAGGCAGGAATTTGTTTTTGGGAAGTGCCAATGAGACTGTTACTGTTGCGCTGATTGGTTTAAACGGACGTGCTCAGGCACTTACTGAATCGATTGCATCCTGTGCTAATATCCGGATTTCTCATATCTGCGATGTCGATTCAGTTATACTCGAAAAGCATAAAATATATTGCCAGACAAAACTGGGTTATATTCCTGAATCTGAAAAAGACTTCAGAAAACTGCTTGAAAATAAAGATATCGATGCAGTAATCATTGCTACTCCTGAACACTGGCACGCCCCAATGGCAATTATGGCACTTCAGGCCGGGAAGCATGTATATGTCGAAAAACCATGCAGCCATAATCCTTATGAAAATGAACTCCTTGTGGCGGTTCAGAAAAAATACGGGAAGTTAGTCCAGATGGGAAACCAGCAACGATCGGCTGTTACATCAGCTCTGGCTGTTCAGGAAATAAGTGAAGGGATAATCGGAGAGGCTTATACTGCCAAAGCATGGTATAGTAATACCCGAAAACCGATCGGAACCGGCAATCAGATTCAGGTTCCCGAAACATTAGACTGGGATTTATGGCAGGGGCCTGCACCACGCGAACCCTACCGCGACAATATACATCCCTATAACTGGCACTGGTTCAAAACATGGGGAACCGGCGAAATTCATAATAATGGCACACACGAAATCGATATCTGTCGCTGGGCGATGGGATTAAATTATCCTATGCGTGTTAAAAGCGTTGGCGGACGTTTTCATGCGAAGGATGACTGGCAGTATTTTGATACCCAACTTGTGACTTATGAATTCGAAGGAGGCAAAACCATATCCTGGGATGGATTGAGTTGTAACGGACTAACTAAATATGGTAACCGGGGTCGCGGAAGTATTATACAAGGAACAAAAGGCTCAGTATTACTCGATCGGGGGGGGTATATCCTTTATGATACCGATGGAAAAGTGATTAAGGAGGTGAAAGAGAAGGATCAGAGAAGCATTAAAACAACCGATACCCGTGGATTCGACATGTTAACTATAGACCATATACAGAATTTTGCCGACGGAATCAGGATGAACAAACCATTGCATTCACCCATCCACGAAACAGCTGTTTCAACTTTGCTTTGTCACCTGGGAAATATTTCACAATTTGAAAATACAAGCCTTGATATTGATAAAACAAACGGCAATATCCTGAATAATAACGATGCAATTAAGAAGCACTGGAAACGGCAGTATGAAAAAGGCTGGGAGCCAAAAATATAAACTATGATCAGTCGGTAAATGCGCTTACACAGGTATTGCAATTTATTGCCATGTACTATAAAAGATCCAAATCCAAAGTCTCAAATTTCAAAAACCATGCTTGCAGCTGGCAAACAAGACCGTTACTAAAATCTTTCTTTGAATTTTGGACTCAAATTTGGAATTTGAGACTTCAAAAATGCGACATACTGCCCCTTTTTCAGAATGATTGTTCCACATAAATTTATAGACTAACCTTCATTTATAACGCATAAAAAACACAGTATTATGAAAGTTTTAAAAGTAGTTATAGTTCTTGTTTTTATGTCTCAATTTGTGCTTGGGGAAACCATTAATGTCCGTGAAATGGGTGCAAAAGGAGATGGAAAAACCATAGATACAAAAGCCATTCAGGCTGCCGTTGATAAATGTGCGGAAACAGGTGGAAAGGTGCTGCTAACCGGTGGTACATTTCTTACAGGAACAATTTTTCTTAAAAGCAATGTAACCCTGGTAGTGGAAAAGGGGGCTGTTGTTTTGGGATCGCTTAATCTTGAAGATTACCCTATTAATAAATTTGGTTTTAATAACTTAAATACTTCACGTGTAAACAGGGCATTGATTTACGCAAGTGGTATGACAAATGTAGGAATAGAAGGAAGTGGGATAATTGATGGTCAGGGAGGCTCGTTTGTGCAGGCCCTGAAATTGGTGAGACCTTTTTTACTGTGGTTTAAAGAGTGTAAAAAGGTAAATGTAGAGAAAATAGAATTGCGTAACTCAGCTATGTGGATGCAATATTACGTGCATTGTGAGGATGTTAGAATATCCGATATTAAAGTGTTCAATCACGGTAATTCCAATAATGATATGCTGGATATTGATGGATGCCGGAATGTGATTATTGATGGTGTTATTGGCGACACAGATGATGATGGTATCACATTTAAAAGTATGGATACATGTATTAACGAAAACATTATAGTCTCGAATTGTATCATCGGAAGTCACTGTAACGGGCTTAAATTCGGGACAGAAACCACAGGTGGTTTTCGCAATGTAACCATTACAAATTGTGTTATCAGGAGTTCAGTTGTTGATTCGGTTGACTCTGGTTGCAGGGAAGGCACCAGTGGAATATCACTCGAAATAGTGGATGGAGGGATAATGGAAAATATTAATATTTCAAATATTATGATAGATGGACCAAGGGTGCCTCTATTTGTTCGCCTTGGCAACCGTGCACGAAAATATTATTCTGAAGCTCCACAACCTCCCATCGGGCAGATGAAGAATATTCGGATATCCAACATTACTGCCCGGTCTTCTAAAACAATTATTGGCATAGCTATTTTGGGTATACCGGGGGGATTAATTGAGCAAATCTCTCTTTCCGGAATAAAACTTATTCTACCAGGAGGTGGTTCCAGGGAGGATGCCATGTTCCTTGTACCCGAAAATATAGACAGATATCCCGATGCCTCGGAATTTGGCGGATTTGGCAGATTTTCTTCTTGCGGACTTTATGCTCGACACGTGAAGGGTTTGGTCCTATCGGATATAAACTTCGAATTTCTTGAAAAGGATGCACGTCCCCTCATGTTCTTTGATGATGTGCATAACAGCAAGATAAGAGATATTACAGTCTCTGAGAATCATTTATTCGAAAAATACAAAATTGAAAAAAACTGCAAAAACCTCATTATTCAGGACAAACAATAAAAATTAACAGATGAAAAAACTTTCCCTAATCGTATTATTGGTTGCATTTCAAATGAATGCTAAAGCCTCAATCGTTTATGCATCCGATTTTGGATGGAATGCTGATGATGCCACAAGTGCATTCCAGGACGCTATTAAATCAACGGCGGATACTATTATCGTTAGCAAACAGGCTGGCGATTGGATTGTGGGCCCGAATTTATTTTTCGACTTACATGATAAAACGATAATCTTTCAACCGGGAGTTGTTCTAAAATCAAAAGCAGATGCATTTCCCGGTGTAAATGATTGTTTGATGAAATTTTTGTGGTCCGACAATATTAAAATCTTTGGCTATGGAGCAGTTTTTCAAATGAACAAGGCTGAATATGCCAAGATGGATGGTGAATGGCGACATAGCATTTCTATTAATAATTCCACAAATATATCTGTTTATGGACTAACACTTATTGAAAGCGGAGGTGATGGGATTTATATAGCTGGAGATACAGGGTACGGCGATCAGCCTTATTCTGAAAATATAATACTTAAGGATGTATGGTGCGATAATCAGTACCGGCAGGGTATTTCAATATGTTCAGCCCAGCATGTTTTGGTTCAGAATTGCTGGTTTACCAATACAAAAGGCACTCTTCCCATGAGTGGTGTTGATATTGAGCCCTACCTTGATTATCAAAGAATTGTGGATGTTATTTTTGAAAAGTGCAGGTTTACGGGCAATTACGGGAATGGAATTCAACTGGCTTTAGAGAATTTAACCACAGCCTCAACTCCCGTAGATATTACCTTCAGAGATTGTTATTCAAGCGGTAACCATGATATTTCAAACCCTTACGCTTCAACTGAAATAATTGTAGCAGCTCCTTCTGCAATTGAACCTGTAACCGGAAATGTAAAATTTGAACGATGCTTTGTTGAGAATAGTAACTGGAGAGCTGTCTATGTGCGCAAATCTGTAAAGAGTTTCTTTGCAAGCTTTGATGATTGTGTATTCTTAAATGTGTCAAGGTACAGTGCCGATCCTGACAATACCCCGATCTGGATCGAAGTATCCGATTTCGGCAATCCTTGTCCCCGTTTTGGTGGTGTTGATTTTAATAATTGTCTTATCTCCTATACTACTAAATTATTTTTAATGGGCTCACGCGGCAATATCAGCACATGCCCGGGAATGGGTAATGTCCGTCTGAATAACCTGACTGTTATAAATAAAGATACAACAGTAACCATCAATGTAACGAAAGGTGGAGGCTCTCCTGATACCACCTGCATATTTGACTATCATAAATTTAAACGGACGCCGGGTACCAGTTTGAGTTTTACGGCAGGAAACAGTATAACCGAATGTACCGGTGAAAACAGCATCCTGGAATCAACGCGTACTGCCGATACCACTAATTTCCCTGTTGCTGTTTCTTATAAAGTTGAGGGAACTGCCTTGCAGGGAGAAGATTATAGCCGGATGAACGGGTTTATAATTATTCCTGCGGGAATGCTTTCTGCGAGAGATACCATTTTTGTTTTAAAAGACGAAGTGCCGGAAGAATCAAAGAACATGCTTCTGACACTTAATGCGAGTGCACTCTTTACTACGACTTCACTGCCTCAGAATATTACAGTGTTGGATTGTTTTACCGGCTTCGATAAACTAAAGCAGGATAGATCATTTACAGTTTTTCCAAATCCGGCTTCAGAGTTTGTTGAAATAAAATTATCAGATGATTATACCGGTTCTATCCAGATTATGAATGAAATGGGACAAGTGGTATTATCACAGAAAGGGCAGGGGAGAGACACCCGGATCCGAACGCATGACCTGGCAAAAGGGATATATTTTGTTTTTATTCAAACGGGAGAAAAGAGTCGCCAACAAAGGATTTGCAGATTTGTGAAGATGTAAAGTCCATCTCTGACAACCTTTATCATAGTTGTTTTAAAGAACAGTAGAAAGCATTTAAACAGGAATCCAAAAAAAATAATTACAATGAAAAAACATATTTTAACAGCCTTACTCATTATGATGACCAGCGGGTTTCTAATGAGTTTTGCAGCAGCCAACCACGTGCCGAAAAATCTTAAATCACCTTCCGGAACAGAAACCAGTTCTTCTGTTGTGCTGATATGGGATAAACCTGATAATTATAATGTGGTTGCTGAGTACCAGATTTTCAAAGACGGGAAAATCGCAGGCAGTTCAAAAATCACCAACTATACCATTAGAAATCTTAAACCGAATACGGCCTATTCATTTACTGTTAAATCAAAAGATACAAAGGGGCGGTTGTCAGGCTCAGGTAATGAAATAAAAATCAGCACCAGGAATACTGGAAAAACCTACAATATTCTAAACTACGGTGCAATTGGTGATAGCCTAACATTGAATACTCTTGCTATACAGAAAGCGATTGATGCATGCACTCCGGGTGGGACTGTTGTTATTCCGGCTGGAATATTTCTTAGTGGTGCGCTGTTTTTAAAGAGCGACATGACCCTTTACATCGAAAAAAACGGAGTTTTAAAAGGCAGTGCAAATATTGAAGATTATTTACCTATGATTTCTAACCGGTTTGAAGGCTGGGAAAGAGAAAGTTTTGCAAGTCTTATCACAGCCGGGAAACTGGACAAGTCGGGGAAAATTAATGTTACCAATCTGGCTATCAGGGGTGAAGGTAAAATATACGGTGGTGGCTCGGCACTTGGGAATGCGATGAAAGCGGCAAAAGGAAAAAGAGCCAGAGGTCGCCTTATCTGCCTTATGAACTGCAGCAATGTGGATATTCAGGGCCTTGCAATTGAAAATTCCCCTTGCTGGACTTTACAATATACCTATTGTTCCAATGTAACCTGCCATGATCTGAATATAAAAAGTGAAGCCCCCAATGGTGATGGTATCGATCCGGATTCATCGGTTGACTCCTATATTTTTAATTGCATATTTCATACCTCAGATGATTGTATTGCCATTAAATCAGGTAAAAATCCGGAAGGAAATATAATTGGTAAACCTACCGAAAATCTCTGGGTAACAAATTGTGATTTTGCTGAGGGGATTAGCGTTTCAGTCGGCAGTGAAATGTCGGGAGGCGTAAGAAACATTCTGATCCGCGACTGTAAATTAGGTAACCTGAGTAATGGATTGCAAATCAAGAGCACAAAGGAACGTGGAGGATTTGTCGAAAACCTGGTCGTAAAAGACTGTGAATTGCAGCTGATTAAAATTGTTACATCCATTAATTTCAATATGGATGGAGATGCTGCTCCTGATATGCCGGTATTCAGAAATATTGAATTTATCAATATAGACATGACAAAGGCCGATATAAATAAGCCTGTCATATTTATTGAAGGATTTGATGATCCTGAGCATTATACAAAGAATGTTATTCTGAAAAATATTGTTCTGCCCGAGAATTCCAAAGTGTATATCAGAAACTGCAGTGATTTTATTTTCGATAATGTACTTTCTGCGACGAAGCAAAAACCCGAATATGAAATAATATCTTCAACATCCATAAAGCATTGAGCACTTCCTCACCAAGAAGAGTGTCAATTCACAAATAGCTTCACACAACAAGATTGGGGAATCTCAATAAAGGTTTAAAACCGGATTAAATGAAAACATTATTTTCAAAACATTTGTTGGTGATGAATTCAATGATGAGGTTACTACTTTTAATCATTCTGAGTGCTTCTGAACTCAACGCCCAGCCCTTTAAATTATGCGCCGTAAGTGACCTTGTACGTGTTTTTGAAGATGGATATAACCTTCCTCCTGCTTCAGATACCATTCAGATATTTGGAATCAGGGGCGAAATTATTTCAGGACAATTTGTTGTAAATGCGCAAGAAAATCTCACTGATCTTTCAGTCAGAATGGGTGTTATCAGGAACCAGGTAACAGGGAATAATTTACCTCCGGAATCAGTTGAATGGAATTTTGTAGGTAGCATTCCGCTTACCACCAACACACCAAATCAGCCATTGAGTGCTGTTTCCCGGAAAGCCCCGGCAAAATTTCCTGATTACCTTATGGCTGAAAATCAACTGAATGTTAATATAAGCACTTACAAGTCCGTTTGGCTGACCATAACTATCCCTGAAACCGCTGAAGCTGGCATTTATACAGGGAATATGACAGTTAAGTGCAAAGAGGGAGTGCAATCGCTGCCGGTATTTGTAACGGTATATCCTTTGACTATGCCAAATGAAAGGCATTTGAATATAGCCGAACATTTTGAAACGGAAGGGTTTTCCCGGTTTCACGGAATTCAGCAGGAATACTCCCCTGAATGGTTTGCCATGCTCCGTAAGTATGCTGATAACATGGTTGCTCACAGGCAGAATTCCTTTAAGCTATCCATGGATGTTATTGATATCCGGAAATCAAAGATCGGCCAGTTGGAGTTTGATTTCTCACGTTTTGATCAGATCGCCCGGGTTTTCTGGAATACAGGTAAAATGGATTACCTGGAAACCGGATATTTGGCAAGCCGGGGAGAAAAAGGTTGGGATGATTCAAATTTCAGATGGAGAGATTTTAAGGTGAAAGATACCGGATCCGGTGAAATTATAACTATGAAGGGAAAAGAAGTCATTCCCTCTTTGGTATCGGCATTTGAAAGTCATCTCCGGGAAAAAGGCTGGCTGAAAAAAACCTGGTTTCACGTACAGGATGAACCTGCGTTGCACAACGCATTGTCGTGGATCGAATTTTCGGAGTTTATTCATCAATACGCACCTGACCTTATACGCATGGATGCCATTGAAACAGATTATGTTTTAAATGACATTGAAATTGCTGTTCCCAAACTTGATGCTTTTGCATCCTGGTATAACTCTTATATGGAAGCGATGCAGAAAGGTGTTGAAATCTGGTTCTACACAGTCGGGACCATACAAGGCAGCCTGCTTCCTAACAAGACAATTGATATGCCTCTTATCCAAAGCCGAAGCATGCATTGGTTGAACTACAAATACGATGCAACCGGCTATCTGCATTGGGGATGGAATGCCTGGACTGAAAACCCGTACATAGAAACCGGACGTCATTTGGGCGACGGATGGCATGTTTATCCTACGAAAGCAGGAGTGCTGAATTCTTTGCGTTGGGAACAAATGAGAAACGGCATACAGGATTATGAATATTTTTGGATGCTGGAACATAGGATCAGCGCACTTAAGGACTCACTGGGATCCCGTTTCGCCTGGATAGATCCAAAGCAGAGAGGGAAAGAGATTGCGGGAGAAGTAATCAATGGTTTTAAACAACATTCCGATGATCCGCAGGTGCTTTATACTGCAAAAATGGAAGTCATAAACGAACTGCTCGCTTTCGATACTTCACCCAGGATTTATGTGCAGACTAATCCTGCCGTAAATTCTTCAGGGACTGATCTTTTTACTGTAGGTGTTTACGGATGGACAGAACCTGGTACAAAAATCGTTGTTAACGGGCTCGAAGTACCGGTGAGTGAAAAGGGGCTTTTTCTGGGACAGTTCATATTAGCCAGGACAAACAATGTTCTCAGAGTACAGGCGGGTAATGCCAAAGGATCGAAAGAAATTGTCCGGTCTTTTGTAGTCAAACAGAACTAAATATAAAATACTAAAGAAACATCCCTTGCTTATTTAAACCTATATCATGAGATTAAAAGTCAATTTAACCTGTATCTTATTATTTTGTACAACACTTAATTCATTCAGTCAATCAGTGATTGAAACAATTAAAAAGGATTATGCAATCGAAAACTGGAAAGTAGTTCAAGACCGGGCCAACTTCGATCTAAAAAACATTAAAGAAAAAGGGATCAAGCCATTTGATGACGATAGCAGCTATTTGTTAACCGGTTATTCGTATGGTGAGTTTTACGACTGGGATTTGTATTTCGAAAATATTTACCTTTCCTGTTTTGGCGTGTCCGAATATTGTTTTTCCAACCTTAAATCATTTTTAAAAAGGCAGGAATTGAGTGGTTTTGTGTCTCGCACACTTAAGGTTCCGCGACCCAAGCAGCATTTTAAACCCTTTTTAGCTCAAATAGCTCTATTGGGATCGAGGCAAACCACCGACTATACATGGTTGCTGGAAGAAATAAATCCTGATAAATATTACTATCCTGTCAAAGTATCCTATTACGAAAGGCTGAAGCGATATATCGATTACTGGTTCTGGTATCAGGATTTTGACAAAAATGGTTTGCCTGTGTGGAATAGTTCCGACCATAGTGGTATGGATAATCAAATTACCAGGGCAGGTGCTATGAATGCGTTTACAATTGAAGGTGTTGATCTTGCCTGTTACCTGTATCGGGAACTTAAAGCCATGGAATTGATTGCATCAAAACTTGGTTTTACGAAGGATAGTAAAGAGTTTGGCGAAAAATCTGATAAATTGGCAGCAACTATAAACAAAGTATTTTGGGATGATAAGGATAAGTTTTATTACGACCGCCATGAAAGGACTGGTCAACTGGTGAAAGTTAAATCAGTAGCCGGATTTATGCCCCTTTTTATTGGAATTGCTGCCAAGGACAGGGCTGAGAGCCTGGTTAAATTACATTTATTAAATAAGAATGAATTTTGGTTATCCTATCCGGTTGCATCCTACGCTAAAACAGAACCTGACTATTCGCAACAGGACGGAGACGGTGGTTCCTGCAATTGGCTTGGCACTACCTGGATTCCTACAAACTACATGGTCTTTCATGGTTTAATACAGTATGGCTATAATGATATTGCAAAGGAACTTGCAAAAAAGACATTTGAAATGGTCTTGAAAAACAATGATGTAACGCGGGAATATTACAATGCTGAAACCGGCAGTGGATTAGGTCTTAAGCCATTCTGGGGTTGGTCTACCCTGGGGTATATGATGCCTTTGGAACTTGAGTTAAATTTCAACCCGATGGAAATTACTGATAAACCCATTTTGAAAATTGGCAAGTATTACCTCGGGATTGAAATGCCGAAATAAATATCTGAATATACTTACCCCTCTGAATCCTCATAGTAATGCTTTCGAAATAACTTTCCCAAAACTCTTTAAAAATTTCACATTAAAAATTTAATGATTTTTGAAAACTCAATTAATGAATGTAATTTTTAACAAATATATCGTCCCTACGGGACTTTATTATGACTCGTATTTTACTTTCTACCAATATCTTGTCCCTACGGGACTGTCCCGTAGGGACAAGATATTGGTAGAAAAATAAGTTTCCCCATTGCCCAAAGTCCCGTAGGGACGAGATAATAATCAGCCTGATCTTAGTTGAATTCATTCACATCTTTAATTTGAATTGGGGAAGTTATTTTGAGATCTTCACATAGCTAACAATTTAAGCATTGATAACCTAATAATCCAAAGAGAATGAAAAAGAAGACTTTTATACTGGTGTTTATATGTACTGCATTCTTACTTTCATGTGCTGACAGAAAAGTAGAATCAAATAAAATTGAATTCAGTAAAAACTGGAAGTTTTCGAAAGGAGATGATCTCGCATGGCCAAAGCCCGACTTTGATGATTCCAGATGGGATACAGTAGCAGCCGGAACCGGTTGGAACGATATCGGGCTATTTGAATACGATGGCTATGGATGGTATAGAACAAGAATAACTATTCCTTCATCATTAAAGGAAAATCATGTTTTAAAGGACAGCCTTAAAATAGATTTAGGATATATTGACAATTTTGACCAGGTTTTTTTAAACGGTTCTCTTATCGGCGAAAACTACAGAACTGTTAAAGCCGGCACCGTTGCCGACACTTTATTCAAAAATGAACTTAATGTAAACCCTGGGCCCAGGAGCTACGTTATAGCAACAAATGATTCCCGGATTTATTGGGATAAGGAAAATGTAGTTGCCATCCGTATATTTGATTTGTTTGGCGACGAGGGGTTATTTTACACCGACCAGAGTATTCGTGTAACAGATGTTAATGATTATTTAAGTTTTGATAACACCAGCACTATTCAGTTTGGAGTAGATTCGGTTAGGACGAAAGTTGAACTTTTAAGTAAACTTATTACAACTGAAGTGCAGGGTACGCTGACAATTAAAGTGCAATTGCCCGAAAATGAGAGTGAATTGTTCAGCTACAAAAATGAAATAACCCTGAAACCCGGATCAGCGTTAGAAATACCGCTTGCTATACAAACACTTCAGGAATCAGCGGTTATTCAAGCCAGTTTTATAAGCAAAAATTTGTCTGTACCACTGATTTATTCGCGGTATATCCCATACATCTTAACACCAAAGCCAGGCGATATGCCTAAGATAAACGGTGCAAAAGTTTTCGGTGTACGGCCGGGCAAACCAATTTTGTTTACAATCGCTGCATCTGGCATCAGGCCTATGGAGTTTGATGCATATGGCTTACCCAAAGGTGTATATCTTGATAGGAGAACCGGTGTTTTAAGCGGAAGTATTAGTAACAAAGGCGGTTATAAGATACAGGTCACAGCCAGTAATAGCAAAGGGAAAGCTGTTGATGAATTAAGAATTGTTGTGGGTGATAAACTTGCACTTACACCACCCATGGGTTGGAACAGCTGGAATTGCTGGGGAGTGACCATTGATCAGGATAAAATGTTGAATGCCGGACGGGTTTTTGTTCAAAAAGGTCTTGTAAATTATGGCTGGAGTTATATTGATATTGACGACGGATGGGCATCTCCGGTTAGAAAACCAAATGGAGAGGTTACCACAAACAACAAATTCCCAAACATAAAGGGTTTAGGAGACAGCCTGCATAAAATGGGTCTGAAATTCGGCATTTACTCTTCGCCGGGTCCTGCTACATGTGGCAATTGTTTGGGCAGTTACCGGCACGAAAAGCAGGACGCTCTTACTTTTGCCAAATGGGGTGTTGATTTATTGAAGCACGATTATTGCAAATATGCTTATATCGTAAATCATTCAAAAGAAATAAGCGATCTGCAAAAGCCATATTTCATTATGGATACAGCCTTGAGTCTTTGCGATCGGGATATCGTATATAGCCTTTGTCAGTATGGTTTGGGCAATGTATGGGAATGGGGTTCAAAGGCAGGTGGTAATTTATGGCGGACAACCGGCGATATCAGGGATAATTGGGAAAGTTTAAGAGAGATTGGTTTTGCTGATAGGAAAAATGCAAGGTATGCCGGGCCCGGTGGCTGGAACGATCCGGATATGCTCATAGTTGGGAGACTAGGTCTAGGATATGGTCCTGACATTCATTATACTAACCTTACACCGGATGAGCAATACACGCATATAAGCTTATGGGTGCTGCAAGCGGCGCCTTTACTTATCGGATGCGATTTAAATTATCTGGATGATTTCACCCTTGGTTTATTAACAAACGAAGAGGTTATTGCTGTTGATCAGGACCCACTTGGCAAACAGGCTGTGCCTGTTTTTATTAATGCATCTTGTCAAATATGGATGAAGGATATGAAGGATGGAAGCAAAGCAATGGGTATCTTTAATATGGGAAATAAGCGTCAGAAAATTACTGTAAACCTGAAAGAGTTGGATGTCAAAAATAAAGTTTCTATCAGGGATCTGTGGCGCCAGACTGACCTTGGCGAATTCGAAGATTCTTTCGAAACCGAAGTTTACGCGCATGGCGTTACTTTGCTTAAAGTGTCAGTAAAAAAATAAACTTCTGAACAAATACTCGTGACTGTCTGAAAAAGGCAGCTTCTTTTCAATGTTAAAAAAAATAATAATGCAATCGATTGCGCATTTGATAATTTTATCTAAATTTGTATCCGATTAACCCTCTTAAAAATAAAATTATGAACCGCCTTGGAGTTATTGCCTTAAGTTTGACAGTTCTTATACTGAATGTTCAAAGTGCTTTTTCACAAAACACTTTTAATTCGAAATTTGATAAAATCGTTTTTGGCTGTTACGCCAATGACATCAAGGACTTTGAAAGTTTTGTGAAACGGGCAAAACAATCGGGAGCCACGCATATCAACCTGTCGAACGAGGATCTTCCGTTTGCCAAATGGGAGTACGATACCGAAGGCGACCCATATCCTTCCTGGGTATTTACTAATATGGGGCTACTCAAAATCGCCACGCCTGCGGCATTAAAACCTTATCTGCCCCAGGATTATGCCGAAAAAGTAATGAGTATACTTGAAGAGCGCTGCAAAGTACTTCGCAAATTTGGATTAAAAGCGGCTTTTAAAACTTTCGAGCCTCAAATGCTGCCGGAGAAAGTATATGAAGATCACCCTTTGTGGCGTGGCCCGAGAGTGGATCACCCGAGCCGTTCCCGTGTTGCACGATGGGCTCCTGATGTTGATAATCCTGAAGTTCTGGAACTTTACAGGGAAGCTTTTGCTATTCTGTTGAAACGTTGCCCTGAAATTGAAATTATGTCTCTGACAACCAATGATTCAGGTACAGGATTAAGCTGGAGTGGCGGACTTTACAGCGGAGCAACCGGGAATACTTTTACCAAATACCGGCCCACCGAAGAGCGTATCGCGAGTTTCTTCGCCGTTTTTAAAGATGTGGCAAAAGCGAAAGGAGCTACTCTTGACGTTGATTTTTTTGGTACAAGGGAAGACTTTCCCGAGAAAATCGCAGAAAACCTCACTGCCGGCATGGCTATTGAAAACCTCGAAGGACCCAATGCTAGACCTTTTAAGTCGGAAGTAGGATTTGTAATGGATTACTATCAGGTTTTTTATCCGGTGATTGGTGTGCCCGATCCGGTACAATTTCTGGAAGAACTCGAAAATGCCAATAACAGCACGGCAAAACGGCTTTTTGTACTGTTTGGCGATCGTTATAATAAAGATTTGTACTTCAATATTTACGATCAGTTTAAAGCCAAACCTACTGGCGGTGATCTGATTTCAAGATTAATGTTCCTGAAAAAAATAGCTGCTGCACAAGTTGGCGAGCAAGCGGCAGATCATTTGTTCAACATCTGGCTGTCGCTTCAGGACGCCAGGAAAGCGGCAATCCTGACCGACAATGGTGGGTATATTTTCTACCTGGGAGCGGTGCAGCAACGCTGGCTTACCCGGCCATTTGTTCCTTTTCCCGAGGAACTCAGCGCAAAAGACCGGGATTATTTCCGAAAGTATCAGTTTCAGGCCCGAACGGAAGAAAATGCGAATGACATGGCCGACCTTCAGGCATCACGAATTTTTTCGGGCTGGAGCGGGCGGTCTTTTGTCTGGAGATTGATGAATATTATGAAAGGATCAGTTTCGAAAGCAAGGAGAGAGCTTGCAATCCTCCAGAAATCAGAGCTTAGCGCCGCGCAGAAAAAGGAATTTGAGGTTCTCGCACTCCGGCTTAAGGCACTTGACATGCTCGCAGACAATTCAAAAAATGCGATCAGCTATCAGGCACAACTGGACAGAACAAAAGCAAATAGCTGCGGCCCCGATAAAAATACGACTATCGGCACTTCCTCAAGTGGCGAACGGACAATGATGCTCGAAACTGCCCGTCAGGAAATTGACAATACCGCTTTGCTGATTCAATTACTTGAATCGTCAAACGAAACTGTTTTGGATATCGCTCCAACCAAAGAACTGGAAGACATCCGGCGTTTGGGTCCTGATTTCAAGGATCAGCTAAAGTTGAAACTCCGGATTATGAACGAACACTGGCAGGATTATAACCGGTTGTTTACTATTCCGAACAAATAATCAGAATCTTTCAAAACTACTTGAATATGTATACTTCTAAAAGAGATAACACAAGTATCGCAGGTATTCTGCTTGTTGTCTTCCTTGGTTTCTCAGTGCCGGTCTTTTCGCAGCAGCCTGAATACCAAACTCAAGGGGTCAACGAATATTTACCTGTGTTTTATCAGAAACTGGCCGACCGTCAGGTTTATCCGCTTTCCTGGACTCAGGGCGACAAAGGCGATTACTCTGTTTGGCAGCAGAAAGCAAAGGCTAAAGTAATGGAGAGTTTGCTTACTCCGCCTCCGGTTGTGTTTTATAATGCTAAAGTTATTTCGGAACAGGATCGTGGAACTTACATTGCACGAAAAGTTGTATTTAATCTGACAGGAGACAGCCGGGTATTGGCATTTATGCTGGTTCCAAAATCGCCTGGGCCACATCCTGCTGTGTTGCTTTTGCACGATCATGGCGGACGGTTCGATATCGGCAAAGAGAAAGTGGTGGAACCCTGGGACGAGCCTGTTGAAAAGATGGAATCGGCAAAACAATGGGTGAAAGATTGTTATGGCGGACGTTTTATTGGTGACGAACTGGCAAAAAAAGGCTATGTCTGCTTTGTTACCGATATGCTGAACTGGTCCGATAGAGGTGGAGCAGGTGCTGATGGGCAACAGGCCCTGGCCTCAAACCTCCTTCATTTGGGAACTTCTTTTGCCGGCCTAATTGCATACGAAGATATAAGGGCAGCCGAGTTTCTTTCGAAACAACCCGAAGTAGATCCTCAACGCATTGCTGCCATGGGACTTTCTGTGGGTGGTTTCCGAACCTGGCAGGTGGCAGCTCTTTCGGAACATATTTCAGCCGGGGTTTCCATATGCTGGATGTCTACTTATAAAGGCCTGATGATACCAGGGAATAACCAAACAAAGGGGCAATCTGCCAATACCATGCTTCACCCCGGCTTGTCGCATTACCTCGATTATCCCGATGTGGCCAGTATTGCCTGTCCCAAACCCATGATGTTTTGCTGTGGCGATCACGACGGACTTTTTCCGGTTCAATCCATCCGGGATGCCTTCGCAAAAATGCGCCAGGTATGGGATTCGCAAAATGCGGGAGACAAGCTGATTACCAAACTTTACGATGCACCCCACGAATATAACCTGATGATGCAGAAAGATGCGTTCGGGTGGTTGGATAAATTATTTCAAAAGCCTTGATTTATACTGATCAAACAAAAAAAACAGTGTTTATAACTGCAAGAGTTTTTCTACTTGCCACAGATTACGCAGATTATAACTTAATAAACAAAACAATGAAGTTAGCAAAAGC
>Ga0315290_10000425_pt1 | contig 27260 bp, 29 predicted proteins | sample YL17G12_0_MG_FD_203627 | JGI IMG/M metagenome (GOLD analysis project Ga0315290, IMG submission 203627) | Sediment microbial communities from Yellowstone Lake, YNP, Wyoming, USA - YL17G12_0 | ecosystem: Environmental > Aquatic > Freshwater > Lake > Sediment | place: USA: Wyoming | collected... | reverse complement strand
TATATAATCAATTATACGGCGCGGCGCTGGATAGGGGCTCTGCAGGGTATTTAGTGCTGTACAAGCTATGGTTAGGCGGTTTCTCCTTCACCATGAAATAAAGTTGATTTTGATCTACTCTAAAGGAGCAAAGAAATGAAACAAGCCTGGAGAATAATCGCAGTATCTTTACTTTTGGTTACTTTTAGTACTCAGTGTTCAACGATGGATGGACCCGAAGCAGCAGCAAAAATAAATTTTTCAGAGTGGGCAGTGAATATTAGAGCTCCGTATAGGAATGAAAACTTTCAAACGATCAACAATGATGGTACTTTAGCGACAGTACTTATTACAGTTGATCTTGAGATAAAAGGGGAATGGAAAGAAAAACAGACAGAAATTCAATGTGAAAAAGTGAATAATGATTGGCAATGTGAACGTTTGATGCAATTTAAATAGCATAACTCGTTATTTAACACAAAATAGATATTCAAGTCATGAAAATTCTGGTTATGGTTAATAGTCAAGAACTGCCCAATAAAGCCTACCACCAGCCATGCTCTGCGAACGCAAATCGTTGGGTGGCAATCGGAACAGACTCAGGAGAAGTTCCATGAAAACAGAAGAGCTTCGATCAATTCAGGCACCTCTGAAAAACCATTACAAAGAAGAACCTAAAGCTGCCCTGGTTACGCTAAAGGCGAACGGAAACTTGGGAGAGGGAATCACCTGCAAAGTTCAAACAGGCAAAGCCCTCGTTGAAGCGGGATTACATCCAGCAACGGGCGGCAACGGGCTAAGTGTTTGTTCGGGTGATATGCTGCTTGAAGCTCTCGTGGCTTGCGCCGGAGTGACTCTTAATGCCGTCGCCACAGCCATTGGAGTCGAAATCAGGAATGGCACAGTTCAAGCCGAGGGCGACCTAGACTTTAGAGGCACATTGGGCGTCGTCAAAGACGTTCCCGTTGGATTTCAGCGTATCCGACTTCACTTCGAGCTGGAAACTGTCGCTTCCGAAGAGCAACTGTCTACACTTCTCCGCCTTACTGAGCGTTATTGTGTTGTCTTTCAAACGCTCCGTCAATCACCGGAGATCAATATTTCCCGTAATGTAGCGGCAAGTTTACCGGCAGGGTCCTGATTTTGCTGCTCAATACCGCATTCACCGGACAAGTGCGGGCAGCTCGCACATATGGGAAGTCTGTCCTACCGGCGGATTCGGCGTCTGGTGTCTTTGTCCGCCAAGTCCCGCCCTTGCCAGTAACGCCAGCCGTAGAGCCACTCTTCAAGATAAAGAAGGGAACGCAAAGATCAAATGGAAGACAGTCGAGCCAAGTTTTTGACCGGAAGCCAAGTCTATCTAAGACCGATAGAAAAAGATGATTTGAAACAGTTGTATATCTGGGCCAACAATCCAGAAATTCGAGGATTAACCGGGGAAGTATTTCCGACCAGCCAAACGGGTATGGACGAGTACTTGGCAAAACTTCAAGCGGATCCGAGTCGGGTATGGTTTGGGATTGTGCTACAAGAAAATGATCAATTAATCGGCGAAGCAGGATTATTACGAATGTTTCCAGCTTGGCGCACCACGGATTTGAGCATCATCATTGGAGAAAAATCAGTTTGGGGGAAAGGCTATGGGAACGAAGCGATGAAGTTATTGTTGGATTATGTATTTGGGTATTTGAATTACCATCGGATAGCGATTGGGGTTGTAGGAACAAACGAACGGGCTTTGCGCTTTTACGAGAGAATCGGCTTTAAGCAGGAAGGAATACAGCGGGACGGATATTATTACGCTCATGAATACCAGGATTTTGTAATGATGAGTCTATTGGAAGACGAGTATCAAGAAACGAGAAAGCGAACGGGAAAGAGTAAGTAACTGTAGCCCGTCGGTGTATTACACATTAATGGTTATTTCTTGACCAGATAGAAAGCAGCCCGACATCGCTTCCACCTGACCACCTTCGGCGTGGGTACGCGGCGGCCATTTGCCAGAAAAGATGTTTTCGGGCTTTGTCGCTTAGCAATAATCGGCGTCAGGTGAAGAAAACCGTTGGGCGCCTGGCAATTGTTATCAAGGCGGCTGAAATTTTAAAACGTGTGTGCTATCATTTCTGCTAGAGTGTCTTGCGGCACACTAATTCAATCAAATGGAAGGAGATTCTCATGACCCAAGGAAAGAGTACCACCAAAAAGGTCACGCAGAAGTCCAAGGGATTCTCGGACTTTGAAAAAGCCGCGATGAAGGAGCGCGCCCGAGAGCTGAAGGCGGAAGAGCGCATGAATAAGGACAAGGCGGCCGGGGAAAGCGCCGTGCTCGCGGCGATCGCCTCAATGCCGGAACCGGATCGTTCCATTGCCAAGCGGTTCCATGCGATCATCAACGCCAGCGCGCCAGCCTTCTCGCCGAAAACCTGGTACGGGATGCCCGCGTATGCCAAGGACGGCAAGGTCGTCTGCTTCTTCCAAAGCGCACAGAAGTTCAACACAAGGTACTCGACGTTCGGCTTCAGCGACGCGGCGAACCTCGACGAAGGCGCCATGTGGCCAACCGGCTTTGCGCTGAAGGAGTTGACTGCCGCCGAAGAGGCAAGGATCAGCGCGCTCGTGAAGAAAGCGGTGAGCTGAGGACTGATCTCGCCACTGCCCTCAGCCCTGGGGTGGATCGTCGGTCGGGTCAAGAACGCGCACCATCGTGCGCTGAACGAGTCCCAGCCGCTTGATCTTTCGGAGAGGATAACCGGCGAAATGTCGCGAGAAACCGAGCTCGCGAGTCCCGAAGCGGTCGTGGCACGACCTGCAAGGATCGCCTCGTAGCTGGTTCGGCGACCAACTGCTCATAATATTCACTATGTCACGTCAGGAGTTAACATACTATGCCAAAGAGTGGAACGAATCCTAAGGTTGATTTCTTTTTTAGTAAAGCCAAAAAGTGGCAGGAAGAATTTAAGCAATTGAGAACGATCATTCTCGACTGTGGGCTGACCGAAGAATTGAAGTGGGGGGTTCCTTGTTACACATTTCAGAAAAGTAACATCGTTCTAATCCATGGATTTAAAGAATACTGTGCGATTCTGTTTGTCAAAGGTGCCTTGTTAAAGGATGCCAAGGGTATTCTCATCCAACAAACGGAGAATGTGCAGGCGGCGCGTCAGATTCGGTTTACCAATCTTCGAGAAATCGTTGAGATGGAATCCATCTTGAAAGCCTATATTCATGAAGCCGTTGAAGTGGAAAAAGCCGGTTTGAAAGTGAACTATAAAAAGCCTGCAGAATTCAGCATTCCTGATGAATTTATAAGTAAGTTAGAGGAAGTTCCTGGCCTGCAAGACGCTTTTGACGGATTGACACCAGGACGGCAAAGAGCATACATTCTTTATTTTTCTGCACCCAAACAATCCAAAACCCGAGAGTCAAGGATTGAAAAATGTGTGCCGCAAATTCTCATTGGAAAGGGATTAAATGATTAGTATATCCGATGAATAAATAAATCAAACCTCTCCTGTTAGATTCTAGTAACAAAACGCGCAGGTGTATAAAGGCGCAAGAAAGTTTCCCTGTTGAATTCGGGATTTGCCAGGTCTGTGAAAGATAGGTTTATATGCAGGTTACGAGACAAACCACACCTACACAGCCATTCGAACGAATTCTTGCCATCCTCGGAGTAGTTGTCTGCCTGATAGTCACGATCATAATCTGGTGGAACATAAGCGCCCAGCAAACCATGTGGCCTTTACCTGGTCTATACTTTATAGAAATGGTGGCTCTAAGTATTATGAGCGCCTTTTTGTTTATTCGCGGCAATGCACGTGACAGAATCCTAATATGGGGCGCGGTCGGTGTATTCATCGGTTTTTCGATCCTGGGTGCGTTATCGGTAGGTTTTTTCTATCTGCCAGTCGCATTGATATTTGCTGTTATATCTGTTACATCGGATGTACGAAATAAGCAACGCATTGCAATGCACTTGGGCGTCTGCGTAATCGCGGCAGTCGTACAGGTAGTCTTAATGTTCGCAGCCATCCGATTGCTCTATCCTAGTGCTGTTTTCTAAATGTAACCACTGCCCGGGCGGAGAATTCTCCGCCCGGGTTTTTGTTGCTTTTGAGGGAACCGCGTTCTATAATCTTATTACTGGGATTTGATCCAGCCACACAACAATAAATAGATTCGAAAACTAGCAGGATTTCTACTTAATTCTGGAAGTTGCCATGTCGCATCTCCGAAACTCAACTCTCATCATCATTTTCCTGTCGCTACAGCTGATAAGCTGCAAGGCTGTTCTGCTCCCGTTTTCGCCGCCGACTGCCATGCCCATCCATTCGCCGACCACGGCGCCGACGCTCACTCCAATAGTGGGACAGGCAGAGTACGGCATAGGCGATCCGTATTTCCCCGGGGTGGGCAACCCTGGCTATGATGCACGGAACTATGTCATTTCTTTGGATGTTGACCCGGAATCGGGACAGATCATCGGCAAGACCACCCTTGAAGCCACTGCCACCGCCGACCTTTCGACTTTCAACCTGGACTTTCTGGGACTTGAAATTGACCACATCAAAGTCAACGACAGCCCCGCCACCTATTCCCGCGATGGCCGCGAGCTGATCATCACTCCAGCTGAGCCGCTTCGGGCAAACGATAATTTCGTGGTGGAAGTCGCCTACCACGGCGTGCCGCAACCCGAATTGGTTCCCGCCCTGCAGCTCGAAATGGGCTGGGAGCGGGGAACTTCGAAGGCAATCAACGTACTTTCTGAACCCGATGGGGCAGAGTCGTGGTACCCGGTTAATGACCATCCTCTCGACAAGGCCACCTATCGCTTCGAGATCACTGTGCCCCAGCCGTGGGTCGTCGCTGCGACTGGCAATTTACTGGGGACCGTTTCCGAGGGGAACAAGGTCCGTTACATCTGGGAAATGGATAAACCTATGGCCAGCTATCTGGCCAGTGTGGACATCGACCATTACGTCATGCAGGAAAGCATGGGACCGGACAATATTATGATCCGCAATTACATCCCGCAGAATGTCGACCCCATGCTCACATCAAACCTGGACCGTCTACCGGAGATGATCGCCTACTTCAGCGATTTGTTCGGCCCTTATCCTTTCGATGAATACGGCGTGCTCATCGCGGATGAAACCATTGCCCCATGTTTGGACGGGTCCCTTTCCCTCGAAGCGCAGAGCCTGTCGATTCACTGCCCGAGCGAGTATATGCTCTCCGAGCCCGTCCTCGCGCACGAACTGGCTCATCAGTGGTTTGGGGACAGCGTGAGTCTTAAGCGTTGGCAGGATATCTGGCTCAAGGAGGGATTCGCCACTTATGCCCAATGGCTGTGGGAGACCAGAGGGCAGGGCGTCCAGGCGGTGACAGTCTTGGCGGATGAACAGAAAAAGTTCTCCGGGCAGGATGCGAAAATCGGCCAGCCGCCGGTGAACGGGCTGTATGATTGGGAATCCTACGTAGGCGGAGCGCTGGTCATTCATGCGTTGCGACTCAAGGTGGGGGACGAAGCTTTCTTCAATATCCTGCGTACATATCTTGAACGCTACCGCTACGGCAACGCCGGCACCGAGGAGTTCATTGCCGTGGCGGAGGAAGTCAGCGGGCAGGAGCTGGCCTCCTTCTTCGACTCGTGGCTGATGCAGACCACCCTCCCGGACTGGCCCACGCCGCCCGCAACCCCTTGAGGAAATAGGAGATTAGTCTCATGATCATGAAGCACCATATCCTGGCTGCGCTGAGCGAGGAATTCGATCAGTGGGAGGACCTGCTCGGCGGGTTGAGCGAAACGCAGCGCGCCGCCCCACTCCTGCCTTCCCACTGGTCGGTCAAGGATAATCTCGCCCACCTGATGGCGTGGCAGAGCCGCTCCATCGCACGGACGGAGGCCGCACGGCTCAATAGCGAGCCCGAATTCCCAAAATGGCCGGCAGAATTGGACCCCAACTCCGAGGACTATACCGAACGGATCAACGCCTGGATCTATGAAGCACACCGCAGCCGGCCGTGGTCAGCGGTTTACCAAGACTGGCGGCAGGGATTCCTGCGATTTCTGGAATCCGCCAGTGGGGTTCCGGAAAGGGAAATGCTCGATTCAGAAAGATATCCCTGGCTGAACGGCCACCCCCTTTCGTTCATTCTCACCGCCTCCTATGACCATCACCAGGAGCACTTTGAAAAACTACAGGCGTGGTTGAAGGAGCATGGGAACGGATAATGAGGCTTAAACGCTTTGTAAAAAAAAGGAGCACCACGGATCGCACAAGAATCCTCATTATCGGAGCCGGTGTGAATGGCTCGATCGTTGCAGTCAAAATGCACAACGCCGGCATAGACGTGACCCTTCTCGCCCGCGGAAAACGCTTTGAGCAGTTGCAAAGCGAAGGGGTCGTCATAGAAAATCCATTCAATAATAAACGCACGGTCGCCAAGGTCCCGGTCATCAAAGTATTGGAACCGGACGACCGCTACGATTTCATTATGGTGGTGGTGCGCAAGAATCAGGCGCTGGAACTGCTGCCGCTCCTGGCCAGCAATCAATCCCCCAACATCGTCTTCATGGGCAACAATCTGCTGGGGCCGGATGAATTCATCAAAGCACTTGGCCGCGAACGAGTCATGATGGGTTCCGTGTACGGAGCCGGCAAGCGGGAAGGCAGTGTGATACGCGCCATGGTGATTAAATCCGCCTCCGCCCCATTCGGAGAGATCGACGGAAGGATCACTCCCAGACTGAAGCGGCTCACCCAGGTCCTGAAACAGGCCGGTTTCAAAGCTGAGCCCACCTCACAAATTGTGGACCACCAGACGACCCACGGTGCAGGGGTGGCGATCATTGCCAGCCTCGCCATGAAGCACGGAGGCGACATCCGCGCCCTGGCGCGATCGACTGATGACCTGAAGCTCTTTGTGGAGGGACGGCGCGAGATACATGCTCTCCTGCGCTCCCTGGGGCGGCAGGTTGTGCCACGCTCTGAAGTGGTCCTCGCCAAGGCCCCATCCTTTCTCCAGGTAGCCGCCATGCGGCTTCTCTTAAACTCGAAGTTCGGAGAGGTTGGTCTGGCGTACCACCTCTCGCAGGCGCCTGACGAGATGCAGCAATTGATTATGGAGTTTCGGATACTGGTGGATCAGGCCGGACTGCTTGTCCCAGCTATTAGGAAGGTGTTGGCCGGCAGTTGATCGAAAGGTATTTTGGGAGAAAACGATGACATGCCCTATTTGCTCCTGGTCAGCCGTTGATCCAAATTATCTGTTCATACATGAGACAAAATTCTGGCGAATCGTTTTGGCGCCCAATCAATGTCTGGTGGGGAGATGCATCGTTTGCTTGAAAAGACACTGCGGCGATATCGCTGAGATCAGACCAGAGGAGGTACTTGAGTGGCTAAGCGTCGCAGCGCTCATCGAAGCTGCCTTGCGAAGGATCTTTTACGCAACGATGTTTAACTGGTCCTGCTATATGAATTTAGCCTACAGGGAAAGCCCACCGGACCCGCATGTTCATAGGTGGGTGGTTCCAAGATACAATCATCCAGTCAAGCTGGGTTACGATGTTTTCGAGGATCCGGACTTCGGCAGCCCTTATAATCAATCCCTGTGGCGTGATGTTCCTTAAGAATTACGTCATCAAATCGCAGAACAGCTTTGACAGGAAATATTATCCAGATCACACCAGACATCCCAACTCCATTAAGGACAATATCATGGATATGAAAAACATTCCCTTCGGCACGACGGACTGGTCCCGGATAGTACCTACCGAACACAAGGGTGAAACCGGGACAGCCATTTGGCGCACCCAGCAGTTTGACGACATCCGGGTAAGGGTGGTGGACTATAGTCCCGGCTATCTCGCTAATCACTGGTGCAAGAAAGGTCATATTCTTTTCTGTCTCGAGGGTGAACTGCACACCGAGCTGGCCGATGGCCGGACGTTCATCCTGACCCCGGGCACCAGCTACCAGGTAGCCGATAACGCCGAGCCGCACAAATCACATACGGCAGCTGGCGCCAAACTTTTCATTGTGGATTGAGGAACTATGAAAGCGATCATACATACCCAATACGGACCACCCGACGTTCTTGAATTAATCGAACTCGAAAAACCTGCACCCAGGGATGATGAAGTCCTAGTCAAAATTCATGCCGCCTCGGTCAATGCCTATGACTGGCATCTCCTGACCGCCGATATTTTCCTGGTGCGCTTGATGGGCGGAGGACTGCTCAAGCCCAAGGATACGAGCATGGGTGCGGACATCGCCGGGCAGGTCGAAGCGGTCGGAGTAAACGTCAAGCAGTTTATACAGGGCGATGAAGTATTTGGCGATATTGCCGGGTCCGGCCAGAGCGGATTTGCCGAGTACTGCTGCGTCCGGGAGAAGCAACTGGCGTTGAAGCCGGCTAATCTTTCGTTTGAGCAGGCCGCGGCTGTCCCCATGGCGGGGATCACTGCTTTGCAGGGTCTGCGCGACAAGGGGCAGATTAAACCAGGGCAGAAGGTTTTGATCCAAGGCGCGTCGGGGGGTGTGGGGACTTTTGCCGTGCAGATCGCCAAGTACTACGGAGCCGAAGTAACAGCCGTGACCAGCACAGGCAATGTGGACCAGGCGCGTGCGCTGGGCGCCGATCATGTGATCGACTATAAAAAAGAAGATTTCACCAAAAGCGGGCAACAGTATGACCTGATCCTTGCCGCGAACGGGCACCATACGCTTTCCGCGTACAAGCGCGCCTTGACGCCCAAGGGTATTTACGTCATGGCGGGAGGCACCTTCGCGCAAATCTTTCAGTCCATGCTATTAGGGCCTCGGTATTCAGAAAAAGGAGGCCGGCAACTGGGAGGTGTATCGGCGAAGCAAAGCCAGGACGACTTGGCTTTCCTTAGAGAGCTTCTGGACGCTGGCAAGGTCATCCCGGTGATCGACCGGCGTTACCCATTAAGTGAGGCCATTGAGGCAGTCCGCTATCTTGGGACAGGCCACGCCCGAGGAAAAGTGGTCATCACGATGAAAAACTAAGGAGGTTGATTCATGGTAGATGTGCGGATTATCCTTTCTGCACTATGGGTAGCTCTCATGCTGACTTATCTATTGGGGGATGTGCTGCGAATTTACAGCGGCGACTTTGCAGAAGGGAAAATGGGGGGCATGCAAATAACCCAGAAGATGTGGCTGGGAATCGCGGGACTGATGCTGATTCCCATTATCATGGTGCTGCTGTCCCTGATATTACCCTACCCGGCGAATCGCTGGACGAACATCATCGTCGCCGTATTCTTTTTTATCTTCAATCTTATCGGCTTGCCGACCTACCCTTCCGCCTATGACAAATTTCTGATCGGCGTGGGACTGGTGTTTAATGCCCTGACGATCTGGACTGCGTGGAATTGGGTCTAATCAATACATTTCCCGGTTGACAAAGTAATTCACCCTTGACAATATGTAATGTGTACATTACAATATGTACGCTTTATAATACTATTAGTAACCTTCAGGTTACACAAGGAGAAGATATGTCGAACAAGCAAAACGCAATCACTGTATCACTGGTCAGCACTCTCGTTGTTTTGGTTTATTATCTGGTCAACATCTTCCAGATGATCCAGGGGGGAGGCTTGAATTCAGCGGAGGTCTTCAGGCTGTGGGCTGTGGTCATCATCGCGACGATCATCCTGAACATCGCCGGCAACATCATCACCAATATCGTGATCAACATCGTCCACGCCATCAAAACCCAAAAGGAAGAGGAAGTACGTCTGATCGAGGACGAACGCGACAAGCTCATCGGGCTGAAAGGCGACCGGGTGTCCTACATCGCGTTCTCCATCGGCGTTTTTCTGTCCATGCTCACCTTTGCCCTGGGCCAGCCTCCCCTGGTGATGTTCAGCCTGATCGTCTTCTCCTCGCTGATGGCGGAAATCATCGGGGACCTCTCACAGTTCCATTTTTACCGCAGGGGGGCGTGACATGGAAAAATACAAGATTCGCAATAACATTCGCAAACTGCGCTTTAACCACGACGAGATGACCCAGGAACAGCTGGCGGAAAAAGCCGGCGTGACGCGCCAGACCATCATTGCCATCGAAAGCTCAAAGTATTCCCCCTCTCTCGAGCTGGCTTTCCGCATTGCCCTGGCCTTCGGTGTGCCCTTGGCGGAAGTATTCTCTTATGAGCCCGGAGATGACAGCCCATGAAAGCCGTTGTTTACACAGAATACGGCCCGCCGGAAGTCCTTCACCTAAAAGAGGTGGAGAAACCGGCCCCGAAGGACAATGAAATATTGGTAAACGTGCATGCGACAACCGTAACCATCGGGGACACGATCATGCGCAGCCTCAAGATCCCCGGTCCTCGCTGGCAGCGGCTCTTATCTCGACTCTACCTGGGGATTCGAAAACCAAAAAGAACCATCCTGGGGTTGGAGCTGGCCGGGGAAATTGAGTCAATAGGCAAGGCTGTGACACGATTCAAGCCAGGCGACCCGGTCTTTGCTTCCACCTTCGCGGTTAATTTTGGAGGGTATGCTGAGTACAAATGCCTGCCCGAAGACGGGGTGGTGGCTATAAAGCCGGTTAATATTCCCTATGAGGAAGCCGCCGCCGTTCCCGGCGGGGGGATGACCGCCTTGCATTGTCTTAGAAAAGGAAATATCCGAAGCGGACAAAAAGTTCTTGTTTATGGCGCTTCCGGAGCGGTAGGTACTTTTGCGGTACAGCTTGCCAGGCACCACTTTGGGGCAGACGTGACCGGGGTATGCAGCCCCACGAATTTGGAATTGGTGAAATCCCTGGGCGCCGATAAGGTCATTGATTACACTCGGGAGGATTTTACCCAAAGCGGCGAAACCTATGACGTTATTTTTGATGCGGTAGGCAGGAGTTCACCTTCACAAAGTAAAAAGGCTCTTAAGAAGACAGGGATCTATCTTAACGTTCATACTTCTTCGGACGGTGCCGATAAGGGTGAAAACCTATTCTTCCTTAGAGAATTAATTGATGCGGGGAAGATAAAAGCGGTCATCGATAGGCGCTACCCGATGGAGCAAATCGTCGAGGCGCACCGGTATGTCGAACAGGGTCATAAAAAGGGAAATGTGGTCATTACAATGGATAAACTTTTATGAAAGCTGTTATCTGGACAAAATACGGACCGCCGGATGTTCTCCAACTCAAAGAGGTGGGAAAACCGACTCCTAAAGACAATGAGGTCCTGATCAAAATACATGCGACAACCGCAGCAACTCCGGATACTGAGCTCCGAAGGCTCAAGCTGCCTCTCTTATTTGCGATCCCCCTGCGGCTGTATATAGGTGTCATAAAACCGACCAGAATAACGATACTTGGGACGGAGTTCGCCGGTGAGATCGAATCGGCCGGCAAAGATGTGACCCGCTTTAAGCCAGGCGACCAGGTTTTTGGATATACCGGTCTTGGTATGGGAACCTATGCTGAGTATCTGTGTCTGCAAGAAAATCCTTCAGGGTGGGCCGGGGTACTGGGAACAAAACCGGTCAACATGACCTACGAGGAGGCTGCCGCTATACCGTTTGGTGGACTCGAGGCCCTGCACTCTCTTGGAAATGCAAATATTCAGCTCAGACAAAAGGTTTTGATAGTTGGCGCAGGCGGCAGTATCGGCACATACGCAGTACAGCTTGCCAAATACTACGGGGCCGAAGTGACTGGCGTGGACCACACGGTGAAGTTGGACATGCTGCGCTCTATCGGCGCAGACCATGTTATTGATTTCACCCGGGAAGATTTCACCAAAAACGGTCAGACGTATGATGTCATATTGGATACGATCGACAAGAGCCCGTTTTTAGGCAGTCTAAGATCGCTCAACGAAAACGGGACTTATCTGAATGCCAACCCTGGTGTATTCGACAGGATTCGATGGCGTTGGTCTTCGAAAAGAAGCACTAAAAAATCAATTCCCTGGACAGCGGGTTATTCCATCGATGATCTGCTTGCCCTGAAAGAGTTGATCGAGGAGGAAAAGATAAGGCCGGTCATTGATCGGCGTTATCCGCTGGAACAGATCGTCGAAGCCCATAGGTATGTTGATTCAGGGCAAAAAAAGGGAAATGTAGTAATAACTTTGGAATAGTAATATCCAACAATCGCTGCACCTGATTGTTATTCCACTACGATTTATGGTGCGTGTGTTCTTGATTGACAGGCAAACAAAAAGTTCCCCGAAGGAAATAATCTTCGGGGAACTTTTTGTCACGCGGTTTTCATTTGGCGATACTTTTTCAACTCGCGGAAACCGACCAGCATCTTCTGCTCTTCGTCCCACAGGCGATAACCCAGCGATTTCAAGCTGAGCGGGATGGTGAGCGGTTTGATCTGAAAGGTCGGATTCTCCTTGTAGCACACCGGCAATTTGTAGTTGGGGATCTTCGGGCTAATGTGATGGATGTGGTGGAAGCCGATATTACCTGTGAACCACTGCAGGATGCCCGGCAGTTTGTAAAATGAACTGCCATCGATCCCGGCTTTGACAAACTCCCACTTATCGTGACGTTCCCAGTAGGTCCCGTCAAAGTTGTGCTGAACATAAAACAGCCACACTCCTGCCGAGCTGGCGATGAACATTACAGGGAGCTGGATCATCAAGAACGCCTGCCAGCCGATAAGCCAAACTAATGCAGCGATGATCACCGCCAACGCCAGATCTGTGATAATGACGCTATTACGCTCGCGCTTGCCCGTCCCGGGAATCCAGAAACGGTGTGTCACCGCAAACACGATGAACGACCCAATAGTGAACAGGATCAACGGATTACGCATGATGCGGTAGCTGGCTTTTTTCCACCAGGGTGCAGCCAGGTACTCTGCAACCGTCATCGTAAACACATCCCCTGTGCCGCGCCGGTCAAGGTCGCCGGCAGTGGCATGATGAATGGCATGTTCGTGCCGCCAATAATAATAGGGTGTCCAGGCCAGGATGCCGGTGATGTAGCCCGCGATTTCGTTGGCTTTGTTCGATTTGAAGAACGAACCGTGCCCGCAATCGTGAAAGATGATGAAGGTCCGCACCATGAACCCGGCAGTGGGGATGGCAAGCAGGAGCGTCAGCCAATAACCCACTTGCAGGCTGCGAACCATGGCATACCACATCAACAGATAAGGGATGACAGAAGTCGCAAGCTGCCATAAACTTCGCCTTACTTCAGGCGTTTGATATTTGGCAACCAGTGGCTGCCAGCGAACGGGAGTATCCATGTTTCGCTCCTTGGTGTTCATACTCAGGATGAACCATTTAATTGTATCTCGATTGGATTAAATCAGCCTGAATCGCTTGGATCATTTCCGGGTGGAGTCCATGCGGCGCTGCAGGTCGGAGAGTGAAACCTCCGCCAGGGAAAAGATGCGCAGGTCTTCCCCATCGAAGAGAAGTTCCTTCGTGACCGTATTGGGCACTGCGACCACGAACAGGCCGGCGCGTTTTGCGGCCAATACGCCGTTGGGAGAATCCTCGAGGACCACCGCCTGCTCCGGCTGAACTCCCAGCGCGGAAAGCGCCGCCAGGAACAGGTCTGGCTCCGGCTTGGTGCGCAGGACATCCTCGCATGCTTTGATAACATCGAAGAAAGGGAACAGGCCGAGGCGGGTGAGATGCCCGTCCACCCAGTCATGAGTAGAGCTGGAGGCAACAGCCAGTTTCAGCCCAAGCCGGCGCGCATCCTCGATCATTTCCTTCACGCCGGGCAGCGGCTCCTGCTGATAAATCAGAGCCAGGCGCTGCTCCTTAACTCGCTCATAAAGCTGAGAAGAATCCAGCTTTTCACCGGTAAGTTTCTCAAGATGTGTCACCGGTTCAAAATCTGTGCCGGCGGTGCCGCCGACGATCTGACCAAAGGTGTGGACGGTAAATTCCTGCCCGTGATCACGATAGACTTCCTGCCACGCGAACAGTTCGGGCGTTTCGGTGTCGAGGATCAAACCGTCGAAATCAAAGATCAGCGCTTTTAACATAATCAATATGGATAGCAGTGCTCCCGCAAGTCTTGCGGGAGCACCGACATGCAGTTAACCTTTCGTGGTTTAGAAGATCTTCAGAACAGCCTGTGTGGCCCAGTTGAATATAAAACCGGGCATAAAGCTCAGCACCACGGTAAGAATGGCTGCGGCACCCCAGGTGAAGTTTAGCCAGGTCTCGCTCGTCCGCTCAGGCTCGCCTTCGCGCATGTACATCATCACGACCACCCGCAGGTAATAGTAGGCGGAGATGAGCGAGGTCACCACGCCGATAACGGCCAGCCAGTAATACCCGCCGGCGATGACCGAGGAGAACAGGTAGAACTTGCCGACGAAACCGAGCGTCGGCGGGATGCCGGTCAGAGAGAACATGAAGACCGTCATCGCTGCTGCCAGTGCCGGGTATTTTCGTCCCAGACCGGCATAGTCGTTGATCTCCAACCCCTTGCCTTCGGCTTTCTCGAGCGCGATCACCACTGCCCATGCCCCGAAACTGGTCAGGGTGTAGGTAAACAGGTAGAACAGCCCGGAGGCGACAGCGGTTTTCGCAACATCGGGATTGCCGTAAGGGACGAAGGCCATCAAAATGTAACCGGCTTGCGCGATGGACGAATAGGCCAGCATGCGCTTGATGTTGGTCTGCGCGATGGCGATGATATTGCCGACGAACATGGTCACTGCCGAAACGACCCACAGGATGGGCGTCAGGTCAACGGCCAAGGACGGGAAGGCAATCATAAAGACCCGCAGCAGGGCGGCAAAACCGGCAGCCTTGGCTCCCGCCGACATGAAGGCGGTCACTGCGGTGGGCGCACCCTGGTAAACATCCGGTGTCCACATGTGGAAGGGCACCGCTGCGATTTTGAACCCCAGGCCGGTCAGGAGCAGGGCTGCTCCCACCAGTAGCAGGGACGTATTCGCTGAGCCCGTCTTGATGGCAGATGAGATTTCGTACAGGCTGGTGCTGCCGGTCGCGCCAAAAATCAGCGCAGTACCATAGACGAAAAATCCGGCGGCGAAGGAGCCCAGCAGGAAGTACTTGAGCCCGGCCTCCTCCGATTCCGCACGCGGGGATGCAAATGCAGCGAGAACATACAGCGGGATCGAAAGCAGTTCGAGCGCCAGAAAGACAACGATCAGGTCGGTGGCCTGCGAGATAAGGATCATGCCTGCCACGCTGAATAGGATCAGCACGTAGTATTCGCCGCGTTCCAGGTCCATGCGGCGGTTGTAATCATAAGCGACCGCCACGGCGAACAAGCCAGTGAGCAGGAATAGAATGCTGAAGTAATGTGAAAATCCGTCCAGCACCACCATGCCAGAGAAGCCGATCATTTCGCCCCCGACCTGCATCAGGGAGAAGCCGAGGGCGAGCGCCAGCCCGGCCGCCGCCAGCAGCGCAGTGATTCCCTCGCGCTTGATGACAAACGAGTCAAACAGCAAAAGTACGCATGCCCAGACGACCAGCAGAACGGTTGGCAGGATGACGTAAAGGTTAAAATCGGGCATTGTTTATGCTCCGCCTCTCACCCAAATAAAGGTGAAGGTCATGGATTAGTGCACCGCCATGGCGGCAGTCTGCACAGCGGCAACGAGGTTATCCACTGCAGGTGCCATCAGCGCGAAGAAAGGCTTGGGGTAAAGACCGATCCAAAAGATAAAAATCAACAACGGCACCAGGATGGCAATCTCGCGCCAGTTCAGGTCGCGCAGGGAGTGTTCCTTGGTAATCGAACCGGCTGGGCCGAGGAACATCTTCTGGAACATGTAAAGCATATAGACCGCAGCCATGATTACGCCCAGCGCAGCGACAGCGGCGAATGCCACCGTGCCATAGACTTCCGTCTGGCCGGCGCCCCACGCACCCAGTAGGATAGCGAACTCGCCAACGAAACCGTTGAGGCCAGGCAGACCCATCGAGGACAGGACGACGATCAGCGAGATCGCGCCGAAGACCGGCATGATCTTCCACAAGCCGCCGTAAACATTGAGCTCGCGCGTGTGCGTCTGCTCGTAGATCATTCCAACGAGAAGGAACAACGCGCCGGTGCTGAGACCGTGGTTGATCATTTGCAGGATCGCTCCCTCGATGCCCTGAGCGTTGAGCGCAAACAAACCGAGCATTACAAAGCCGAGGTGGCTGACCGAGGAGTAAGCAACCAGTTTTTTCACATCCTTTTGCGCATACGAGACCGCCGCACCGTAGATGATGCCGATCACCGCCAGCAACGCGATCCAGGGCGCTGCCGTTATGGACGCATTCGGGAAAAGCGGGATGTTGAAGCGCAAGAAACCATAGGTACCCATCTTCAGCAGGACGCCGGCCAGGATGACGGAGCCGGCGGTTGGAGCTTCCACGTGGGCATCCGGCAGCCAGGAGTGCAGCGGCCACATCGGCACCTTGATGGCAAACGCCAGCGCAAAGGCGATGAACAGCCAGAGCTGCATGTCTGCTGGAATACCCTTCACAAGCATGGTCGGCACGTCAAAAGTGCCGGTGTACAGACCAAGCCACAGGATCGCCATCAACATCAGCAGTGAACCCGCCATGGTGTACAGGAAGAATTTGATGGCGGCGTAAATGCGGCGCGGTCCGCCCCAGATTCCGATCAGGAAGTACATCGGCACCAGGGTGAATTCCCAGAAGATGTAGAACAGGAACAAGTCCTGGGCCAGGAAGACGCCCATCATACCCACTTCCAGCAGCAGGAAGAAGATCATGAAGTCCTTCACGCGTTCTTCAACCGCCGTCCAGGTGGAAAGGATGGCAATGGGAGTCAGAAACGCGGTCAGCAGGACCAGCAGGATGCTGAGACCGTCGATGCCCATGAAGTAGTTGATCGTCCAGCCGGCAACTTCAATCCAGTTATACTTGGCGACCAGTTGCAGGTGGGGGTCGGAGGCGTTGAACTGGGCCAGCACCCAGAGCGCGAGGCCGAAGGTCAACAGAGAGGTGACCAGCGCCGTCCAGCGCAGGAGGCTCTTCTTTTCGGAATTGATGAATAGCAGGACCAGCACGCCCACCAGCGGGAAGAAGGTGACCAGGGTCAGGGGTTGCAGAAAAAAGTCCATAGTCTGTCCTCGTTTAAATTATTTCAGTAACAAATAGCCCAGGATGGCGACCACGCCAACCAGCACTGTCAGCGCGTAGGTGCGGACGTAGCCGTTCTGCCAGACACGCATCATTGTTGAGAGTCGCTTCGTACCGCTGCCCACTCCATTGGCAAAAGCATCAATACCGCGCTGGTCGACATACTCATTGAGCAGCACCTTGCTGATCCAGTTGTACCCGCCGGCGATGACCTTGTCGTGGAACCAGTCGTGCCAGAAAGCCCAATCCACTTTGTCCGCCAGGAATTTTGAGGCGGAACGGTAGGGATTGATGAACAGGAACTGGTAGGCTTCATCGATGAACCACTTGTGTTCCATTCCGAAGAAGACCGGCCCGAGCGGTTTTTTAAGCGGATCGGGCTGGCCGGCAGCCAGCGGATTACGTCCGTAGATCAGCCAGGAGAAATAAATCGCTGCCACGGCAAAAATGGTGGAGAGACCCGCCACGATCAAATTGAGTTCACCCGCTTCCACCTCGCCCAGCGTGTGCCCGAGCCATACGGTTAGAAGATGGGAACCGGGCAGCGTGAAGCCCAATATGGTCGCCATGTTCAGAAATCCGCCAATTATGGATAGGGATGCCAAGATCATTAGTGGGATGGTCATCACCTTGGGGCTTTCTACGGCATGCGCGGCCACTTCCGTGCGCGGTTTGCCGAAGAACACCATCCAAATCTGGCGCCCCATGTAAAACGCGGTGAAAAACGCAGCCACGACCAGCATCCAGTACACAATGGGGAAATTTTTGTAGGCGTCCAGCAGGATCTCATCCTTAGACCAGAAGCCTGCCAACGGGAAGATGCCCGCCAGCGCCAGCGCACCGATCAGATAAAGCCAGTAGCTCATTTTCATCTTATCGCGCAGGCCGCCCATGTTGCGCATGTCGCCTGGATCGAATACCTCTTCATGGGCTCCTTCGTGCTCTTCGTGCCCGCCTGCCCCCGCACCGTGGGGGTTGTGGTGAGCCAGGTGATGATGCCCACGCTCCATGCCCAGGATGATGGAACCGGCATCCAGGAACAACAGCGCCTTGAAGAAGGCATGTGTCGCCAGGTGGAAGGTAGCCGCCACGTACGCCCCCATGCCGGCTGCCGCCACCATGAAGCCCAGCTGGCTGATGGTGGAGTAGGCCAGCACTTTCTTGATGTCATATTGCCCCGCAGCGATCGTTGCGGCGAACAGAGCGGTCGCCGCACCCAGCGTGGCAACAAAATACTGCACACTGTGGTTGACGCTGAAGAGCGGCGCCGAGCGCACGATGAGATACACACCTGCCGTGACCATCGTCGCGGCATGGATCAGCGCCGAGACCGGGGTGGGGCCAGCCATCGCATCTGGCAACCAGACAAAGAGCGGGATCTGCGCCGACTTACCCGCCACGCCCACCACCATTAACAAGGTCACCGCCACGATGACCCACGGTGCTGTGACAGCGATCTCAGGCACTTTGGCAAAGACCTGGTCGAACTGGAAGCTGCCAAACGCCCAGAACATAATGAAAGCGGCAAGGATGAAACCAAAGTCGCCCACCCGGTTGGTAATGAACGCCTTCTTGGCAGCGTTGGAGTTGGCAAAGGACGGGCGTCCGAGTGTGTCCATGTCGTACCAGAAGCCGATCAGCAGGAAGGAACACAATCCCACGCCTTCCCAGCCCACGAACAGCATCATGTACGAGTCGCCGCTGACCAGGATCATCATCATCGCGATGAACAGGTTCAGGAAGACGAAGAAACGCCGGAAGCGCTTGACATCGCCTTTGAAGCGCACATCCTCGTGCATATACCCGATGGCATAGATGTGGATCAGCATGCCGACACCCGACACGACCAGCATCATCAATACGGAGAGTGTATCCACGCGGAATGCCCAATCCAGCTTGAGCGTACCGATGTGAATCCACTCTGCGAAGGGGACAATCACGGCTTCGTGATGCACCGATAACGAATACGCCAGCAGCAACGAGACGCTAAAAGCTCCGCCCACCGCCAGGCTGGCGATCGTGCCAACGACTTTCTCACCCAGCCGCCCGCCGAACGTGATATTGATCAGCAAGCCAATGACCGGGAGAAAGACGATGAGTGGAACAAGGGAGAAGAACAGTCCGGAAGTGGTTTCCATAAGCATTTATCCCTTCAGGCTGTTCATTTGATCGACATTGATGCTGTTCTTGGTGCGGAAGATGGTCACGATCAGCGCCAGGCCGACCGCCACTTCCGCCGCCGCCACCGTCATCACGAAGAAGACGAACAACTGCCCGCTGTAGGTATTATGCATGCGGGCAAAAGCGACGAAAGCCAGGTTGCCGGCATTGAGCATCAACTCGACCGACATGAACACCACCAGGGCATTGCGGCGAATCATTACCCCCGCCGCGCCGAGTGCGAACAGGATTCCTGATATCACGAGGTAATAGGAGACAGGCACCATTAGCCCCGACCTCCCTTCTGTTTTATGGTAAGCACAATCGCACCGATCATGGCGACCAGTAAAAGGATGGAGGTCACCTCGAAGGGCAGCAGGTACTTGGAGAACAGCAGTTTGCTCATGCCCTGAATTCCGGCCATCGCGTTGTATTCAGACGGCGGAGGCAGGATCACCCCCGTCAATGCGCCCCGCCAGACCCAGTAACCGAGTTCAACCAGCAGCAGACCGCCAAGCACATAGGCAGCATACCGCTGGTAGGGAAGCGTTGTCGTAGGAGCCAGTTTCTCGGCACCCAGCAGCATGATCACGAACAGGAACAAAACCATAATGGCGCCTGCGTAAACCGTTACCTGTGCGAGCGCAATAAACGGAGCGCCTAAAAGCAGGTAGAAGATCGCCACGGTCATAAAGTTCATTACCAGAAACAGGGCCGCATAAATACCGTTGCGGCTGACCAGCATGCCCACTGCACTGGCAATGGCGATCAGGGCGAGGACAAGAAAGACGAACATATCCATGGTCATCGGCAGCTCCCTAATCCTGCGGGTCTTTCATCTCAGGCACCGAACGGGTAAACTTCCCCGGCTCGGTCACCTGGGGAGTGGAACTGGCACCCGCCGCCAGGACCTCAATCAGCATGGACTTGTCGTACACGGCCTGCCGGCGATGGGTGAATGAGAGTTCATAGTTGTCGCCCAATACAATCGCTTCGGTCGGGCAGGCATCCTCACAGAAGCCGCAGTAGATGCAGCGCAGCATATTGATCTCATAAGTGCTGGCGTACCGGTCGCCGGGAGAGAAACGCTGCGCATCAGTATTCTCGGAGGCTTCAACAAAAATCGCATCCGCCGGGCAGGCTGCAGCGCACAACGCGCATCCGATACATTTCTCCAACCCGTTGTCATAACGTTTGAGCACATGCCGCCCGCGGAAACGCGGTTTGACCGGACGCTTCTCCTCAGGGTACTGGATGGTTACGGGCTTTTCGGTGACGAGCATCTTCATGGTCGTCATCAGCCCGGTCATCAATTCGACAAACGGTTCAACGAGCCGCATAGATTTTCCTCCGCAGCGAACGATCAACGAGCCCGATGGTCACAAACCCGGCAATGATCGACACGACCGGCACCAGCCAGATGAGCGCTGGATTCACGTCCTGTGCCAGCAGCACGCCGACCGCCGAAATGAAAGCCAGCGCCAGCGAAAGTGGCAGCAGCACCTTCCAGCCAAAAGCCATCAACCGGTCATAACGGATGCGGGGTAGCGTGGCTCGCACCCATACCATGATGAACAGCAGCGCCACAACCTTGATGAACATGTACACCAGACCCATCCACGGAGCCAGCCAGATCAGGTATTGGCCGATGAATGGCAGCTGGGTAATGTCCGGACCCAGATAGCCGCCGAAGAACAGCGTCACCGCGATGGCGGAAATGACGATCATCTTGATGTATTCCGCCATGAAGAACAGGGCGAACTTCATACCCGAATATTCCACATGATAACCCGCTGTCAATTCCTGTTCGGCTTCGGGCATATCGAACGGCGCCCGGTTCACTTCGGCCAGCGTCGCAATCAGGAAGATGAACGCTCCCGCCGGCTGAATCACTGCGAACCACATGGTGCGCTGAGCTTCCACAATATCGATCATGCGCATCGAACCCGCAAGGATGATGACAGTTACAAATGAAAAACCCAGGGCCAGTTCATAGCTGATCATCTGGGCCGAAGCGCGCAGCCCGCCCATTAGTGCATACTTGTTGTTGGACGACCAGCCTGCCAGCGTAATCCCATAGACCGCTATCGAAGTAACCGCAGTAATGAACAACATACCGACATTCAGGTCGGCGATATAAAGCGAGACCTGACGTCCGAAAACGGTTACGTTCCCCCCCCACGGGATGACCGCTGCCACCACGATGGCAGGCACCACGGTGATAATGGGAGCCAGCACGAAAATGACCTTTTGCGCCTGAGCGGGCGTGAACTCTTCCTTGAAAATCAACTTGACCGCATCCGCGATCGGCTGCAGAAGCCCCCACGGTCCCGTTCGGTTGGGTCCGATACGTACCTGGAATCGCGCCAGAACCTTGCGCTCAAAGAGCGTCAGGTACGCAAATCCGCCCAGCAGGATGAGGATCAGGATGACGCTCTTGATGCCCCATTCAATCCACATGGTCCAATCCATTAATTGCCTCCTCGAGCCTTCTCAGCCGCAGCGATTTTCACCTGAGCCGGCTCAAAGATGGGGATGCCGAAACTGCGATAGACCAGGACGATTCCCGTCGAGAGAGAGTCGTCCAGCTGGACAACCGCTTCGTAGTCTGCGCCGTTCAGACTCACCCTGGCCGGTTCCCCGGGTGCGAGGCCTAATTTCACGGCTGTAGTAGGGTTGACCACCACGCTCGGGTCACCTGTACGTCCATCAAGCAGGCCGGCAGCGGACATGGTCGTGCTGCGGTCATAGACCTTGCTAATGGGGACGGCCAGCAGTTCATCTTCCTTCGGGCGCAAAGCTGCATGGGCTGCGGTGGGCGCAAGGACGGCATCGCCCAACGCAAGTTGCACACCGAGTCCTTGCGAATTTTCGTAGGTAGTACCGCCATAATACAGGTCGCCACGGCCAACGATCGGATACTGTTCGGCCACTTCCGACAGCTTGCCATAGGAGAGACCTGCAAACGCTTTCACCACATCAGCTATTTTGTTCATCACCAACAGCGGTGCGTTGCCTTCAAGCATGACACCTGCATAACCGGCGATATCAGCGGTCAGGGCAAAGTCGGCTTTGGTGCCAGGCCGTGCAGGGATGGCTGGATAGAAGCGCTGGACGCGGCGTTCAGCGGACGTGTAAGTTCCTTCCCGTTCGGTATAAGTGGAGGCCGGCAGGACCACGTCGGCCAGTTTGGCCGTGGCAGTGAGGAAGATATCCTGCACCGCGACAAAGGCTGCCGAGTGGAGCGCATCTGCCAGGGCAGGGTCGTCACCTGACGGGTCAGTTGCCGCCACATAAACGGTCTTGCCCTTCAATTCCGAGGCCAGGTCGAAAGCCGGACGGAATCCAAGCTCATAAGCACCCTGTGTATTGGGTGCGTTCCAAACGCCGACGAGGCCGTTGTTCGGTTTTCCGGCGCGTACTTTGACCAGTTCAGCGCAGGCGCCTGCCAACGCAGCAGAACCCGCTACGCCAAGCCCGTCGGAGCCGTAGAAGACGACCAGATTTTCCGCCTTGAACGCTTCAGCAAACTTCTCCTTGCTGTTCAAGCCTTTTACCGTCTCAACCTCGTCGCCATAAGCATAACGCACAACGTAGGTTGCGAATTTATCCAGCTTGGTGGCGCGTGCATTAGCCATGATAACCGTTGCGCCGCGCTGAGCAGCCGCCTTGATGCGTAGGTACCAGACCGGCGCTTCATCATGAATGTCGGAGGCAACGACCAGCACCGTACTGCCCTTGCCGAGGTCGCCCAGGTTGGAACCGGCCGTCAGTCCATAGGCAGTCGTGAACTCGCCGCCGCCGATCGGCGTATGGAGCAGCGCCTTGCCGCCCAGCCCATCCGCGAGTTGTTTCAAGTTGAATAAATCTTCATTGGACAGGCGTCCGCCCGCCAGGATAACCACGTCGGAACCAGCTGCCTTCAATTTTTCAGCAACCAGCTTCTCGATCGCATCGAGTTCAGCTGGTGTCCCTTTAATCAAAGCTTGGGACAGCCGGTCAGCGGATTCGGCAAAATGATAACCGGCGAAGCGACCCTTGTCGCACATCCAGATCTCGTTGACCTGTTCGTTCTGGCGCGGCATGACACGTTTGATCACCTGCCCGCCACCCGTCTTAGCTTCGCGGCGCACGTTGAAAGTGACATTGCAGCCCACCGGGCACTGCGCGCAGACCGAAGCGGCGTGTTTCATTTCCCAGGGGCGCGCGCCGAAGCGGAAATCCGCGGTGGTGAGAGCGCCCACCGGGCAGATATCGGTGGTGTTGCCGCTAAAGATGGAGTCGAAACCGGGCTCGGAATAGGTGACGATGTCGGTGGCGCGCCCGCGTTGGTAGAAACCCAGCACCGGTTCACCGGCGATGTCCTTCTGAAAGCGGATGCAGCGCGCGCACTGGATGCAGCGTTCGCGGTCGAGGTAGATCAGCTCGCCGAGCGGCACACTTTTGGCAGCGCGTTGTTTTTCATCAAAAATAAAGCGCGAGCCGCCGGTGCCGTAAGCCATAGTGAGATTTTGCAACGGGCACTCGCCGCCCTTGTCGCAGACCGGGCAGTCGAGCGGATGCGAAGTGAGCAGCAGCTCGATAATCTCCTTCTGTCCTGCCTTCGCCTTTTCGCTGGCAGTCAATACCACCATGCCTTCGGAAACCGGATTGGTGCAGGCGGTTTCCAGTTTCGGTCCAAAGTTCAATTTGGGTTTGCCGCTTTCATCGAGCACAGCCTGGCCGGTGGACCGATCGATCATCGGCCGGCCTATCTCAACCAGACACTGGCGGCACATGCCGACCGGTTCCATCTTGGGGTGGTAGCAGAAGACCGGGATGTCGATACCCGCCTGCTTGGCCGCATCCACGACCAGCGTCCCAGCCGGGACGGTGACCTTTACATCATTAATGGTGAGGGTGACCATTTGCGCCATAGTGTTAAGCCTTCACCTTTAATTCAAAATCCTGCGGGAACCGCTCAATGGCCGAGGTGACTGCCATGGTGGAGAAATCGCCCAGCGCGCACAGGCATTTGCCATTGACCTGGTTCGCCACCGAGTTGAGCAACTGCACATCCGCGGCGGATGCTTCGCCCTGATGAATCCGCTCCACGAGGTGCAGCATCCAGTAATTGCCGTCGCGGCAGGGTGTACATTTGCCGCACGATTCATGCTTGAAGAAATGGACAGTCTTGTTGATGACCCAGTCCATGTTGTGTGTGTCGTCGATCACGATGATCGAGGCGGAGCCAAGCAGCGAGCCGACATTCTGCACGCTCTCGTAGTCCATCGGCGTGTCCATCACCTTGTCAAAGGTTTCGTCATTAACCAGGATAATGGAAGAAGAGGCGCCCGCCGGCATGATGCCTTTGATCTTGCGCCCGTCGGGAATGCCGCCGCCGTGGGTGAAGATCAACTCGCGGAAGGTGGTGCCGAGCGGCAGTTCGTAGTTGCCGGGCTTTGCAACATTTCCGCTGAGTGAAATGACCTTAATGCCGGGGCTCTTCTCGGTGCCCAAGGACCTGTACCAGGACGCACCTTTTTCAATGATCAGCGGGACGTTGGTCAGTGTCTCAACGTTGTTGATGACGGTCGGCTTGCCATACAGACCCACCACCGCCGGGAAAGGCGGGCGCATGCGCGGCTGTCCGCGTTTGCCTTCAATGGATTCCAGCAGGGCAGTTTCCTCGCCGCAGATGTACGCACCTGCGCCGAGGTGGGTGCGAATTCTCAGGGAGTAATTCGTTCCAAACAGGTTGTCGCCCAGATAGCCGGCCTTTTCCATCTCCGCCAGGCAGGCATCCAGTTCGCGGGCAAGCTCGTGGAACTCGCCGCGCAGATAGACATAGCCCATGTTCGACTGGATGGCATAGCAGGCAATCGCCACACCCTCCAGGAATTGATAGGGATTACCCTCCATGATCTCGCGATCCTTGAAGGTACCCGGTTCGGATTCATCCGCGTTGGCGACCACATAGGTGGGGAAAACACCCTTGGGGATGAACGACCACTTCACGCCGGTTGGGAAGCCGGCGCCGCCGCGCCCGCGCAAGCCGGAAGCCTTGACTTCATCCATCACCTGTCCGGGCTGCATGGTGGTCACGGCTTTTTTTAAGGATTCGAAACCGCCGTTCTTGACGTAAACCTCCAGCTTTTTAATGTCCTGGACATCGCGATGCCGCAGAAGAAGGTACGCCATTACTTCACCTCCCCGCTGCCAGCATCACCGAAGCCGCTTTTTTTGAGCGCGTCGATCAATTCCATCGTTCTGTCCACCGTCATATGCTCGTGGTAGGTTACCTTGTCCCCATCCTGGATCTGGAACATGGGCGCCTTGTCACAGGCAGCGAGACACATCACTGCTTCGAGCGTCACCAACCCGTCGGGCGTGGTTTCGCCGACCTTGATGCCCAGATTCTGGCACAGCGACTCAAGGAATTTATCCGCGCCGCGTAAGGCGCAGGGCAGGTCGTTGCAGACCTGCATACGGTACCGGCCTTCTTTCTGATCATGATACAACGTGTAAAAGCCGACAATCGAGGCGACTTCGGTCACATCCAGGCTGAGCATGGCGGCGATCTCCGCCATTGATTCTTTGGTAATGAAACCTTCATCGCGCTGGGCGAGGTAAAGTAGCGGCATGACCGCTGAGCGTTTGCGGTCCGGCGGGTATTTGGCATAAACGGCTTCAATCTCTTGAGGATATTTTTCAGCGATGCTCATCGGTCAACATCTCCCAAAACAATATCCACCGAGCCGATGATGGCAACCAGGTCCGCCACAAAGCAGCCCTTGGACATGACCGGCAGGACCTGCAGATTGTCCCACGAGGGAGTGCGCCAGTGGGCGCGGTAGGGCTTGGGACCGCCGTCGCCTTCGAGGAAGACCCCCAGTTCGCCGCGCGGCGATTCGACCGCGATATACACGGAGCCCTTCGGGGCATTGAACCCTTCCGTCCACAGCTTGAAGTGGTGGATGAGCGCTTCCATGCTCGTACCGATCTCGGAGCGGGGCGGCGGGACGAATTTGCGGTTGTTCGAGCGCACCGGTCCCATCGGCAGCTTGTTCAGTGCCTGCTCGACGATGCGCAGCGCCTGGCGCATCTCACGGATGCGGACCAGGTAACGGGCATAGACATCGCCGGCGGTTTCAATGGGCACTTCAAAGTCATATTGTTCGTAACCGGAATACGGCGCGAACTTGCGGTAATCGTGTGCAACGCCGGAGCCGCGCAGGCAGGCGCCTGTCAATCCCCAGGCCAGAGCATCCTCGCCGGAGATCTTACCGATGCCCACCGTGCGGTCGATGAACAGAGGATTCTTGGTTAGCATCGATTCATATTCATCGATACGCCTAGGCATGACCTTGAGTACGTCGCGCACAGCGGCCTCAAATTCCACCGGCACATCGCGCCACAACCCGCCGGGGCGGAAATAGGTGGTCATCATGCGCTGTCCCGAGCAAAGCTCAAGGATGTCGAGGATCAGCTCGCGTTCACGGAAACAATAAAGGAAGGTGCTCATCGCCGCCACGTCCAGGGCCGAAGTGCCCAGCCACACCAGGTGGGAGGCGATGCGTTGAAGTTCGGCAATGATAACGCGAATGGTCTGCGCGCGAGCAGGCACGTCCAGATCCACCAGCTTCTCCACCGCCAGGCAATAGACCAAGTTGTTGCCTGTAGTATTCATATAATCCAGCCGGTCCGTCATCACTTCGGCCTTCTGGTAGGTCTTGGCTTCCATGTTCTTTTCAATGCCGGTGTGCAGGAAACCTACATCCGGTATGACATTGACGACCGTCTCCCCATCCAGCTCGAGCAAAAGACGCAACACCCCGTGCGTGGACGGATGCTGGGGTCCCATATTGAGCAGCATGGTTTCCCCGGTCAAGGCGCGATCAGAAACCAGGTGCTTGATCTCGTCCAGAGAAACGCTAACGGCTTGTATCTGCGTCATAGCGTATCCTTTTTGGCGTAAGGCTTGCGCACATCGATCTCATCAAAATTGAAGGTGAATTGTGGCTCTTCATAACCCAGCGGGTAAT
>Ga0315290_10000424_pt1 | contig 27270 bp, 22 predicted proteins | sample YL17G12_0_MG_FD_203627 | JGI IMG/M metagenome (GOLD analysis project Ga0315290, IMG submission 203627) | Sediment microbial communities from Yellowstone Lake, YNP, Wyoming, USA - YL17G12_0 | ecosystem: Environmental > Aquatic > Freshwater > Lake > Sediment | place: USA: Wyoming | collected... | reverse complement strand
ATTGGTATCTTCTTTGATGCCAATCCTTTATAATTATGCCGGTTGCTATAATGCGATAAACTCCAGCCTCGCAAGAAGCTGCTTTTGAACTATTTTCTACCAACTTTATTGGATGAGAACCTCTTATTATGTATCCAATGTTTATAGTCGGGGCGTTTTGGCCGTGAATTTTAATCTGAATCGCAACGTTTTATCTCATAGCAAACGTGGGATTTATATATCTCTGCCTCACAGGGCAGCCCAAGAAGCTGTTTTTGAGTTGTCAAGGACGCTTGTTACCAACATCAACCATTGCAAACGGCTGAATACTTACGCTTCTAGTAACGGCGAATTACTCCAATAACTATCCCCTGGATAGTTATCTGGTTTACATAAATGGGCGGAAAATCCGGGTTAGCGGCTTCCAAACGAAAACCTTTGTTGTGCCGATAATATTTCTTTAACGTTGCTTCGCCGGTTTCCAGCATCGCTACAACAATTTGGCCGTCGCGAGCTGAATCGGATTTTTCCACAAGCACGTAATCACCGTCGCGTATCTGCTCATCAATCATACTGTCGCCACGGACTACCAGGGCGAAAGTGCCTCCGCGACTGTCAAACATACCAGTTAAATCGAGAACGTCTGGATTCTCAATGGCTTCCAGTGGAACCCCGGCAGCGATACAGCCAACCAGTGGATAGCAGCCAAGAGCGCCCAACCACGAATCCTCCCCAGCCCCGGCGATATCGTCGCCTCCGCAGGAAAAAATCGCCCCAGTCTGGGCAACCGATGGATCAATCGTCAAAGAACGTGCCCTGTTTGGACTGCGATGCACAAGCCCTTTTCGAACGAGAGCTTCTACATGTTCGAAAACTGTTACTTTGCTTAGTCGAAGTTTCGCAGCCAACTCCTGCAAGGTCGGGGAACAACCATTGCTGACGCGACAGAGATGGATAAGACGAAGTATTTGTACCTGTCGCGGAGTCAGAATCGCACCGTGCTGTTTCGATGAGCCGGACCTTTTGCAACTGCTTTGCCGAGTAGATTGTTTTTTCATCAGAATTTCTCCACAACCCAACCAAACGGTACGATTGGCCGGCCAAAACCATATAATCGCCGGAAATTGATGTACGGATATCATTCCTTCGAACCGGACCAGCGGGACTACCTTTCGATCGCTTATCCGGCAGACCCACAGCCCCCAACAGATAATCCATAATCCCGGCAAACCAACCGGCGGTGGCCTTTGTTCGGTTATACAAACCGGCTGAATTGGCTTGTGGTTTCATGGTCGAGGCCGCCGGCCAAACTCGCTCGTATTGGCCGCCTGGGCCAAACTTACAAACCGGAACATCCAAATTTTCATTCTGCATTCGGCAAACCATGGCATCCTGCTCCTTGAAGCAACTTAGCGATGCCTGAAGCCCGATCTCTACCGGGTCTCAGATACGCATCTGGTTAGGTGTCTGTTAGGCTAATAGAACATCGGACGAGAGGAACCTGAAGCATGAATTTCCCGCGAAATGGAAAAACAAAACACCGAATTATCCGCCGGTTTGATATTATAGGACGCTCCTGATGCAACAGTGGTATGAACGCCTGTGCATCAAGTCGTTTGTTAGCTCGTCCATCTGGTTACGCGACGTCGTTAAGCTTGCCAAAAATCATTCGGCCGGCGGATGTCTGCAGTACCGAAGTGACTACTATATCGACTGTCTTGCCAACGGACCGACGTCCCTGCTCGACCACGATCATTGTGCCGTCGTCCAGATAGCCGACCCCCTGATCCGGCTGATCGCCCGGTTTGATCATTTTGACACTCATCGATTCTCCCGGCAGCACGACCGACTTCAAAGCGTTGGCCAAATCATTGATATTTAACACCTCCACACCACGCAGATGCGCAACTTTACTCAGGTTATAATCGTTGGTAACAATTTTGCCGCCGAGTTTCTTGGCCGTGGAAACGAGTTGATGATCGACCGATTCCGACTTCTCACTAACCGTCAAGTCAATGTTCTCGATGCTGATGTCAATCTCCTTGTTATTCTGCATCTTGTTGAGCATATCGAGACCACGGCGACCTCGGTTACGCCGCAAGCGATCTGCCGAATCAGCAACGTTTTGTAATTCACCCAAAACAAAACGCGGAACAACCAACGGTGAACTCAAAATTTTAGTAGCGGCAATGTCGGCGATTCGACCGTCGATAATCACCGATGTGTCCAGGATTAACGGAGCACCTCCCTTGGTCTGTTTGCTGAACTCAACATAGGGAATAATGAACCGGAAATCATCCTTGGTCTGCAAAATAAAGATAACCGTTAAATAACAGCACAAAATATTAATAAGCGACTTGATGCCGGGGCTGGCAATGTAAAGCGCGTGCTGCTCGGATACGTTATAAGCATCGTAGAGTAAACCGACGATGTAATTGAATGCCGTGCCGATCGTCAGGCCCGCCAATACGCCAAAGAACAGGCCTGCCAAGGCGACCACGCTTTTTCTTGGAATCAAACAATCAATAGCAAAACCAACCAGCCCAACAGCTAAACACCCAATAATTGCAAACCATATACTTACTTGCACATTACTATTGCTACTCCTGAAGTCAAAAAAACTTCCGTCTGCAAAACCGAGCAACATTACCGATGCGATTAAAAGAAAAAATACTGCGCGAATAGACCATGTTAACATAATAATGACCCTCTACTATTGAATAATATTAATACGAAATAAAACTATTGTAAACGAATTCGCCACAAAACGGCCAGCGCCCATACTATTTGTTCCCGATCAAATATCTTGGTATCGAATTTCTCGTTGGCGGGTATCAGATGCACTTTATCGTCACTGTAACGGATAATCTTGCAGGTGACTCCGATTTGGTCACGCAGTTGCACTACGGCGGTAGTGCCGTTACGTGAGGTGATCGAGGGAGTCAGTATAACCAGATCGCCGTCACAGATCCGCGGAGCCATACTGTCGCCGTCAATCCGCAAGGCGAAGGCATCAGGAAATCGTTGGTAAATTTCAGGACATTCGACAAACTCACAAACACCATCGGGTAAGACCTCGGCCAGTTGCACAAGCTTGACCTGCCAGGCATCCAGCCTGGGCAGATCTACGGCGGTGGAGGTGGAATGAACCGCTCCGGCCTGCACCTGCAAATGATCGTTTTTTAGACTTTTTTGTTTTTTTCGATGATGTTCGATTATCTGATCCAACTCGACAATGCCTGGAGGTTTACCGGACGATTGCGGATCTGCCGACCAGAAATGGACGATGCCCGCCGCCGTACATCCCAGCACCGGCAGCCAGGGGTGCTGCGAAGGATCCCGGTCCGGGCCCGGATCGTCCGTGGTCTTGGATAAACTCTCTTGAGAATCCGCATTATTGCCGTTTCCGGCGGTTTTAATGCCCTGGGTTGCCGGTTTTGCGGCAATTCCCCCGGCAGTTTCAGGCAGCGACTGAGAATCGGACAGTGCCTGTTCCACTGTTGTTTTTTCGTCCAGTAGCTCAATAAAGGCATTCAGGGAGGTCCAGACGGAAGGGTCCCGCTCCAGCAGGGCTGCAATCTTATCAGCTAACGGTTTGGGTATGGGGCGAACCGCCGTGGAACTACCGGAGGTTTTTCCGGTGAGCAGCCAGCGAATATCTGCCCCGGTCAACTCACAGATGGCCCAAAGAAGACTTGCCGGCGGCATCCGGTCCTGCTCGTAGTAATTATACGTGGAAGAACTAATGCCTAACATGTTGGCAAATAAGGCTTTACCTCTTTTGCCGGCATGATCGCAACGCAGTTGGCGAATCCGTGAAATAACCGCCTTCTCGTCAATACGGTTTGGCGAACTAGCCATAAAAATCCATAAATACGAATAATAATACTGACAAACTTCGCATTTGAGATAATATACGTGATTGTGTGGTATCCACCGCGTAATATTCGCAATAATAACGTTAATGTCAAACTAGTACCTCATTTTATGGATTTGGTCAACCATTAATTTGGAAAAAGTCGGCAATATTCAGGAGTTACACGGCTGGCAGAATCGTCTGCTGACCGAAATAAGCCGAAAAGTGAAAGCGATCAGCTCAAACTGGAAGAGAGCGAAAACCACTTCCAGGTAAGCTGCCAGTCTCAGAAATATCAGCGAAAGGCATCCAGAAGGTTTTTTAACTCTTCCTGAGGGAACAGGCCGAAGAAATACTCTCGATCATAAGCAATTTTCGTTTCGTTTAGTTGTTTTTGAGCGGTTTCTTTTCGATGTGCCAATTCCCGTGCGGCGCAGTCGGCTGAGGCGGCAATTTTCTCATTGAGTTGGTGGATTTTTTCAAAGGCAAGCCGGCGCATTTGAGTGTCGGCATTGGCCTGGCGCAATAATTCACTTTCTTCTATGGCATTGAGCCGCTGGTTGAGAAGGTCGTTTTGAGCGGTGTTTTCGGCAGATTCACTGATGCGGGCGGCAGTGTCGGCATTGAGATAGCGCTGTGGATTAAATCGCAGATCACGCTGGATGTGCCGGATACAGCGTAATTGCTCCTCGACCCAAACGATGCCGGGCAAGTTACCCAGCGGTAAGTACATAGTAGCCGAGGCACAGGCATAAGCGGGAGGTTCAATATGGTAAAATTGGCGGATGAACTCATCCGCAACCTGATCGTAACCGGCGCCGCCGATGCCATGGACAAAATAGTCAGCGAAAAACAGACGGGCAAATATCGTCATAGCCAACGCTCGTGGACGTAAATACATCTGTTGTCGTTTTAATGTTTGGATTATCGATATGGTATTGTCGGGGCCGTCAACAGCTATACCACCGATATCTTCCGAGCCGTTATTGAGGATCAGTTCGTTTGCTCTGCGGCGAACAAACAAGGGCTGCCTGGGCCGGCCTGCGCGGAACACCCAGAAAGGCATCTCATGGGTACCGCCATCCCGGTCGCTACCGACAAGATTTGGCATGGGGCGCGAGCTACTGTGAATGTTGTAACATCGGCGAAAATGTGCCAGGGACTGGTTGTAACAGTTGCGGACCCGCGGCGACTGGAAAAGAAAATCAACCACAAATTTGGTAAAAACCTTCGATTCGGCCATAACGGATACCGGCAGGGACAAATGATTCAATTTCAAAGGCTGGGCAAACCGGTGATTCAACAGGGTTAAGAGATCGGCCGGATTCTCGCAAACATCATACGCCTCCGTCAGGGCCTGCTCAATTCTTTGCAAATTGTCGGCAGGCACACCGCAAACGGACAATTGTCTGAGGTCGGTTGTAAATTGCCGAATATCCGAACGTGAGGGTAGAGGTTGATATTCCATGGGCAAGTGTGGATCGCCACGACACAGAAACAATTGTTTAACGGTCAATCCCTGTTTGGAGTGAACAGGAACTTTAAGGCCGATATTTTTTGGCAGATCGGTATCGACAATAATATCCAGACTCAATCCGTCATTGTCCTGAGCCAGGTGGTTGGCGAGAATATACTTGGCAAGTATGCCGCAGTGAAAAAACCCGCATTGATGGCCTGTTACGACTAGGGCGGTCTCTGACAGATTGTTCGGAGACAGTACAGCCGGCAGGTTCAATTTGCGGCGGTAATGCTGGGCCAGATTTACTATTTCGCTGCGGCCGCGGCTGCGCTCTTGCGACAAAGGCCCGGCAAGAATTTTAACATCGGTATTGACCAGGTGCCTGCGGTTGGAACACAGATCGCTTCTGATTTGTTTCGAGGTGGGCCAAAGAAGCGTTTGACCGTGGGCTTTGGGTGTCGGCAGCGATAATCTGCCGGTTGAATTATTTGTGGAAGAATTTAACTTGGTAGCCATAATGGTTTCAGGTCAATGTCGGCCCTTCCCAACCGACCTTTCGCAGGGCATTATCGAAAACTTCTTTATAGTGGCTCAAGCGAATATCCGGGTTGTCCAGTTCACCGCCGAAATGGCGTTGTGGATCGTTGTAAATCAGATCAACGGGAATTTCACGCACTCGCTGTTGATGGTGCGCCATCTGCACCCAAAACTCCAGCGGAAAAGCATAACCGGTCTCGGTGAACTCCAGTTGGGCCACCGCTTCCACGCGACATGCCTTAAATCCGCAAAACGCGTCGGTCAGGTTCAAATGAAGTTTTTCATTTATCCACCGGGCTACGATTTTGTTTATTTCCTGCCGATCAGGTGGTGGAGAATCGTTCCGAACGGAGGCAGGCATATAACGCGAACCACTGATAACATTGCAATCATTATTTTCTATGGCACGAAGAAAATCAGGGATTTGTCTCGGCTCGTGCTGCAGATCACAGTCCATGGTAATTACCCACTCGAAGCTGCAGCCGGCGGCAAAGTTAAACGCCTGGATGATAGTTTTTCCGTAGCCGCAGTTTTTCCGGTGACTCACCACGCATACATCCCGCCGAGCAGCCAGAATCAGCTTACTTTTATCTGTGCTGCCGTCATCGATGACAAGCACGTTCCCGATATATTGACCGACCCTGTCCAGCACAGCGGCTAAATTCTCCTGCTCGTTATATACCGGTATTGCCAGCAGAACTTTTTTATCGGTTAAACTCATCATTATCATAATAGCAGTTTGGACGCCAAAGTCAACCAAAAGGTGCAACTTTCAACAAGATACAGGACTTGAATCCGAATACGACATTTGTTATACTGTATCCATTCCAAACGAGAATGTTTGGAAACCTCTTTGGCAAAAGAGTTGTCAAAAACATGTTGGAAAACCGCTAACTGGACAGTTTCATCTGCAAAAAAAAGTATAAATACAAATGGCAAACGCCACGACCCAAAAACAGCTTGCCGCCAGGTATCGAAAACTGCAGGAGATTCTCAGTTCCTGCCGAAAGGTGCTTGTGGCTTATTCCGGCGGAGTAGATAGTACTTTTCTGCTTAAGGTTGCCGTCGATTGCCTTGGCAGGCAAAACGTATTGGCTTGTATTGGTGCAAGTGAGTCGCTGGCCGGCAGTGAACTCGAAACGGCCGGCGAAATCGCCCGGCAAATTGGAGCCGAGGTCCAAATCGTTTATCCCCATGAAATGTCAAATCCGAATTATACCGCCAATTCCGCCGACCGCTGTTTTTACTGCAAATCAGAGTTGTATCAACTCCTAAGCAAAATAGCACAACAGGGCCATTACGACGCGGTCCTGTGCGGCACTAACGCCGATGATCTCGGCGATTTCCGGCCGGGTCTGCGGGCGGCCAAAAAATTCGACGTCAAAAACCCCATCGCAGAAGCCGGCCTAAGTAAAGATGACATACGTGTTTTAAGTAAAGAACTGGCCCTTGCCACCTGGAACAAACCCGCTCAGCCGTGCCTGGCCAGCAGAATGGCCTACGGCCTGGAAATCACTCCCGAACGACTCAAACAAATTGAAAAGGGGGAAGAATTCCTGCGCAGCACAGGATTGTACGAACTGCGGGTGCGCCATCACGGCAACCTGGTCCGGATCGAAGTGCCAGTCGATAAAATCCCCGAACTGGTAAAAAATGATCGCCGCAGTGAAATCGTGGCGTTTTTCAAAAAGTTGGGCTTCACCTACGTCAGTCTCGATCTGCAGGGTTTCCGTAGCGGCTCCGCCAACGAAGTACTGTAAATATCTCTGCGCGTTGGGTATCGGCTCAACCCGGTAACTTTGTGTGCCGCCGCCGCATGCCTGGCTCCCAGTCCCTGCGGCAGCTCTTCCGGCACACGCACCACTTTCTTGGTGACATCTTCTCTTTATCCGTCTTCTTAGCCATGACTCATCTGCCCATCTGACTCACTTACACCAAGTTCTCCTTATACCATTCGATAGCACGGGAGATTCCTTCTTCGAAGCTTACCAACGGTTCGTATCCGATCACTTTTTTTGCCAGGCTCACGTCTGCCAGCGAGTGCTTTATATCGCCCGGCCGAGGATCGGTATATACTGGCTTTATGTGTTCTTTGCCCAATAGTTTCCTGATCTCATCAACCACGGCATTAACCGTCACCGACGCAGCGGTGGATATATTAACCGCCTGGCCGTGAGTTTCTTTGGCACTGGCGGCCTTCCAGTTCGCCTCGGTTACATTATCTATGTAGGTAAACCCGCGCGACTGCTCACCATCGTCAAAGATTCTCGGCGATTTGTCGTGCAACAGGGCCGAAACAAACAACGGAATCGCGGCAGCGTATTGACTTTCCGGGTCCTGCCGCGGCCCAAATACGTTATAGTAACGCAGGCATATCGTTTGCAATCCGTAGGTTTCGAAGAACGTCCGGCAGTAAATCTCACCGATTGCTTTACTGGCCGCGTACGGACTTATCGGAGCAAACGGCAGCCCTTCATGTTGGGGCAGCACCTTGCTGTCGCCATAGACCGAGGAGCTTGAAGCGAAAACAAATCGCTTAACCTGCCCCTGGCGAGAGGATTCAAGCATATTGAAAGTTCCCGTGGCGTTCACCTCGTGCGTAGTTGCCGGGTCCTTGATCGATCGCGGCACACTGCCCAGTGCCGCCAGGTGATATACTATGTCCACCCCTTCGACCGCCTTTTTCACTGTCGCTTTGTCGCGAATATCCCCTTCGATCAATTCGATCTGGTGGCCGACTGCTGTGAGATTTTCACGTTTGCCGGTCTCGAAATTGTCCAGTACGCGCACCTGCCGCCCCTTCTCCAGCAGAAACCGAACCATGTTACTACCGATAAAACCCCCTCCGCCTGTCACCAGAGATAAGCCCATATTCTTAACACCTCATTCCAGTTTTGTTAGTCTCTTACGAGTAACCATATTCGGTTCCAGGCCATTGCCTGGTTAGTCTATCCCAAAAAATAATCGACTATTTTGCCCCGTCACTTCGGCTATTTCCTCCACATTTTCGCCCCTTAACCGGGCCAGTTTTTCAGCGATGTGTATCAGCAACGCCGGTTCATTGGGTCTGATATTGCGTTGCGGCTCCGGGCTGAGATACGGACAATCGGTCTCCAGCATGGTCATCTCCAACGGTACGTATTGTGCCGCTTTTTGCAACTCCCGGGCGTTGACGAAGGTGAGCACTCCCGTAAACGAAACAAAATATCCCCGTTCGATCAGCAACTTTGCCTCGCTGGTCCCTCCACTGAAGCAATGGAACACAATCGGCACATCGTCTCGCCCCCATTCATCCAGTATCCCAAGGCAATCCTCTATCGCATCCCGGCAGTGAACCACCACAGGCAAGGCAGTTTCCCCCGCCAGGGCCAACTGCTCCGTAAATACCTGCTTTTGACTGTCTTTGTCGGAGAACTCGTAATAGTAATCCAGCCCGACCTCTCCGATTGCCGAGACCTTTTGGTTCTGGGCCAGGTGGCGTAATTCTTCCAGCCATCCTTTTGCCTGTTTGCAGGCCTCGTGCGGATGCACTCCCACACTGCAGTACATCCCGGAATATTGACGGCTCAACTCAATGCCGGCGGCGCTGTCTTCCAGGTTGGTCCCTATCGCAACCCACCGGTCCACCCCAGCCTGACCAGCACGGGTCAGCACCTGTTCGAGAATATCCGAATATCCTTTTCCCGCCAGGTGCGTGTGAGTATCGATCAACCGCATGTCCCATTTCCCTGTTCAATTTTCAGCTGTCTGCCACTAATACCTCGGCGGCAAAAATACGTTTTTCCAATGCCGGATGTCCGGCTTACCCCGCTCGGGTACTATCACTACCACTACGTCGAATCGACAAGGGAAATCATAGAGATTATGGGCGTGAATAAACTGCCGGGCCACCGCCGCAATATGTCTTTGTTTGTGGTAGTTAACCGTCTCCTCTCCCTGAACGAGTTCTTCGCTTTTTCGGGTCTTGACCTCGACGAATACCACCGTCTCATCATCCCGCACAATCAGATCGACTTCGCCTTGCTTGACGGTGTAATTACTCTGCAGAATCCGGTATCCAGTCTTCTTGAGATATTTTTGTGCCAGCTTTTCTCCTCGTTGCCCCAATTTGCTTCTTTCCTGTCCACTGGTCACAACCTGCGCACCCTCAGCTAGGCGAACACAACAACCGCAACTTCCATCGTGCGATAGAGACACGTACGCCACTTTCTCTGTACTTTCAGATGCCCTGGCTCTCGGCCTCTTTCCTGCCCGTCCACATCTCGCGCAACCGCACACCCTTACCGGTCCGTTTCCGCAGAAAATACAACTTGCTACGTCGGATATAGCCTGAGCGTGTAACGTCCACTTTTACCACACTGGGCGAATGAACGGGAAAAATCCTTTCCACACCTTCGTTATTAACGATCCGCCGAACAGTAAAAGTCTCACTGATACCGCTGCCCTTGCGGGAGATGACGGTCCCGTTAAATACCTGGACTCGTTTCTTTTCGCCCTCGATAATCCGTACATGCACATCCACGGTATCCCCAACATTGAATTGCGGAATATCCTCTTTAAGATGTTTTCCTTCAGCTACATCGATTAAATTCGATACCATAACACTTCTCCTATGTTAAAATTTCACTATCATTACGTTTACTATTGTTCAGCAGGTCAGGCCGTCTTCGCCTGGTTCGCTCCAGGGCCTGTTCCTGTCGCCATTCCTTTATCGTCCGATGGTTGCCTGACAGCAACACTTCCGGCACCTTCCATCCGCGAAAATCCGCCGGCCGGGTAAACTGCGGATATTCCAGCATATCTTCACTAAACGATTCCTCAACGGACGAATTCTCATCGCCCAGCACTCCGGGAATCAGCCGGGCTATCGCATCGACCACCACCATCGCCGGTATCTCTCCGCCGCTGAGCACATAATCGCCTACGGATATTTCTTTCGTGGCCAAATGTTCTCGTATCCGTTCATCGAATCCTTCGTAGTGTCCGGCTATCAGCACTATTCGGCTTTTCTGGGCCAGTTGTGCTGCCGTGCTTTGATCAAAACGTTGCCCCTGCGGCGTCAGAAGTATCACTTCATCAACCGGGTCGCCTTGGCCGGTCAGATCATCGGCCGCATCGAACACCGGTGGGCACATCATTACCATGCCACTGCCCCCACCGTATGGGCGATCATCCACGCTACGATGTTTATCTTGCGTATAGTCACGTATGTCGGTCAGTACGATTTCCAACAACCCTTTTTCCTGGGCACGCTTGATAATCGATTGGCCGAACACACTGGCAAACATCTCCGGAAACAAACTTAGCAAATCGATTCGCATTATTTCATTACCATCAACTCGACACAATAACTTCCTGTGCCGTTGACGCCCAGTCCGGCGGAAACTGCCAACTTATTAGCCACGCTGTTTATCCGCCGGGCCTGCGCAAAGCTCAGGTGTACCTTGGCGGTTTGAGCAACGCCTGCTAGCCGGAGACGATACCTTTCCTGCACAGCAGATTTCGTACAGTATCGCTGGGGGTCGCGCCTTTATCCAGCCAGAAGCGTATCCGGGCCTCATCTTTGATCACCACTTGTTTTTCTTCATCGGGCGAAATCGGATCATAGAAACCCAGCTCTTCCAGTACTCTGCCGTCACGCGGATTGCGCATTTCCATCGCACTGATGCGATAGAAAGGCCGATGCCGCCGACCCATTCGTTTCAGTCGAATCCTTACCACTTGGTTAATTCTCCTTATTTTTCTGCTGTTGGTTTGCTTTTACGTTTTTGCAAGCCAAAACATAGCCATTAACAAATATGCTCACATTACCGCAGTCAGCCTGCGCCCGCTGTGCTATTTCTCTTATCTGCTGGTCGGTCAGTTTTTCCAGGTGCGACTTTTCTTTTTCCGTCATGGCCTTTACCGCTCGTCGAAAATCGTCGTATTCTTCTTCGCTCGGAGCCGCCAGCATTGCCAACTCCGCTGTACCGCGCGTGTCCCGAAACTGACTGCGAAACGCCCGGCCGAATCCACTCTGCCTGAATCGGCCTACATACTCCAGGTATTCTTCTATGTTCGCAAAGCTATCCATCTTCGGGTCGTCGCCACCCTGTTACATACCCATAATATTCACGCCTCAAAACATCGTTTTATCGCCGGAATCAATGCTCTCTCTGAAACAATCCTTGTGACGCTGACGTTATCTTCTTTTACTTCTTTTCTTGCGATCTCCTTTTTTCCGTTTTGACCGCTGCTTGATCTTCAGTCCCGGCATCTTGCCGCCGAACATGTCCATATTACCCAATTGCTTCATCGCCTTCATACGGCCCATCATCCCCAGCCCGCTCATGGCCTTCATCATTTGCCGCGTCTGGTTAAATGTCTTGACGAGCCCAGATACGTCCGTCGCGTCGGTTCCGCTGCCCCTCGCTATACGCCGCCGACGAGACCCGTCGATAATATCAGGATCACGCCGTTCTTCTTTGGTCATCGAATGGACAATCGCCTCGATCCGCGTAATCTCCTTGTCGTCGATATCCATCCCCGCCATCGCTCCGCCCATCCCCGGCACCAGTTTCATCAAATCTTTCACTCCACCCATCTTTTTCATCGATTGCATTTGTTTGAGAAAATCGTCGAAAGTCAGCTCGCCCTTCGACATCTTTTCCTGCATCTTTTGAGCTTCTTCGACGCTGAATTGATCCTGGGCCTTCTCAACAAGACTTACCACGTCGCCCATCCCCAGAATACGACCAGCCATTCGGTCCGGATGAAAAGCCTCCAGATTATCGAGCTTCTCGCCTATACCTATAAACTTTATCGGCTTGCCCGTTACCGCCTTGATCGACAACGCCGCCCCGCCTCGAGCGTCGCCGTCCAGTTTGGTCAGGATAACGCCATCGAGTTCGAGTTGTTCGTTGAACTCTTTGGCACTGTTGACGGCATCCTGACCGGTCATCGAATCGCACACCAGGTATATCTGATGGGGCGTAATCGCCTCACATATCCGACGCAATTCACCCATCAGTTCGGTATCGATATGCAATCGGCCGGCCGTATCCAGAATCACCACATCCCGGTTGTTCGCTTTAGCGAACGTGAGACCGTTTTTCGCTACTTTCACCGGGTCTTTGCTCTGTTCACTATAAACCGGAACGTTTATCTGTTCGCCAAGCGATATCAGTTGTTCTATTGCCGCGGGTCTTTGCAGATCGTCCGCCAACAACAGGGGCTGCTTGCCTTTGGAAACCAGGTATTTGGCCAGTTTGGCCGCCGTAGTCGTTTTTCCACTTCCCTGCAGTCCTGCCAGCAACACAATCGTCGGGCCTGGCGAAACATAATATATCTTACTGTCAACCGGCCCCATCAGATTGGTCAACTCGTCATTGACAATCTTGATCAGCAATTGGCCCGGATGCAGACTCTTTATCACCTCCACTCCCATCGCCTTTTGCTGTACTAATTCGCAGAAGTCCTTTACTACGCTATAGTTAACGTCTGCTTCCAGCAGTGCGGTACGAACCTGACGCATCGCGTCACGTACGTTGCTTTCGCTGATTCGTCCACGACCGCTAAGTCCGCGGAACACATCATTAAATTTTTGCGTTAGCGTATCAAACAATCCAATTTCTCCCGAAACTCAGCCCAACCGCCGTGGTTGTAGCCGGTTTCGTACCGCCGCCTATTGGCGTACATTCTCCATATACAGAGAATTTATCACTATATACAACCCCGTCGGCAATTGCAAGTCTAATATCCCTGCCAATTACCATCCACAAAAAAACAGACAAAAACCGCTAACCCCTTTGCTAACAAGAGGTTACCAGCGTTTCGCGGAAATACGCCGTGAATTTGTTCTGGCCCGTCCTGCTAATCTGTTTTGCCTTTGTCGTCCTCTTCGCCTTTGTCATCCTCGGCGGAAGGTTTTTCTTTCGTATCTGTGTCATCTTCAGCTTTATCTTCGGCAACAGACGGAGACGGCTCTTCGGTTTCTTCCGAAACGGCCGCTGGAGGCATGCTTTGTTCGGATTCGGTCACCAGATCTTCCACGTCCTGTTCGACGAAAACCTCTTCCAGATCGGTTCCGTCAACACGCTGTCGCAGCAGAAAATAGATAGTCGTACTGACCGAGAAGAAAAAACTGACCACAAAAGCCAGAACCGCCGCCGTCACCAGGGCAACCCATATCCAGATCAGGAAAGCGGCAAGGCTTTCCGACCAATTCAGTCCCATCCAAACAACATCAGGCTGCAGGTTGCTCAAGGTCGGCGCCGGCCAGATAGCGTCCAGTTTGCCGCGAATATTGATGAGTGACGAACCGTCCACATTTATTGCCAGTTTTATGCTGCTGTGCACGGCACGGAGAAGCAAAAAGGCAAAAAAGTGGACAAACAGGTAGCAAATGGCACCATAAACCGCCGCGACCAGGTAGTAGAAACCCATCCGCCAGGGCCGGGCAAAGATATAACTAAAGGATCGGCTGATAGCGTCAAAACTGTCGGAGCCTTCCACCGCAACGGTCGGATACATCAAGCTGTAACCGCCCATCAGGCCCACCGACACCAGGGCGATAATAAAACCGCCCACCAGGGCCAGGGGGAACAAAATTCCACCGATAATCTCGCCAATTACTGGAACGGCGCCAACAAGGCTGACCAGGAATATCACCACGCAGATAAAAATTATAATCGCTACGGGAATCAGCGGGGCGGAAAAGAAACTGACGAATTTGTCTGCACTAAAGTTCAAAGCCTGTAATGGACCAATCCGCTCATCACGCGCAAAGTGCAGTGCTGAAATACGGCAAATCGCTCCACCGACTACAGCCCAGATCGCCAGGCACATGATAATTATGACAAAAGCGTAAACAGGATGAAAACGCATAAGCCAGCAGCCACCCAACAGAAGGGCTCGAACTTGCGATTTAACCGTGGCAAAATCCCGGTCGAGAACCAGGGCATGAACTGCGGTTTGCAAACGGCCAAGCTTGAAATCCACAAAAGTGGCAAAAACCCCTTTGCCTTCAAGGTTTTGCGCAAGACGGCAGGCACGAGCAAGCTGGCAGGTAACGATGATTTGTTTCTTGTCACTTTCAACTTTTTTCAGATCGGTCTCCTTGGCCTCGGCCGGAGCACGCAGATTAGGTCTGACCAGTTGATCAACACGGCTGGATATCAAATTGGGCGCGGCGGCCCCTCCGATCAGAACGTCAAAAGTACCTCGGTATGCCGCTTTAAGTTCCTCTAGAGCAAGATCTCGCTTTTTGGCATGTTCATCTTTATCGCCGCCCACATCAACATTGGTTTCGTACTGATCGTCGATAAAATCACAACTGAGTTCGAAACGATCGGCTAATATCTCGATAGCGATATCAAAAGATTTGGTGTATTCCTTCTTAATCTCAGAAATCACCTGACCGCTGCGAATATCCTTTGCCGCGGCATCGGCGCCTTTATTGAAAGGTTCGTCCATGAGCAGTAGTGTTAATTGCTGTTCAATTTCATGACGTGCATCTCTTCTGAAAGCATTCAGATCGATCCTGGGGTTCTCAGCATAGGCATCCAGTTCGCTGATAACACTAGTCGTATCGCCTGTCGTAACGGGCACACGGGCGGAACTCAAAACATCCAATATCCAGCCTATCAGAAAAATCAGCGCAATGCCGAGTATCGCCAACATGAGCTTGCCCGGCTGTGCCGCGGATCGGAAACCCTGAAAGATTTTTACAAACGGTAGGTTTGACAACCAGTCTTTACAACTGACATCCGATTGAGAATTCTGTTCCGCCATGACATATCTCCTTTCGCTTTATGGTTTCTTGGGACCGATACTCTCCCAAAAGGGACTATTTCCCGGGATTATAGCACACCGGGCACAAAAAATAACTACATTTCTTACGGCGTTATTATAGTAAGCGCCCATGTAGTTGCAATATTTTTTCATCACGCATATATGAAAAACCAACTTAACCCAATACTAATAAAGGAGTTATGTTGAATTTGATTGGCCTCACGGCTTCTGCCCATCGTTGCCTGAGCCTTTTTCATTCGGGTCTTCACTAGGTATCACATAATCATTGCTGAGCCAACGGCCCAAATCGATCAGATGACAACGATGACCGCAAAATGGGTAGTGCTCTGAGTTCATAGCGCATTCAGCGGGTGGAACTTTCTTGCGACAAATTGGACAAAAACCTTCTTGCATAGCTGTTAACTTTCGCGGTTTTTTTTACCCAATTTTCATTCAACAGGGCCTGTTATGCAAAAAGGTACATAATCCGATAAATATCTCGTAACCGTATAAAATTATCGGTCTTGGCTCCAAAAGGCCCTGTTCTTACTTTGCGTATAAGCAACACACAAGAGAAAGTGCGAGATCGCACTAGCTCAAACAGACTCTTTAGCCTTGTTCTTTTTGCCCTTCTTATCGCCGGCATCGGTACTCTTGGATTTATCACTGGCATCGGTGCTTTGGGATTTATCGCTTTTGCTGGGAGTGTCTTTTTCTTTTTCGGCCTTGGCGGCTTCCTTGTAGGTTTCGCTGCGGTAGTCGGTTTGATAGAAGCCGCTGCCCTTAAATATCAGACCGCCCCCGCTGCCGATCAGCCGCCTTAACTTGTTCTTACCGCATTTGGGACACTTACGAACGGGTTTAGCGGTAATAGACTGAAACTCCTCGAATTTATAATCACACTCATCACAAACATATTCATAAGTAGGCATCTTTTTACTCGCTCAAAAAACCACGTAATCGAATTCTTCTACTAAATATACCAATTCCATTTGGGCTTGCAACGTTTTATCCTGAAGCTCCCGAAGGTCGCTTTTTTCATAGTCCGTGTCATTATATCGTTGGAAAAAGGTCTATCGAGCGGCAAATTCCCAATGTTTCCTGAAGCCCCAGAAACACAACTGCCGATAACTACAACTGCTGCAAAACCTTGGCCCGTAATCCGACTTGGGCCTTTTGAAGAGCTTCTGGCCGTGTTATCACTGTCTATAACGCGGCTTTTGGGGGTCTGAGACGATTATTTTGCGACAAACTACTAGTGAAGGAGCCGCAGTAGCGTCATGAGTATATTCAATACACCAATCTCTGCCTTTCGAACAGGACCGATAATACTGGCATTGGTCATTTTGACTTCCATGGGCTGCCAGTCTGTCAAATACACCCCTTCCGACGAGGTCAAATACTTCAAGCCCACCATTGCCGTGATGAGCTTTGAAAATCGCGCCCCGATCACCACCAAATGGCAACTGGGCGACGCCCTGGCCGATCAACTCACGGATCGACTGATGGCCACCAACCGCTATATAGTCCTTGAGCGGGATCAGCTCCGTGCCATCCTATACGAACTCGAACGCAGCGGCGATCCCGTATTTCGCCGAACTGGCCAACTACGCAAGGGCCAACTCAAAAATGTCCAGTATCTGGTCAAGGGCGTCATCACCGATTTCGGACACATCGAAAAGGCCGGAGGCCTCATGCAGCCGGTATTAGGGTTGTTCGGTTCTAACAGTAATTCTATCGCCGCCGCCACCATATACGTTATGGACGTCCAGACCGGCCAGATTATGGCCAGCAGTAACGTCGAAGCTAAGATACGCGACGGGGAAAGCGACGAAAAGGTCAATCTCGATAGCATGGCTTTTGGCGGCTACACTTTTTATCAAACTTCGCTGGGCCGAGCCACTAATGAAATGCTCAACAAGGCCGTACACGCCGTCGCTAACTCCATTGCCGAGCAACACTTCCAACCAAAAATCGCGTCCGTCACTAACAACCAGATTGTCATCACCGGGGGCAAAAATCGTCAGATTAAGATCGGTGACGAATTTGTCGTTCGACCTCAATCTCAGAAAGTCCTCGATCCAGACACTGGCGACACCCTGGGCCATATCACCGGCTCAACCATAGGGCACATCCGTGTAACACAGGTTACGGAAAAGTTCTCCATTGCCGAAATCATTGAAGGCACTCAGTTCTCGCCCGGACAGACCCTCTTTTCTACCAGCAGCGAATCCGGCTCTATTGCCAGCTATTAGATACCAAATGGAGTTGATAATTCCCAGTCAATCGCCCGGATTTGCCAATACCTGGATATCTGCCTCGCTCAACGCGTAACTGTAAATACGAACATCGTCCAGTAAACCACAAAAACTCGCGGTATAGACACCTCCTATATGGTCGCCGCCAAGTATGACATCGACAGTGGTGGCGGTATCGATAAGTTGGGAACCTCCATTGTTAGTTGTTTCAGGGTTACCGTCCACGTAAAGTAGTATGTCCTGAACATCCACATCTTCGACATCCGGCAACACTATCGCCACATGGTGCCACTGATAATCGTTTATTATGGTCGTTCCTGTGATCTGACTACCCCACACAGATACCGTAACTACCCCGTTGACCACCTGATTGAACCATGCCCGGCCGTTACCCACCGTATCCCCCCAAAACACAAATGTACCGCCGGCATCGGTCTTGATCCACGCCGTCACCGTTCGGGTATATGAGCCGGCGACGCCTTTATAGCCTGTTATTTCTACGTAATCGTCACCTCCGTCAAACTCTAGTGCTCCGCCTATCCTGCCTTCATACGGACGCCAAATCGCGCCGCCGTTTAATACGCCGTCGTGGCTTTCGGCACTGTCGGAGGCAATCACGCTGACCACCTCATCCAGTTTCCAGTGGGCTACCAGGCGAGCCAGCCAGTTCGACGCCATAATAAACAAATCATCCAGGTCAACGGAGTTGATCCGATCTATATTGACTCCGTCACACCAGTCGTTGGCCAGATCGCAGCCGGGTTCCAGCCAGTATTCCGCCAACGCGGAAAAGTCCGCCAGGTTTACCACCCCATTGCCGTCAAGATCACTCACATATCGCAAATAATAACTGATAATCAGATAGGCCTGTCCAGCCTTGCTTCCGCCGTCGTTATTATTAGGAGCCCCGATGAGAAAATCACCGTAACCATCGCCGTTGACATCGCCCACGCAGGCTACCGAAAAACCGGAGTTGTCACCGACACCTTCGCCCAATAAAAAAGCGTCGGCATCAGCCAGATCGGTGTCTTTCGACCAATCGCCTGTTTCTTTTCCCAAAATCAGATATGTCTTCCCGGCATCGACCCCGCTGGCGTCATTATATGGAGCGCCGATAATTATATCGTCGTAACCATCTCGATTGACATCGCCCGCACAGGCCACCGAAAAACCGGATTTGTCATCCACCTCTTCACCGATAAAGGAGGCGTCTGCCTCGGTAAGGTAAACACTGGAAGGCCAGGCAAAATCCGGCCTGCCGAAAATCAGATAGCTCTTGCCGGCATTACTACCACCTTCACTGTTATGCCGAGCGCCGATCAGGATGTCATCATAGCCATCCCCATTGACATCGCCGGCAGAGGCAACAGAACAGCCGGAGTTCTCCAAAACCTGGCCGATGAACGAAACGTCGGCATCGGCCAAATCCGTATCCATTGTCCATCCGTAGGCCTTACCGAAAATCAGATAGGTCTTGCCGGCATTGCCTCCGCCGTCATCGTTATCACGAGCACCGATCAGTATGTCATCATAACCGTCGTTGTTGACGTCGCCGGCGGAAGCCACCGACCAGCCGCAGTGATCATAGTTGTATTCGCCAAGAAAGGAGGCATCGACGGCGGAAAGTTCTGTATCCATCGACCAGCCGGAAATCTTACCGAAGATCAGATATGTCTGACCGGCCTCCCAATTTTGGTTTTCGTGATTCCAGTACGCGCCGATCAGAATGTCATCATAGCCGTCGCCGTTGACATCACCGGCCGAGGCAACGGACCAGCCGCAATAGTCCAATGCGCCCTCACCGACGAAGGAAGCATCGGCTGTGGAAAGGTCCATGCCCATCACCCAGCCGCTGTCCTTGCCGAAAATCAGATATGTCTGACCGGCCCATTCGCCGCCCTCATAATTCTGGTAGGCGCCGATAAGAATATCATCGAAGCCATCGCCGTTGACATCGCCCGCACAGGCTACCGAGCGGCCGGAACTGTCATCTCTGTCTTCTCCAATGAAAGAAGCATCGACCTCGGACAGATCAACGTCCATTGCCCAATCGACATCCTTGCCGAAAATCAGATATGTCTGACCGGACATCCTGCTGCCGAGATCATTGCCGTAAGCCCCGACAAGAATATCATCATAACCGTCACCGTTGACATCGCCCGCACAGGCTACAGACTGTCCGGCATAATCCGCCGCGGTTTCACCCCAAAACGAAGCATCGGCCTTGGAAAGACGGGTACTCTCAGCAAAAGTGCAGACCGGTAACGCCACCTCCAGCAATCCAACTACTGCCAGCAGAAATATCCGCCTAAGTGACAAAGTTGCCCGACAAGCAGTTTGACTTGTTTGGGCGATCATCTTTCTCTTTTCTTGTCCAAACCTGCATTCGGCAAAACAAAACACGTCCCCCCGCTTCATAACCCGGCAGAATTGCACGGCATGGAAACAACACCTGACGTCCTTGCCAGATATTCCGGGCCAACTTATACCTGGAACCCCTATTTTACAACACAACACCACCCTATGTCAAGGAAATAATGCCAGAAACAGCGATTCCTGTGTGTGATTATTATCTGGCTAATTCAATTGGCCTACCTACAGAACACACAAACTCCCCCTTTTAAACCCAAAAACCGGGTTGTGTTCTTTGCCTATATCACATATAAGGAGCTTCTGATGAATATAACTCGGTATATCAAAGTGTAATGCTTCAGTCGGAATTGGACATTCCCTGAAATTTAGGGAGCCTCTAAAAATTGCTTTTGTCACGAGAACGAGCGCAATTTTCGTCAGCGAGGCAGAGGTCAAAAATCGCCGCAGGCGTAGTTTCAACTACGTTGAGGACGATTTTTGGCCGATAACGATGCTGACGAAAATTGCAGCCGTTCGTAGTAAAAATGAATTTTTAGAGGTTCCCTATAGTTAATCTTTATGATTTGCCAAAGGCAAATCAGATAAAATTAGGTGTAAACAATTAAATGCGTTTGTCCAATTCACGCTGAACCAGTACACCCATCCCGCGGATAAAATTGACGAACTGCTGCCGGGAGAATGGAAAAAATCACATCCCCAATCAACCGCCACTCCATCCGCCATCACCGAAGTTGCTTAACAAATTCTCATCCTCAATGCCTTCACCTGTTTTTTACATGGGTGTACTTCGTCGGAATCTTACACAGCAATTACTACTATAACTATAACAAACTTAGTAATTGCTTCATTCTACGCGCTCGCAGATTTGTTGAAATATCCCACATCGTTTTAATGAAGGTTATACGTTTTTGTAAATACTGGCCTCTAGTCTCTGCATGTGAAGAAAATAATCCGTTCGTGTTTCTATCAATTAACTGTGTGTGCCACTTCTTACCTGCTCGCAAATCACTATCCGTTAAATTGAAATTTGGAAATCCATCGTGAACATTACGGCTCAAGCATACATTAGTATTTTCAACCATTATGTCACTATACCAATCTGACATATAAATATTCAACAATCTTCTGACATAATAGAATGCATTAACAAAACGTACCTCTTCCGGCATCTTCTCACGACCAGCTATTTCCAAAAGACCCCTTATTAGGGGCCTTCCTTCTTTGAAACCATATACTATTTTCTTATCAATGCCTGACACATATTCCTCAGGTGGGTCTATACCGTATCTGTCAGCAGTTACTACCCTACTTTCGTCATCTTTACATGTGTTTTTAAATATATCCTGAACACATGTCCATATTTTACTAACAGTCTTGTAACTATCTCGATATGCGTTATCAAACTGCTCAATTACATAATTCTTGAATTTGGCTTCTTCTGACCAAAGGCGAGAAAATTCCATATAAAATGGACCGGCATCTTTTATGGCTTCCCAGAATCTAACTCTGGCATCGGCAATTACCTTATCAAAATCTAAGTTATCGAAGTAAGAATAAATATTATTCTTGCGAGACTCCATTCTAAATGGATCGGTAACCAGAAAACTACGTATTAAAACCTCTAACATCCTGATAAAAGTAAGATCTGAGTCGTCACAATATGCTATAGGATCAAAGGAATAATTGACCATGATATTTCTAAAATACATTTTTGTGTCAAGGTCGAAGACATAGTAATGCACCAGCATTTCCGCGAAGATATCAGTATATCGATCTATTACTTCACTCTCATACTCTTTCTGATCACCTGGTGAAAGATTCAAATACCTCGGATTATCAAGATACTCATTTTCAAACAATTGTTCGCTGTTATTAATTAAATCAAATATTAGATGCGCCCCCTCATGCAAATGAATACATAATGCACTTGGGCGGGCAAGATGAGCAATATTCAATTCAGCAGAAATTATATATTTACTTTGATCAATAGTAAAGAATAGACGCTCTGAGTAGGAACGTAAATTTGAAGATATATGACAAATACCGCCGATATTGTAAATATTAACTCCATTAGTATCCCCCGCTTCATCACCTGTTAAATTTACATCCACATTAGTAGAACCATTCATAATTCTACGCAATGTCCTAAGAATACACTTTAAAGGCGTATCTATTGCATTGAGAATTTGACTTAAGCCATTCCCTTTAAGATCAATCATCGCATCCCACCTTTCTGCGTCACGAAAAGTGAACTGTGATCTATGAGAGAGAGCCTCGTTCAAAAGGTCAACTAACCCGGTTAAATTGCTAAGATCTTCATCACCGATAAAACAGCGGCAATCATGATCATAGCGTGCCTTTTCTTTTAATTTGTTCGGCAGATCTTTTGTCAACAATTTATACGTTGTAATGTATGTATCATATAAATCCAGAATACTATCAAATATAAACGGATCGCATAAATACTTGGAAAATCTGAAAAAAGCATTTGTTATCAACCGAGACAATGGGTCCGGCAATCTTATTTTTCTAATATTTGCATCGAGGTTGTCAATATCCATTACACCATCAGGGCCAAATAATTTATTCCGAACATCAAACAAGACATTTGTTATATCGTCATGTTTTTGAGTTCTAGCACCAAACACTATTGTGGGTATGCGTAACTCAGTTCGCCCCTCCATTACAAGTTTGTGATAAGGTTCCCAGTCATATTTTTCAACCGGTTGTTCAAAAACTCTTTTAACCTGCTTTACTAGTTCTTCAAGCCTCATAGCTTGGTTTGCATCAATCTCTTGTCCACCTTCAATGAATTGCTCGTAAAGATAATCATCATAACCAGCGATCAACCATGTAATAGCTTCATTATTATCTCCATTACCTTTGCTGCCGGTTTTTAGTTTTGGAAAATCGGTTTTTTCAGGAGCCTTAATCCGACCTGCTTGAGCGATCACATCATTTACGTGACCGCAGTGAATATTTAGCTTCGTATCTGCCAGGACAATACCATTATAACTATGGGGATTGCTCCAAGTCGCATCTTGCTTGCCATCAAAAAATGAATTATAAGACATACCAAGAATCGTATACGAAGACCAGGAAAGATGACCATTCTCAAACCCTTTTAACCCTTTGTTCAAGCCATAAATATCTAATACTTTCTTTACTCTGTCATCACATTTATATATTTGAGCAAAAGTAATACTACGCAAAGCTGAAACAACGGTTGTCATCACTGAATAATTTCGACATACCATAACCACAGCTATATCCGACCAGTCTTGTGGATCAAGAAAAGTACAACAAAAAGAATCGATATCATTTTCGGACATTAGATCCGAATACTTCTGGTGATTATTTTTCAATCTTTCAATGGTTGTGCCGACAACTTCCCCCATCACTTTATATGTTGTCTGCTGCATCAGCAAACCACCCCCAAGAGCAGCCAGACCATGCATCTTAAAGTAAGCCACCGCCACCAATGGCCGCTGTCTTAATAGATTTGATGATTCATTGTCGCCATTTTGCCTTGGATCGCAAATATCTCCCAATTCACAAAAGATACCATCCCATTTGCCATCTTCTCTATACCCCCCGTTTTTCATACCTAATGATTCTATCTTGGGACAAAAAGCCAGACTGCTTTGTCGGGTGGGAACTTTCCATGATGCCGGCAAACGAAAAGCAGGAATTAAATCGTCAACCGCTATAATGGAAAGGATATCTGTATGACCGTAGCCTACAAAATTCGCTGGTTTATACAAAAAATTACTATAGTCGCTTTTCTCGATTTTTTCGCCCGGGAAACAATTCGCTATTTTCCATCTTTCCTCATTTAGCTTTAACCCTTTAAGATATCTTTCACATTCAGAATCTAATTCCTTAGAACCCTCTTTCAATATTATGTTCAGATCCGCACTCTCAGGATTACTGATTAATCTGTCGATATCCATATGAACGACAAGAGCCGCATATTCATGATATTTAATCTCTGCTAATAAATCAATACCACCCTCTTCGCGCAACATGATCACTCCCCCTCTTTTGGTTGTTGTTTAGCCCTGTAATCCGGCAATATCGACTCTGGCGAATCGTATAACAGCGACAATCCTCTCTTGCTCATTGTAGCAAAAAGTGCTGCTTTATGCGCCCTCGGTTTATTTGCAATTCGCAATGTTTCTGCCTCCATAAGAGTAGTATCTTTCATTAACACTTTCAGAAAATCACAAATAACTTCAATTTCACTCTTATCATTCACATATTTTGGATTCGTCCTGATTTTATCGTTATTCATGATAAAAGGCACGAGTAACCACCTGACATAATTCATATTACCAGAGAAATGCCCCCCTCTGCCGGAAAGCAAGGAAGCCAAATAAAAAGCCTGCAACTGCCGCCAATACCCTTCAGCCTTTTTATACCATTCACAACAAGCTAAGCCAGCCTGCTCAATAGCTTTATTTTCTTTGAAAAATTCGAAGTCACTTAGGTTCTTCTCGAACCACTTTTCAAAAGCATAGCCTCCTGGAAACCTCGGATTTCCAGACCATCTTCCTTTTGCTAAATCTAATAAATCACAAATTGCCGGCATCTATACCCCCACTACATTCGCAGGCCAAATGCGATATTTGCTTAATTCTCTGTGTCCAGGAGCGCCGTTATGAGGTAACAGCTTCTTTATTTCCTCCAATGTCAAATGCATACTATTTGGATCAGGTATTGCACCAAGTTTTTCATCAATGAGCGATCGACAAGTATTGTAATAGTAACTCAACAGAACATCCAAAACATCTGCTACATTGGAAAAGTACTCTTTCATCGTGGCAAATACGCCACTTTCACTATAGTCTTCAATACGTTTAGTTTTCTCATTAAAAGACCCATATTTATAAAAGTTCCATTCCTGATATCCCCCGTTAGGCTTAATGTAATCATCGATCATTTTAACAATTGTTTTATTCTGCTCACAGAGAGTCTCAATACAAACTTCTTCTTCGAGAACGTGTTTCCACGCATCTAGTTGTTCTCTCTCGTCTGCCGTCATGGACTTCCCGAGAAGGTATATCATGTTATCTCGAAGTTCTTTCGCAGCCTCCAGGCGAGATTTAATGAAATTGAACCACCTTTGCTTTGGAGGCCAGTCACCTCCTTCTTCCTTATTATAGTTCGCCTTCGTCCGACGAAATAAGGTACTTGCTAAATAATCAATACCTTTAAGGTCCTTAGCCAATTTTTGCATGTAACGCCGGCGATCGTTCAAATTATCATCTGGCATCCCAGTGGACTTTTTTGATTCAATTACTTTTATTAAACGTGCGTATTGTAAATACTTCGTTTTAATAACAGAAACCTCCCGGTTTGTCTTGCTCATCCTTAACAGCTCAGATGAGAAAGCATACGAATTTAACCGTACGTCGCAAACATTTCCACCATTACGCTTGCATTTATATGGCTCATCGCCTAACCAAATACCGTTACTACCTCTGGCCAGGACGTCTCTGATTTTCTTCCTGCGCCTATCCCCCCCGACCCCTTGATGATTATCTCGGCGTTTTTGAATAAAATCTTTAATCTTCTCGCGTAATTCACTTTCGTCAGAATAACGCTCATACGGATAGCCACCAATATCAGAAATTATTTTTTGGGATTCCTCGCTTTCTGCATCGTTATGCACAAATACCCGAATACTACTTCCCCCCTTCCTGCCCAGCCACAATCCAATTTCAAACCACAGATTGCCCGCTTCAGATGCCCAACGCTCATCCTTTGTTACTAATGCTATAGCGATATCACACGCAACAATATCTTTATAAACAGCATCAAGAATTGTACCCTCAAAAGTAGGTTCATTATATGTCGTATACTGACCTTGAGCTGTGTTATTCTGGGTCAACTCCGTGAAAACCTCTTTAACCCACGTCAAACTGGGTTCTCTATTTTCGCCTTGATAAATCACCCATACTTTTGATTTTTTATCTTCCGCCATTACCTTACTCTTCCTCAATCACACGCTTGTAGAGCCATTTTCCATCTTCACTACTTCTATGTCGCTCAACCAGATTTAGCCATTCGAATTCATGAAGACGAAACCGAAACTCCTTATACCCGCACGCAGGAATTAACTTATGGCATACTTTCCATAACTCGTCAATATGAATGTACTCATCCGCTGGTATGTGTTTTAAAAATTCGCGTTGGTTTCTTGAAATCCGATTAACCCAGGCAAGACGCCGTTTTTCAATGGCCTCTATGAGATGTTGAGCATTTTTCTCATCCGGAAGATTTTCTTTAATTTCTTCTGTGATATCTACAAGCAACGAAATATTTTTCGTGTCCTCTTTAATATCGTTAAGTCGTTCTTTTAAATATTCCTGATTTTTTTGCGCATCGAATAATAATGCAGAAAATTGCTCCGCCATAAAGAATTTATTTGCTTCGGAAAACGCAGATATCGAGGCTTCGATATCCTCCATATTCAGCCCTTTGGGAATTGAATCGACAATCCTTTGCAAATCATTATCCGACAAACTATCAACTTGCCCCTTGAGAGTCTCCTCGAACTGCTCATATACGACTTCTTCAATAACCGATCCCACAACCGGTATTGATTTCCAAAGCCCTTTACCCAAATGATACAAAAACTTTTGGGTACGCTCCTCTAATTCATTCCTTGTTACCAATGCCCTAAATACTCCACATAGGTTAATTCATTGTCAAGTATATTCTTCTGCTTCCAATCCTTCGCGTCTTACTGCCTTAGTGGCTCATCTTATCTGCATCCGCTCTCTGGCCAATCCTTTAATTCTCTCACCCAGACTTCATGAGAAGCTCTACGCTTCCATACCCTCAATTCCGCATCATATCCATACGCTTAAATCATGTCAAACCTATTCTTCGATTTTTTCTGGTTTTTTTCTGATCGTTCGCTTCGCTCTCCATTTTAACCCCATCTTACAGAAAACCAAACAGCCATTCCCCCCGCCCTCCCCCCAACTCCTCGCCCTCCCAACCCCGCCCAAGACTCAAACTCCCCAACC
>Ga0315290_10000423_pt1 | contig 27308 bp, 21 predicted proteins | sample YL17G12_0_MG_FD_203627 | JGI IMG/M metagenome (GOLD analysis project Ga0315290, IMG submission 203627) | Sediment microbial communities from Yellowstone Lake, YNP, Wyoming, USA - YL17G12_0 | ecosystem: Environmental > Aquatic > Freshwater > Lake > Sediment | place: USA: Wyoming | collected... | reverse complement strand
CTGTGTCCGCCTTTCCGGCGTCTATCTCGCGATGCTGACGCTCGCGTTCGCGCAGATCGTGTGGTCGATCGTGTTTCAGTGGGAAAGCGTGACCGGCGGATCGAACGGGCTCGTCGGCGTCTGGCCGCCTGCCTGGCTCGCGGACCGGCGAGCGTACTTCTGGCTCACGCTGGTCATCGTGGCGATCGCGCTCGCGGCCGTCGCGTGGATCGCCCGCGCGCCGTTCGGCTACGCGCTGCGCGCCGGCCGCGATTCGCCGCTGCGCGCGGAGGCGCTCGGCATCGACGTGCGGACAACGCAATGGAAGGCCTTTGCGCTGGCCGGCACGTTCGCCGGCCTGGCCGGCGGACTGTACGCCTTCTCCAAAGGCAGCATCTCGCCCGAGACGCTGGCGATTCCGCGCTCGATCGACGCGCTGGTAATGGTGCTCCTCGGCGGACTCAACGCGCTGGCGGGGCCATTGATCGGCGCCGCCGCCTTCACGTGGTTGCAGGATACGCTGGCGCGCGTCACCGAGTACTGGCGCGCGGTGCTGGGGGCCGCAATCCTCTTCATCGTGCTCGTCTTTCCGCTGGGCATCGGCGGCGCGCTGCAGGGCCTGTCGCGGCGGGTGGCGCGCTGATGGCGACGGGCGATCCGGTGCTTCGCGTCGCGCATCTCGCCAAGGCGTTCGGCGGCGTGCACGCGGTGCGCAATGTTTCGTTCGCAGTCGCGGCCGGCGAAGTGGTCGCGCTGATCGGACCCAACGGCGCCGGCAAGTCCACCTGCTTCAATCTCGTCAACGGGCAGGTCGCCCCGGACTCCGGCACCGTGCTCCTCGACGGCGAGCGCATCGACGGCCTGCCCCCGCGCGCGATCGCCGGCATGGGCGTGGGCCGCACGTTTCAGGTCGCCGCAACCTTCGCCTCGATGACCGTCCGTGAAAACATCATCGTCGCGCTGCTGGCGCGGGCCGGCGCGCACAACAGCGTCGTGACCGCGGCCACCCCGCAGATGCGCGCCGAGGCCGAGGCGCTGCTCGAGCGGGTGCGGATGGCGCGCTTCGCGGACCGGTCGTGCGCCACGCTGGCCTACGGCGATGCCAAGCGCGTGGAGCTCGCGCTGGCGCTCGCCGGCAAGCCGCGCCTACTGCTGATGGACGAACCGACCGCCGGAATGTCGCCGCGGTCGCGCGGCCGCGTGATGGAACTCGCCGTCCGGCTGGCGCGCGAGGAAAGGATCGCGGTGCTGTTCACCGAGCACGACATGGACGTGGTCTTCGGGCATGCCGACCGCGTGATCGTCCTCGACCATGGGCAGATCATCGCCGAGGGCCCGCCGGCAGCGATCCGCGCCGATCCGCGCGTGCAGGCGGTGTATCTGGGCGAGGACGCCCCCCGCTGAGGGCGAATCAGCCGGCGAGCCGCTGCAACCCGTCGGCGAGGTCGGCGATGAGATCGCCGGGGTCCTCCAGTCCGATATGCAGGCGCAGGCACGGCCCGCCTGGGTTCCACCCCGTCGCGGTGCGCGCGCGCTCGGGCCAGGTCGGAATCATCAGGCTCTCGAAGCCGCCCCAGCTCCAGCCCATCCGGAAGAGGCGCATGCCGTCCAGCATGGCCGCGATGCGCTCCTTCGCCACCGGCTGCAGGACCACGCCGAAGAGGCCGGTCGCGCCGGTGAAATCGCGCTGCCACAACGCGTGGCCGCGGGAGCCCGGCAACGCGGGGTAGATCACTTCCCGGACCTCGGGCCGCTCCCGCAACCACAGCGCGATCTCGGTCGCGCTTGCCTGATGGCGCGCGAGCCTGGTTGCCAGCGTGCGCAGGCCGCGCAGCCCGAGGAAGCAGTCGTCGGAGGACGCAGTGACGCCGGTGTCGGTCCAGAAGCGGTGCAGTGCCGGAAACGTGTCCGCGTTGGCCACGATCAGGCCCAGCAGCACGTCGGAATGGCCGCCGAGGTATTTGGTCGCCGCGTGCACCGACACGTCGACGCCGCGGTCGAACGCGCGGAAGAACAGCGGCGTCGCCCAGGTATTGTCGAGCACGACCTTCGCGCCGCGCGCGTGGGCGACGGCGGCGATCGCGGGGATGTCCTGCACCTCGAAGGTCAGCGATCCCGGCGACTCGGTAAAGACGACGCGGGTGTTGGGTCGGAAATCCTTTTCGATCGTCGCCCCCGCCAGCGGGTCGTAGTAGCTCACCTCGACCCCGTAGCGGACGAGGTGGAGATCGCAGAAGCGACGGGTCGGCCCGTAGACCGAGTCGGTGACGAGAACGTGGTCGCCGCGGGAAAGCAGCGCGAGCAACGGCAGCGTCGTCGCGGTGAGCCCCGAGGGCACCGCCAGCGCCGCATGGCCGCCTTCGAGCGCGGCGACGGCCGCCTGCAGGTCGCGCACTGTGGGCAAGCCGTGCAGGCCGTAGGTAACGCCGGGATGCTCGCCTCGCGCCGCGGCCTCCAGCAGGGCGACGGTCGGAAAGAGAATCGTCGACGCGCGGAACACCGGCGTGTTGACGGCGCCAAGGAAGGCAGCCGGATCGCGGCCGAGATGGGCCACCTGCGTAGCCGGTTTCATCGCTGAGAGTTTGTCGTCGTCGCTCATGGCGTGGGGGAGGCAAGGGAAAGCGCGTCGCGGATCGCCGCGACCTGCTCCGTCGCGGACAGGCGAATGTCCACGACGATCGCATTGGCGGGCTCCTCCAGTGCGGCGAACTGGCTCGTGAGCAGCGACGGCGGCATGTAGTGGCCCGCCCGCGCGGCAAGGCGCGGCTCGATCGTCGCCCGATCGCCCTTGAGATACACAATCCGCACGTCGCCGTCGCGCGCGAGCCGGTCGCGGTACGCCTCTTTCAGCGCCGAGCATCCGAGCACCGCGTTGCCGCCGCGGGCGTTGATCGCGGTCATTTCGGCCGCGAGCCCGTCGAGCCAGGGCCGGCGATCGTCGTCGGTGAGCGGGGTGCCGGCGCGCATTTTATCGACGTTGGTCGCGGGATGGAAATCATCGGCATCGAGGAACGGCCAGCTCTGGGTCTCCGCCAGAGCGCGCCCGATCGTGGTCTTGCCGCACCCGCTGACGCCCATCACCACCACGACCACGATGTTCCCCAGCTGTTGTCCGCGCCGGTTTCGCGGTCGCTCAAGACGCGATGGTACCCAATCGCGGCGCGCCGGCCAAATGCGCAACGATTGCAATGGATCATGCGCCACGCGCGCCGCGACGCGACGCGAGAATCGCCGCGCCGGCGATGAGCGCGGCGCCGGCCACGGTCCTCCAGCCGGGGATTTCCCCCAACAGCAGCAACGCCAGCACGATGCCATACACCGGTTCCAGCGCGGCGATGACGCTCGCCGTATGCGCGGTGACCGTGCGCAGTGCCGCAATGAACAGTGTATGGGCGAAGGCGGTGCACACGAGGCCCAGCACCAGCAGCAGCCCGAGTTCGGAGAGTCCGATCGCCGGCATCGACCCGGCGGCAAGCGCCAGCGGCACGAGCGCCAGCGCCGCCCAGAAGTTCTGCCAGAACGCGATGTCGATCGCCGGCCGCCCCGCGGCCCACGAGCGGTTCGCCACCGCCAGCAAGGCAAAGGTCAGCCCCGACACGAGTCCCCATGCAAGCCCCTGGACGACGGGATTCGCCAGCGAGAATTCCGGCACCAGCAAGCCGAGGCCACAGGTGACCAGCACCGCCGTCGCGACCTCCCGGCGCGCCCACCGCTGCCCGAGCAGGGCCCGCTCCAGCACCAGCACGAACAGCGGAAAGCTCGCATAGCCCAGGAGCCCGATGGCGACATTCGCGATCCGGATTGCTTCGAAAAAGGCGAGCCAATGCAGCGCGAGCAGCACGCCGTTGCCGATGAGGCGCGGCTCGAACGGGAGTCGCGCGGTCCGCCGGAACGCGCGCAGCGCGGCCAGCGCCGCCGCCGCCACCGTCGTGCGGCCGAGAACGATCAGGACCGGCGGCAGGTCGAGCCATTTGCCGAAGAGACCGGCGAGGCCGAACAGCAGCACGGCGCCGTGCAGGGCAAGCAGGGCTCCGGTGCGGGTCGTCGGCAAGCGACCATCCTAACAGGACATCCACGGGGCCGTGCGGCTGCGCTAGAATCGGGTACGTTCGCAAGACGTTCCCGAAAGCCCCCGCCACGCCAGGAGAACTCCCGATGCCGACTCCCATAGCCGTCGCCAAGGCGATCGCCGCCGTGCGTGCCGCCCCCGGGACTCGCGTCAAGGTCGCGGTCGCCGACATCGACGGCGTGCTGCGCGGCAAGTACCTGCACAAGGAAAAGTTCTACTCGGCCGTGGAGAACGGCTTCGGCTTCTGCGACGTCGTGCTCGGCTGGGACATGATGGACGTCACCTACGACAACACGACGCACACCGGCTGGCACAAGGGGTTTCCCGACGTGCTCGCGAAAATCGATCTCGGCACCTTCCGCCACGTGCCGTGGGACGGCGGCGTGCCGTTCTTCCTCGGCGAGTTCGTCCACCGGGTCAAGGGCAAGGAAGTCCCCCTGCCGATCTGTCCGCGGCAAGTGTTGAAGCGCGTGCTGAAGCGCGCCGAGAAGCTCGGCGTGATGCCGATGTGCGGGATGGAATACGAGTGGTTCAATTTCCGCGAGACGCCCCAGTCGTGGGCCGACAAGCAGGGTGTGGCGCCGACGCCGCTCACGCCGGGAATGTTCGGTTACTCGCTGCTCCGCGCGAACGAGAACGGGGCGTTCTTCGAGGCGCTGTTCACCGAGATGGAGGCGTTCGGCGTGCCGATCGAGGGCCTGCACACCGAGACCGGGCCCGGCGTGTACGAGGCCGCCATCCTCTTTTCCGAGGCACTGGAGCAGGCCGACCGCGCGGTCCTGTTCAAGACGGGCGCCAAGGAAATCGGTTCGCGCTTCGGCATCATGCCGAGCTTCATGGCCAAGTGGAGCAAGGACTACCCGGGCTGCTCCGGACATATCCACACGTCGCTATCGGACGGCAAGACCAATCTTTTCTACGACGCCCGCGGCCGCCATGCGATGAGCAAGCTGTTCGAGAGCTTCCTCGCCGGCCAGGTCAGCACGCTGATGGAATTCGCCCCCATGTTCTGGCCAACGATCAACAGCTACAAACGGCTGGTCGACGGCTTCTGGGCCCCGGTGAAGCCAACCTGGGGTGTGGACAACCGCACCGCCAGCTTTCGCGTAATTCCGGGGTCGGCCAAATCGACACGCCTCGAGACGCGCTGCCCCGGCGCCGACGTCAATCCGTATCTCGCCATGGCGGCGGTGATCGCCGCCGGGCTCGCCGGCATCGGCCAGCAGATGAAGCTCACGACACCACCGATCCACGGCACGAACCAGGGCGCCGACGACATCCCGCGGGCGCCGCGCACGCTGATCGAGACGACGCGGATCTTCCGGGCCTCCGATCGCGCGCGCGACTGGTTCGGCGACGATTTCGTCGACCACTTCGCCGCGACCCGCGAGTGGGAGTGGCGGCAGTGGCTGGACGCGGTTACCGACTGGGAAAGGAAGCGGTATTTCGAAATCATCTGACGTGCGCATCCGGCGCCTGGTCCCCGACGATGCCGCTGCCTACCGCGAGTTGCGGTTGCGCGCCCTGGCCGAACACCCCGCGGCCTTCACCTCGAGCCATGAGGAAGAGTCCCGCAAGCCGGTCGCCGCGATGGCTGTACGCCTCGCGCCCGATGGCGAGGAGGCGGTCTACGGCGCGTTCGCCGATGGGCGGCTGGTTGCACTGGCCGGCCTCGCGCGCGAAACGCGGACGAAGAACCGGCACAAGGCGATGGTGTTCGGGACGTACGTCGCCCCCGAACACGGCGGCCGCGGCATTGCCGGCGCGCTGCTCGCGCACGTGATCGGCGAGGCGCAGCGGCAATCGGGGCTGCTGCAGCTGGTGCTGACGGTCACCGCCGGCAATGCAGCGGCGACGGCGCTCTACGAGAAGGCGGGCTTTCGCAGCTTCGGCATCGAGCCGCGGGCCATCTGCATCGACGGCAACTACTCCGGCAAGAACCACATGATCCTCTTTCTGGCGCAACCATGACTCTCTCGCGATTCGGCTTTCCCACTCCCATCCATTTCGGCCCCGGCGCACGCAAGGAGGTCGCGGCGCATCTCGCGCAACACGGAATCCGCCGCCCCCTCCTCGTCACCGACCGCGGCATCGCGCCGCTGCCGTTGCTGCAATCGTTCCTGGCCGACCTCGCGCGTCTCGACGTGGCCGTCTACTCCGGGATCTGGGGCAATCCGGTGCGGAGCCAGGTGGCCGGCGGCGCGGACGCCTTCAAGGCGCACCGTGCCGACGCCGTCGTGGGTCTCGGCGGCGGCGCGGCGCTCGACGTGGCCAAGGCCATCGCGCTGATGGCCAACCATCCGGGCGACATTCTCGACTACGCGTGGGATCACCCGCAGGTGCGGCCCATCGACCAGCCGCTGCCGTACTTCATCGCGCTGCCGACGACCGCCGGCACCGGCTCGGAAGTCGGCCGCTCGAGCGTGGTGGGAGACGACGTCACCCATGTGAAGAAGATCATCTTTTCGCCGCAGCTGCTGGCGAAGGCGGTGTTCGCCGATCCCGAACTCACGCTCGACTTGCCGGCCGGCATCACCGCCGCCACTGGCATGGACGCGCTGACGCACAACGTCGAGTCGTACCTGTCGCCCGAGTATCACCCGCTTTGCGACGGCATCGCGCTGGAAGGCGTGCGCATCGCCGCGCGCGCGCTGCCCATCGCCGTGCGCGACGGCCACAACCTCAGGGCGAGGAGCGACATGCTGATGAGTTCGATGATGGGCGCGATCGCCTTCCAGAAGGATCTCGGCGCCGTGCATTCCTGCGCGCACGCGCTGTCGACGGTGGCCGACCTGCACCACGGCCTTGCCAACGGCATCATGATCGACCACGTGATGCGGTTCAATCTGCCCGCTGCCGCGGCGAAGATGGCCGAGCTGGCCCGCGTGGCCGGAGTCCCGGGCGTCGCCGGACTGAGCGATGACGCCGCGGCCGGTGCGTTCATCGACTGGCTCGCGCGATTGAAGGCGGAGCTTTCCATTCCGGCGACGCTGGGCGCGTTGCGCGCCGCGCGGCCGGTGACGAGCGCCGACATTCCCGCGCTGGTCGAGGTCGCGCTCAAGGACACCTGCCATCTCACCAACCCGCGCAAGTGCACGCGCGAGGACTTCGGGAGGATTTTCGCGGGAGCGATGTAACCCGGCCAGGGCCGAACCATGCTGAAAATCGGAATCTCCGCCTGCTTCTTCCACGAAGACCCCAAACGGGCGATCTTCAAGGGGATGACGCTGCAATACATCGAGCAGAACGTCGCGCACTGGCTGATGCAGCGCGACGTACTTGCGTTCATGGTGCCCTCGCCGGAAGGCCGCACCCGCCGCGCCGGGAGCAAGGCCACCGTCGATGCCTACGCCGCCGAGCTCGACGCGCTCGTGCTGATGGGCGGCTCGGACGTCTGCCCGGAAACGTACGGCGAGAAGGCGCTGCGGCCCGAGTGGAACGGCGATCGCATTCGCGACGACTACGAGATCGGCCTGCTGCGCGCCTTCATGCAGGAACACAAGCCCGTGCTGGGCGTGTGCCGCGGCGCGCAGGTGATCAACGTGGCGATGGGCGGGACCCTTTATCAGGACATCGGCACCCAGCTGCCGCGGGCGCTCAACCACCGCGACTGGACGATCTACGCCGAGAATTGCCACGCGACGTCGCTCGTTCCCGGCAGCCCGCTGGCGCGACTCTATCCGGGCCAGGCACTCGTCAAGACGAACTCGATACACCACCAGGCAGTGAAGGATCTCGGCCGCGACCTCGTCGTCGAAGCCTGGTCGGAGCCCGATCGCGTCGTCGAAGCGCTGCGCTACACCAGACCCGGTTACGTCTTTGCCGTGCAGTGGCACCCGGAATTCCACGCCCCCGACGATCCCTCGTTCATCGACGACACGCCGATCCTCGACGATTTTCTCGCCGCTGCAGCCCGACACAAGGCCGCAGCGTTTGCCATCTGACCAGGACATTCCCATGAAAGTCACCAATCCCGCCACTGGCGAAGTCATCGCCGACGTCGCGACCGACGGCGCCGCCGCGGTGCGCAGGAAATATGAAGCCGCCCGTGCTGCACAGCCGAAATGGGCGCAGGTGCCCGTGGCCAGGCGGCTCGCGGCGATTGGCCGCTTTCGCGAGCGCATCGTCGCGATGCATGAGACGCTGGCCAGGACACTGACGCAGGAGGTCGGCAAGCCGATCCGGCAATCGCGCAACGAATTGAATGGCCTGCTGACGCGCATCGACTTCTTTCTCGAGGCCTCGGGCAAGGCGCTGCGCGAGCAGAAGGTCTTTGCCGACGCCGCGCAGAAACTCGAGGAGCGGATCACCCACGAGCCGCTCGGGGTGGTTGCCAACATCTCGGCGTGGAACTACCCGTATTTCGTCGGCAGCAACGTGTTCGTCCCGGCGCTGGCCGCCGGCAACGCGGTGCTCTACAAGCCCTCCGAGTATGCGGCGCTCACCGGGTTGCACATCGCCGAGATGCTGCACGAGGCCGGGGTGCCCGAGGACGTGTTCGTCCCGGTGATCGGCGCCGGCGCCACGGGCGCGGCGCTGCTGCGGCAGCCCGTCGACGGCGTGTTCTTCACCGGCTCGTACGCGACCGGAGCCAGGATCGCGGCCGTGGCCGGCAAGCGGATGATCAAGATCCAGCTGGAGCTGGGCGGCAAGGACCCCGTTTACGTCTGCGAGGACGTCGACGTCAAGGCGGCGGCGGCAGGCATTGCCGATGGCGCCTTCTACAACACCGGACAATCGTGCTGCTCCGTCGAGCGTATCTACGTCCGCGCTTCTGTCTACGCAGCGTTCGTTGCCGCGTTCGTCGACGAGGTGAAGGGCTACCGGATGGGCGACCCGATGGACGAAGCGACGTACATCGGCGCGATCACCCGGCGGCCGCAGCTCGACGTGCTGAAAAGCCAGGTCGCCGACGCGAAAAAGAAGGGAGCGAAACTGCTGATCGGCGGTCACGCCGTCAAGGGCAAGGGTCACTGGTTCGAGGCGACGGTCTTTGCCGGCGTCGACCACTCGATGCTGCTGATGAAGGACGAGAGCTTCGGCCCGATCATCGGCATCCAGCGGGTCGCCGACGATGGCGAGGCCGTGCGACTGATGAACGACACCGAGTACGGTCTGACAGCGGCCGTCTACACGCAGGACGAGCGGCGAGCCAGGAAGGTCCTGGCGCAAGTGCACGCGGGGTCGGTGTACTGGAACTGCTGCGACCGCGTGAGCCCGCGGCTGCCGTGGTCAGGCGTCGGGCATTCGGGTATCGGGCTGACGCTGTCGACCTACGGGATCCAGACCTTCACGCGGCCGAAGGCGTGGCATCTGCGCGGGGCCTAGAGAACCGAAGCGCCGGTTGAGCGAGAGCGCAAAAATTGGGGACAGACCACGTTTTCCTGGTGTCACCCAGGAAGGCTGTGAAGGCGACGAAGGAAAACGTGGTCTGTCCCCGGTTTCTTCCACAGCGCGTCATGCCCCGGACCGCGCGTCCTGCAACTCCGCCGCATGCAGCGTGTTCGCGAGCAGCGTCGCGATGGTCATCGGTCCGACGCCGCCGGGCACCGGCGTGATCCACGACGCGACCTCCTTCGCGGCGGCGAAGTCGACGTCGCCGCACAGCTTGCCCTCAGCGGTGCGGTTGATCCCGACGTCGATGACGATGGCCCCGGGCTTGACCCAGCTGCCCTGGACGAAGTTGGCCCTGCCCACACCGGCGACGACGATGTCCGCCTGCCGCACGAGGCCGGGCAGGTCGCGGGTCCTCGAATGGCAGACGGTCACGGTACACCGCGTCATCAGCAGCTCCAGCGCCATCGGCCGGCCGACGATGTTCGACTGTCCGATCACCACCGCGTGCTTGCCGGCGAGCTCCTCTCCGGTGTCCGCCAGCAGCGTCATGCAGCCGTACGGCGTGCACGGACGAAGCGTCGGTCGCTTCAATACCAGCCGGCCGATGTTGTACGGATGAAACCCGTCGACGTCCTTCAGCGGATCGATCCGCTCGGTCACCCGCTCTTCATCGATATGCCTGGGCAGCGGCAGCTGCACCAGGATTCCGGTCACTGCGGGATCGCGGTTGAGCGCGTCGATCAGCGCCAGCAGCGCCTCCTGCGAGGTCGTTGCCGGGAGATCGTGCGCGAACGAGCGCATGCCGCTGGCCTCGGTCGTCCGGCGCTTGTTGCGCACGTAGACCTGCGATGCCGGATTGTCTCCGACCAGGACTACGGCGAGGCCCGGCTGCGGCTTGCCGGCCGCGACCCGCGCGGCGACGCGCTCCCCGATTTCGGTCGTCAGCCGCAGGGCGCGCGCCTTGCCGTCGATGATTCGTGCAGTCACGGGTGTTCCAGGGTCAGGCGACGATGGTGTCGGGCAAGGCGGGTATCGCGGCGGGCTACAATCGGCTGATGATTGCAGGCGACATTGTAGCGGCAATCGGCACGCGTCTCGCGCATGCGCTGGCCACGCCGGCCGCGGGCTGCCGACCGCTGCGGATCGAGCAGGAGATCGTCGGCTGGCTCGACCCCGCGCGCATCGCCCGCCTCGCCAGGCATCCCGACGTGTTCGACGTGCGTGCCGACGGCGTCTGGTTCGCGGCGGCGCTCGCGTGGCCGGGCGCACGAACCGAAGCGCTGGCGCGCGTCGCCGCTGCGCTCGCCGCCGACGGGCACCTTACCGCATGGCGGGACGAGCGCTACGCCGTGGCCCCCCGGTTCGGGGGAACGCCGCTGTTCCTGCTCGAACGCGCGGCGGCACGCTACTTCGGCATCTCCACCTATGCCGCGCACGTGAACGGGTTGGTGCGTCGCGGTGACCAGACGGCGATGTGGATCGCGCGCCGCAGCCCGCTCAAGGCGATCGACCCGGGCCTGCTCGACAACCTGGTCGGCGGCGGCATCGCGGCCGGCGCGGGTGTGCGGCAGACGGTGATCAAGGAAGCGTGGGAGGAAGCCGGCATCCCCGCGCCGCTCGCGGTACAGGCGAGCGCCGCCGGCGCCGTGCACATCTGCCGCGAGCAGCCGGATGGCCTGCAGCGCGAGACCATCTTCGTCCACGATCTCTGGCTGCCTGCCGATTTCGTTCCCGCCGGTCAGGATGGCGAGGTCGTCGAGCATCGCCTCGTTTCACTGGCCGAGGCCGCACGCCTCGTCGCCAATGCCACGGGCGACGACGTCGTCACCGCCGACGCCGGGCTCGTGATCCTGGATTGCCTGATCCGCAACGGTATGATCGCGCCCGATGCACCGGAGTTCCTGGTGCTGGATGCGTTGCGGCATCCGTCGGTCGAACTGGCGACCAACCCGGGAAAGTAGGGTCAGACACTGCTATTCCGGTAGGGTCAGACACTGCTATTCCGGGTCAGGCGGCGGCTCGCGCCGCGGGCGCCGCCGAGACCTGCCGGATGCCCATCTCGCGCAACGTGTCGCGCACCGCGTTGACCGCGTGCCGCATTTCGTCGGGGCCGATCGCGCCGATGCAGCCGACGCGGAACGTCTCGACCTGCGTCAGTTTGCCCGGATAGAGCACGAAGCCCTTGTCGCGGACACGGTCGTAGAAATCCATGAACGTGTATTTCGGATCGACCGGCGCGTGGAACGTCAGGATGATCGGCGCCTGGATTTCCGGCTGGAGGAACACCCGGAAGCCCATCTCCGCCATGCCGGCAACCAGCGTCTCGCAGTTGTTCGTGTAGCGCGCGAGCCGCGCCGGCTGGCCGCCGTCGGCGATGAACTGGTCGAGCGCGGCGTCGAGCGCGATGACGATGTGCGTCGGCGGCGTATAGCGCCACTGCGTCGTCTTTTCCATGTACGTCCACTGGTCGTGCAGATCGAGCGCCAGCGACGTCGAATGGCCAGCGCACTTTTCCAGCACGCTGCGACGGACGAAGACGAAGCCCATCCCCGGCGGGCCCTCGACACACTTGCCGGACGCCGCGATCAGCGCGTCGAAGGGCACGGTCCGCGCGTCGATCCCGATCGCGGCGAACGAGCTCATCGCGTCGACGATCAGGCCCCTGCCGTGCCGCGCAACGACGGCGGCGATCTCCGGCAACGGATTGAGGATGCCGGTCGACGTCTCGCAATGGATCAGGCCGACGTGCGTGATCGACGGATCGGCCGCGAGCAGCCGATCGACGTCCTGCGGCGTCGTCGGCACGTCCTCGGCGGTCTCGAAGACGGTCAGCTTGCGGCCCATCATCCGCGTCAGTTTCGCGAGGCGCGTGCCATAGGCGCCGTTGATCAGCACCAGCACGTGGCCGTCGCGCGGCACCAGCGTGTTGACGGCCGCCTCGACCGAGAACGTGCCGCTGCCCTGCATGGGCACGCAGACGTGCGTCGCGTGGCCATGAATGACGTCGAGCAGCTTGCGCCGCACGCCGGCGGTCACCGCGTTGAACGCGGAATCCCACGAGCCCCAATCGCGCAGCATCGCCGCCTTCGTCGACAGCGACGTCGTCAGCGGGCCGGGAGTGAGCAGGATGGGATCGCGGGAATAGAGACTCATGGGGCGCTCCGATCAACGGCGGTCTTGCAGATTGTTGACAATCTACACCCGACGCGGTCCAATGCGCAACATGTTCAAACTCGCTCCCACCAACGGCACCGGGACCGCGCGGGCGGCAGCGCCGCGAACCCGCCGGGCGCCGGCGCGAGGCGCCGCCACCCCCATGGACGCCCGGACCGCCCCGGCCACCGACGCCCCCGGCCGCGGCGCCGCCGCGATCGCCCTGGTGCAGTCGTCGTCGCTGCCGATGCTCGTGCAGAAGGAGCTCGAGCGGATGATCCTCGCCGGCGACGTTCCCGCCGGCAGCAAGTTGAACGAAGCCGCCATCGCCGAACTCCTCGGCGTGTCGCGCGGCCCGGTCCGCGAAGCGTTTCGCGCGCTGGAGGAATCCGGGCTCGTCCGTCTCGAAAAGAACCGCGGCGTTTTCGTCCGCCAGATCGGCATCGACGAGGCCGACGAGATCTACGAATTGCGGTCGGTACTCGACGAGTTCGTCGGCCGCCGCGTCGCGCAGTCGGTGACTCCCGACATCGTGCGCGAGCTGCGCGGGCGCATCGAACGAATGGAAAAGGCGGCCGCGAAAGGCGACGTCGATGTCTATCACCGCGCCAACCTCGAGTTCCATGACCGGCTGGTCGAGCTCGCCGGCAACGCCAAGCTGCTGCTCATGTATCGCCGGCTGGTCAACGAGCTCAACCTGTATCGGCGCGCGGCGCTGGCGCAGGTCGGCACCCTGTCGGTGTCGACGCGCGAGCACCGCGAAATCGTCAACCGCATCGCGGCCGGTGACATAGTGACGGCCGGTCGCGCGTTGCAGGAGCACGTCTTCGCGAGCCGCGACCGCATGCACCGAACCCGCGTCGACGCCGGCAAGACGGCGACCCGCAACCCCAAGCCGGCTCCGGCAACCGCAAGGAAGATACGTTGAGCTCCCCTCCCCCGTCGGTGGCCGTCAACGGCCGCAGCTACCGCTGGCCACAGCGGCCGGTCGTCGTCGTCTGCGTCGACGGCTGCGAGCCCGAGTACATCAATCAGGCAATCGCCGCCGGATGCACCCCGTATCTCGCCGGGCTGCGCGAGAGTGGCACCTGCCTCACGGCGGATTGCGTGGTGCCCTCGTTCACCAATCCGAACAACCTGTCGATCGTCACCGGCGCGCCGCCTTCCGTGCACGGCATCTGCGGCAATTACTTCTGGGACCGCGACGCGAGCGCCGAAGTGATGATGAACGACCCGAAGTACCTCCGGGCCGGGACCATCCTGGCCGCGTTCGCCGATGCCGGCGCCAAGGTCGCCGTCATTACCGCCAAGGACAAGCTGCGCGCGCTGCTGGGGCACCGGATGTCCGGCATCTGTTTTTCGTCGGAGAAGGCCGCCGAGGCGACGGTGGCGGGCAATGGCATCGACGGCGTGGTCGCGATGGTCGGCATGCCCGTGCCGTCGGTCTACAGCGCGGAGTTGAGCGAGTTCGTGTTCGCGGCCGGCGTGAAGCTCGCCGCGAGTCAGCGTCCGGACATCATGTACCTGTCGACGACCGACTACATCCAGCACAAGGCCGCCCCCGGCATCGGGGCCGCCAATGACTTCTACGCGATGATGGATCGCTACCTGGCGCAACTCGATGCACTCGGCGCGACGATCGTGCTCACGGCGGACCACGGCATGAATGCCAAGACGGACGCCTTCGGCCGGCCCAACGTCATCTACCTGCAGGATGTCCTCGATGCAGCCTGCGGCCCCGGCGCCACACGCGTGATCCTGCCGATCACCGACCCGTATGTCGTCCACCATGGCGCCCTCGGCTCGTTCGCGACGGTCTACGTCCTGACATCCACCCTCGCCGAAGTCGCGGCCAGGATCGCCGCGTTGCCCGGCGTGGAGGAGGTGCTGAACCGCGACGATGCGTGCGCGCGGTTCGAGCTTCCGGGGGACCGCATCGGCGACCTCGTCGTCGTCTCCGAGCGCCTGACGGTGATCGGCACGAGCCGCGACCGCCATGACCTTTCGGGGCTCGGGGTGCCGCTCCGCTCGCACGGCGGCACCTCCGAGCAGCAGGTGCCGCTGATCGCCAACCGGCGCGCTTCGACGCTGCCTGCGGGGCGCCGCTGGCGCAATTTCGACGCGTTCGACCTGGGCCTCAACCTGTTGCCCTGACCGGCCCGGCTACGCGAGCACAACTTCGATGAATCTCGACGACCTCCGGCACGGCGCAACGCTCCACGAAAAGATGCGGATCGCCGGCGAGCGGATCGGCGGCCTGCGCACGATCGACGTGCGCAATCCGTACACCGGCGCGCTGGTCGGCACGGTGCCGAAGGCGACCGTCGGCGACATCCGGCGCGCGTTCGCGATCGCCCGGGGCTACCGGTCGCAGCTGACACGGCACGACCGCTACCGGATCCTCCATCGCACCGCGGAGCTCATCCGCGCGCGCGCCGCCGAAGTATCCGACCTCATCACCGCCGAGTGCGGCATCTGCAAGAAGGACTCGCTCTACGAAGTCGGCCGCGCGTGCGATGTCTTCGTCTTCGCGGGCAACGCCGCGCTCACCGACGACGGCCAGGTCTTCTCCTGCGACCTGACGCCGCATGGCAAGAAGCGCAAGGTGTACACGCTGCGCGAGCCGCTGCAGGGCGCGATCTCGGCGATCACGCCGTTCAACCACCCGCTGAACCAGGTGGCGCACAAGGTGGCGCCTTCGATCGCCACCAACAACCGGATGGTGTTGAAGCCGACGGAAAAGACGCCGCTGTCGGCACTGCTGCTGGCGGACATGCTGTACGAGGCCGGCCTGCCCCCCGAGATGTTCTCGGTCGTGACCGGAGACCCGAAGGAAATCGCCGACGAGATGCTGACCCATCCCGCCGTCGATCTGGTGACGTTCACCGGCGGCGTGCCGATCGGCAAGTACATCGCCGCCAAGGCGGTCTACAAGCGGCAGGTGCTGGAGCTGGGCGGCAACGACCCGATCATCGTGATGGAAGACGCCGATCTCGACGAGGCGGCAACGCTCGCGGCAAACGGCTCCTACCGGAATTCCGGCCAGCGCTGCACCGCGGTCAAGCGCATACTGGTCCATGAAGCCGTCGCCGCCCGTTTCGTCGACCTGCTCCTGGAGAAGACCCGTGCCTGGACCTACGGCGACCCGATGGACCCGGCGCTCGACATGGGCACCGTGATCGACGAAGCCGCCGCCAAGTCGTTCGAGGCGGGCGTGAACGACGCGGTGGCGCGCGGCGCGCGCCTCCTGTGCGGCAACGTGCGCCGGGGCGCGCTGTATTCGCCGACGCTGCTCGATCGCGTCACCCCCGACATGCCGGTGGCGAAATACGAAACGTTCGGCCCCGTTTCTCCGGTGATCCGGTTCAAGGACATCGACGACGCGATCGCCATCGCCAACTCGACCGACTACGGCCTCTCGTCGTCCGTGTGCACCAACCGGCTCGACTACATCACGCGCTTCGTGTCCGACCTCAACGTCGGCACCGTCAACGTGCGCGAGGTTCCCGGCTACCGGCTGGAACTCACGCCGTTCGGCGGCATCAAGGATTCGGGGCTGGGCTACAAGGAAGGCGTGCAGGAAGCGATGAAGAGCTTCACCAACACCAAGACGTATTCGTTGCCATGGTGACCCGCCGGGCGCCATGAACGATTCCCGCGCCCCCTCCGACACGAGCGCCGAAGGCGACATCAACCTGTCGCCGCTGCGCCGCGCGTGGGATGCCGAGCACGTGCACGGCGAGACGCGCGCGCTGCTCGACGCCGATGCGCGGCACTTCCTGCACCAGTCGCTGTCGACGCCCTGCTTCGACGCGCTCTCCTCCTGCGACGGCATCTGGCTCGAGGACGTCGCGGGCCGGCGGATCATGGACTTCCACGGCAACAACGTGCATCAGGTCGGCTACCGCCATCCGCGCGTGATGGCGGCGGTCCGGCAAGCGCTCGACACGTTGCCGTTCTCGCCGCGCCGGTTCACCAATTCCGCCGCGGTCGACCTCGCGGCGAAGCTGACCTCGCTCGCCCCCGACCCGCTCGGCAAGGTGCTGTTCGCGCCCGGCGGGACGCTCGCCATCGGCATGGCCCTGAAGCTCGCGCGCCTTGCCACCGGCCGGCACAAGACGCTGTCGCTGTGGGATTCCTTCCACGGCGCATCGCTCGACGCGATCTCCATCGGCGGCGAGGCGGTCTTCCGCAAGGGCATGGGCCCGCTGCTGCCCGGCACCGAGCACGCGCCGCCCTGCGATCCCGGCAGCTGCCGCTTCGGCTGCGGCGGCACCTGCAACCTCCGCTGCGCCGATTACCTCGACTACGTCCTCGGCAAGGAAGAGGACATCGGCGCGGTCATCATCGAAACGGTTCGCTGCACCGACGTCCAGATTCCGCCCCCCGACTATTACCGCAAGGTGCGCGACGCCTGCGACCGTCACGGCGCGTTGCTGATCCTCGACGAAGTTCCGATCTGCCTCGGCCGCACCGGCACGATGTTCGCGTTCGAGCCTTACGGCATCGTTCCCGACATGGTCGTCCTCGGCAAGGGGCTGGGCGGTGCCGTGTTTCCGATGGCCGCGCTGATCGCGCGCCGCGACCTCGACATTGCCGCCGATCGCGCGCTCGGCCACTACACGCACGAGAAGAGCTCGGTCGGCTGCGCGGCGGCGCTGGCGACGCTCGAGGTGATCGAAAGCGAGCACCTGCTCGAACGCTCGCGCACGCTGGGCGCGCGGGCGCTGGCGCGCATGCACGAGCTGAAGCGCCGCCACCCGCTGGTCGGCGACGTCCGCGGCATCGGCCTGCTGCTCGGCATCGAGCTCATGCGCGACGGCGCACCGGCGCGGCGCGAGGCCGAGCAGGTGATGTACCGCTGCCTCGCGCACGGTCTCTCGTTCAAGATCGGGCAGGGCAACGTGCTGACGCTGTCGCCGCCGCTCATCATCACCCACGCCGAGCTCGACCAGGCGTTGGACATCATCGACGCGGCCCTTTCCGCCGTCGAGGCCGGCACAACCTGAGATGCAGAACCTGCTCAATCTCCTCGCCGGGGTCTCGCTGCTCGTCTGGGGCACGCACAACGTGCGCACCGGCGTCCTGCGCATCTACGGCGGCGACCTGCGGCGGATCCTGCGCCGCAGCGTCAGCAACCGGTTCACGGCGCTCTTTGCCGGGCTCGGCGTCACCGGCCTCATCCAGAGCAGCACCGCCACGGCGCTGATCGTCGCCGCATTCGCCGGCCAGGGGCTGATCGCCACCGCCCCCGCGCTCGCCGTGATGCTCGGCGCCGACGTCGGCACCAGCCTCATGGTGCTGGTGTTCTCGTTCGACCTGTCGTGGCTGTCGCCGTTGCTGATCTTCGTCGGCGTCGTGCTGTTCCTGTCGCGCCAGGAGACCAATGTCGGCCGCTTCGGGCTGATCCTCATCGGGCTCGGCCTCATCATTCTCGCGCTGCAATGGATCATGCTCGCTGCGAAACCGGTGACGCAGGCGGCGGGCGTCAAGGTCATCTTTGCCTCGCTCACCGGCGACGTGTTCCTCGACATGCTGTTCGCCGCGCTGCTCACGCTCCTCGCGTACTCGAGCCTCGCCGTCGTGCTGCTCACCGCGGCGCTGGCGGCGTCGAACGTCATCGGCATCCACGTCGCGCTGGGTCTCGTGCTGGGCGCCAACCTGGGGAGCGGCCTCCTGGCAATGCTCAGCACGGCGCGCTCGCCGCCCGAGGCCCGCCGCGTCACGCTCGGCAATTTCCTGTTCAAGCTGATCGGTTGCGCCATCGTCGTTCCGTTGCTCGGCATCCTCGAACCGTGGGTGGCGCACCTCGGCAGCGAGGCGCGGCAGGTCGTGCTGTTCCACTTGCTGTTCAACGTCGGCATCGCGGTGGTGTTCCTGTTCCTGACCGAGCCGATCGCGCGCATCGCCGAGCGGCTGATGCCCGCGCGCCCCGCCAGCGAGGACCCCGCCAAGCCGCGCCACCTCGATCCCTCGGCGCTCGCGACGCCGGCGCTCGCCATCTCCTGTGCGGCGCGTGAGGCGCTGCGCATCGGCGATGTCATCGAGGAAATGCTGAACGGCATGCTGACGGTGCTGAAGACCAACGACCGCGCGCTGGCGCAGCGGCTGCGCAAGATGGACGACGTCGTCGACGAACTGTACACGGCGGTGAAGCTCTACCTCACCCAGATCTCGCGCGAGGCGCTCGAGGAAAAGGAAGGCCGGCGCTGGGCCGACATCGTGTCGTTCACGATCAACATGGAGCAGATCGGCGACATCGTCGAGCGGATCATCATCGATGTCGAGGACAAGAAGATCGACAAGGGACGCAAGTTCTCGGACGCAGGAATGGCCGAGATCTGCGACCTGCACGCGCGCATCATCTCCAATCTCCGGCTCGGACTGTCGGTGTTCCTCAACGGCGACCTGAAGAGCGCGCAGGAGCTCCTCGCGCAGAAGGTGCTGCTGCGCGAGCTCGAGCGCGCCTACGCCAATTCTCACCTCGAGCGCCTCGCCGGCAACACGCTTGAAAGCATCGAGACGTCGTCGCTGCACCTCGATCTCATCTCCGACCTCAAGCGCATCAACTCGCACATCGCGTCGATCGCGTACCCGATCCTCGAGCAGGCCGGCGTGCTGGCCAAGACCCGGTTGAAGGAGGCTCCGGCTGCTGCGGCCGAGCGGGCACCCCGCAACCGGCGCGGCGGCCGCAACGGCGGCAAAGAGGGTGATGCCGGCGACGACAAGGATGGCTGGCCGAAGCGCAAGCCGCATACCGCCTAGCCAGTGGCCTGTCGCAGCCGAACCAGCAGGGTCTGACGAGCGATGCCCCCGACCGAACTCACGCTCGGCGTCACGCTGGCCGTGCTTGCTGCCGGGCTGTTGCACGCCGGGTGGAATGCCCTGCTGAAGGCCGCGCCGGGTGGCGATCCGCTGCTCGACATGGCAACGGTGGTCGCCGGCTCGTCGTTGTGCAGCCTCGCGCTGATCCCGCTCGTCGGCCTGCCGGATCCGGCGTCCTGGAAGTTCGTCGCGGCATCGACCGGCATTCATTTCGCCTATTACGCAACGCTGGCGCAGGCCTACCGGACGGGCGACCTGTCGTTCGCCTACCCGCTGATGCGCGGGACCGCGCCGCTGCTCACCACCGTGCTCGGCATCGTGTTCCTGGCGGAATGGCCGACACCGCAGATCGCTATCGGCATCGCATTGATCTCGTCCGGCATCGTCAGCATCGCCTTCGCGCAGCACCGCAGGCACCCTCCCGCCGCGGCCGGGTGGGCCCTCGCCAATGCGGCGATCATTGCCGTCTATACACTGATCGACGGCGCCGGGGCCCGGACGTCGGGGAACCCGGCGAGTTACGTCGTCTGGCTGACGTTTGTCGAGGGCATCCCGTTTCTCGCCTGGATTCATTGGCGCCGCGGCAACGCGGCCACCGTCTATCTCCGCCGCGGCTGGCGGCGGGGCCTGCTGGGCGGCGGCGCCAGCCTTGCCGCCTACGGCATCGTGCTGTGGGCAATGACCCGTGCCCCGGTGGCCGCGGTCGCCGCGCTGCGCGAAACCTCGGTCCTGTTCGCCGCCCTGATCGGCATGGCGTGGCTGAAGGAACGCGTGAGCCTGCCGCGCCTTGCCGGCGCCGTCAGCGTCGTCGCCGGCATCGCGGCGCTGAAGCTGTGATGCCATGCCCGTGTCACGTAGCCCATAGTCGGGTTGAGCGAACGCGAAACCCGGGGCCGGGCGGCCGTTGCCGCAACCACCCGGTTTTCGCATTCGCTCAACCCGGACTGCGCTCTACGCTCCACTTGTGATCCCCGATCCAACTCCTCAAGACATCCCATGAACCCCATTCTCCCCACGCAAGCGCGCATCGTCATCGTCGGCGGCGGCATCGCCGGCGTCTCCACCGCCTATCACCTCGCGCAACTCGGCGTGCGCGATGTCGTCCTGCTGGAACAGGGGAAGCTCACTTGCGGCACGACGTGGCACGCCGCGGGCCTCGTCGGTCAGACGCGCGCGACGCGCAACGCGACCCGGATGAGCCGCTACGGGATCGAGCTCTATTCCGCGCTGGAGAAGGAAACCGGTCTCGCGACGGGCTGGAAGCAGTGCGGGAGCCTCAATGTCGCGACGACACCGGAGCGCCTCACGCTGATGAAGCGGCAGATGGCGCGCGCGAAGAGCTTCGGCATCGAGTTCGAGTTCGTGTCTCCGGCCGAAGCCGGGCGGATCGCGCCGATCCTGCGCACCGACGACCTCGCCGGCGCGGTCTGGATACCCGGTGACGGCAAGGCCAACCCCACCGACCTCACGCAATCGCTGGCCAAGGGCGCCCGGATGCGCGGCGCGCGGATCTGCGAGGGCGTCAAGGTCACGGGGGTGGCGACCGCACGCGGCCGCGTGACCGGCGTGCGGTGGCGCTGCGGCGACGACGAAGGGACAATCGCCTGCGAATCGCTCGTCAACTGCGGCGGGCAATGGGCGCGCGAGTTCGGTCAGCTCGCCGGCGTCAACGTTCCACTATGCTCGGCCGAGCATTTCTATCTGGTCACCAAACAGATCGCAGGCGTCGCGGCGGACCTCCCGGTGATTCGCGATCCGGATGGCTGCATCTATTACAAGGAAGAGGTCGGCGGCCTCGTGATGGGCGGCTTCGAGCCGAAGGCCAAACCGTGGAGCCCGGCGACGATCCCCGACGGTTTCGAATTCCAGCTGCTGCCGGAGGACTGGGATCATTTCGAGATCCTGATGACCAACGCGATCCACCGCACGCCGTGCCTCGAGACCGCCGAAGTCAAGCTGCTGCTCAACGGGCCCGAGAGCTTCACCGGCGACGGCAATTTCATTCTCGGCGAGGCGCCGGAACTGGCCGGCTATTTCGTCTGCGCGGGCTTCAACTCGGCCGGCATCGCCAACTCCGGCGGCGCCGGCAGGCTCGTCGCCGAATGGATCGTCAACGGCGGCCCGCCGCTCGACCTGTGGGACGTCGACATCCGCCGCTTCGCGCCGTTCCACGCCAACCGCCGGCACCTCGCCGACCGCACGGTCGAGAGCCTCGGCCTGCATTACGCGATGCGCTGGCCGCGCGAGGAACTCGTCACCGTGCGTCCGCTGCGCCGCTCGCCGCTCTACGATCGCCTGAAGGCAAGGGGCGCCGTCTTCGGCAGCAAGATGGGCTGGGAGCGCGCCAACTATTTCCTGCCGCCCGGCGGCACGGCGTCCGCCTACACGCTCGGGACGCCCGAGTGGCTGCCCCACGTGCTGGAGGAGCAGCGGGCGTGCCGCGAGGATGTCGTCGTGTTCGACCAGACCTCGTTCTCCAAATTCGCGCTGAAGGGCCGCGATGCGCTGGCCGTGCTGCAGCGGTTGTGCGCCAACGACATCGACGTCCCCGTGGGGCGGATGGTGTACACCGCGATGCTCAACGCCCGTGGCGGCTTCGAGAGCGACCTCACGATCATCCGCGTCGCGGACAACGAGTTCTTCATCGTCACCGGCTCCGCGCAGACCACGCGCGATTTCGCATGGATCGAGCGCGGCATCCAGGAGGGCGAGCGGGCGGCGCTGATCGACGTGTCGGCCGCGTGGTCGGTGCTGTCGGTGATGGGGCCGCAAGCCGAAGCGCTGCTGGGGGAGCTCGGCGGCGGCGACCTGTCGAAGCGCGCCATGCCGTTCGCCGCGACGCGGGAGATCGACGTCGGTTACGCTCGTGCGCGCGCGGCGCGGATGAGCTACGTCGGCGGTCCCGGCTTTGAGCTCTACGTCGGTGCCGACCAGTGCGTCACGCTGTACGAAGCGCTGTGGAGCGCCGGCGCTGCGTACGGCCTCAAGGACGCCGGCTATTACACGATCGACGCGCTGCGCGTCGAAGCCGGGCGCCGCGCCTGGGGCGCCGAACTCTCTCCCGACGAAACGCCGTGGGAAGCCGGCCTGGGTTACGCGGTGAAGATGGACAAATCCGCGCCCTTCGTCGGCCGCGATGCCTTGCTGGAGAGGCCCGCGGCGGCCCTGCGCAAACGCCTGGTGATGTTCACGTTCGACGACGAAAGCGCCTTCCCCTGGGGCGGTGAGCCGATTCTCATGAACGGCGAGAATGTCGGCGAGCTCACCTCCGCCGGCTACAGCCGCCGCCATGGCCGCGCCGTCGCGATGGGTTACGCCCGAGCCGCTGAACCACTGACCGACGACGCCATCGTCGCGGCGCGCTACCACGTCGACATCGCGGGCGAACCCTGCGCGGTGACCCCCCACCTCAAGCTGGATTGACCTCGAGGCCCCGCCATGCCCCACCGCTTCACCACGCCGCCGCGCCGCGGCCGCACGCCGTCCCGCCCGGGCGCGGTGACGGGTCAGGTCCAAAGCCTCAGCCGCGGCCTGCAGATCCTCGAGGCGCTCGGGAAGGGCGAAGGCGGCCTCACGCTGACCGATGTCGCGAAGCGGGTCGCATTGCCGCCGTCGACGACCCACCGCCTGCTGTCCACGCTCGAAAAGATGGCCTACGTCTACCAGGCGGGTGATCTCGGCCGGTGGTACGTGGGCTTGCAGGCCTTCGCCGTCGGCTCCAGCTTCCTTGCCGACCGCGATTTCGTCGCGCACAGCCACGTGTCGATGCGCCGGCTGATGGAGCAATCCGGCGAAACCGCGAATCTCGCCATCCTCGACGGCACCGAAGCGGTGTTCATCGCCCAGGTCCAATGCCGCGAGATGATGCGCATCCTCGTCAAGCTCGGCAGCCGCGTGCCGCTGCACGCATCGGGCGTCGGCAAGGCGATCTTCGCCGCGCTGCCCGACGAGCAGATCGACGCCATCCTCAAGGTCAAGGGGCTCGCGCGAATCACCGCGCACACGATCACGGCGCCGGAGACGATGTGGGCGGCGCTCAGGGTCATCCGCCAACGCGGCTGGTCGTTCGACGACGAGGAGCACGCGCCCGGCACGCGCTGCGTGGCGGCCACGCTCTATGACGAGCACGCCGAACCGCTGGCCGCGATATCGCTCGCCGGCCCGTCGTCGCGGCTGCCGGACGAACGGATAAGGCAGCTGGGTCTGGTCGTCGCGCATACGGCGGAAGACCTGACGAAACGGCTCGGCGGCCGCTGGCCGCATCCGCACTGACGACGCGATGAGAGCGTTGTTGCCGGTCGGCAGCAGCACCATTCCTCGATCCCACACCTAGTCACAGGAAGCGCAGCGTGAACTTGCCGGACGCCAATACGAAAGCCGGACGTAATTCGCCCTGCCCCTGTGGCAGCGGCAAGCGCTACAAGCACTGTTGCGGCCTGGCCGGCCAGGCCGGATCCGCCCAACCCGGCGCTCCGGACAGCGACGGCCGGCGTCTCGACGAACTGATGCAGGCGGCCCTGAGTGCCCAGCGGGCCAACGACCTCGAGGAGGCAGAGCGGCTGTACCGGATGGCACTCGACCGATCCCCGGAGAATATCGATGCCCTCCACATGCTGGGTGTCGTGCACTATTCGAAAGGGGAGCTTGAATTGGCAGAAGGGCTGCTCACGGCGGCCGAAGCGTTGTGCAACGGTACGATGCCTGCGCTTGCCCACAATCTTTCCCTGGTCAGGATGTCCGCAGAATTCGTTCGCGGGGAAAAGACCATTCAGTCGCTGCTCGATGCCGACGATGCACAGGAGAAGCTTGGTTTCGGCCTCGTCAAAGACCCCGTCCGGGAACAGAGCACGAAGCTGATCGCTTTCTATTTGCCGCAATTTCATCGCATCCCGGAAAACGACCTCTGGTGGGGAGAGGGATTCACCGAATGGATGAACGTCAAGCGAGCCCGCGCGAATTTCGATGGACATTACCAACCGCATGAACCGGGCGAATTCGGTTACTACGACCTGAGCGACGAGCAGGTGCTCATCCGCCAGGCTGCCCTGGCCAGGGAATACGGGATCTCCGGATTTTGCTTCTACTACTACTGGTTCAGTGGCCGCCGCCTGCTCGAAATGCCGACGGACCGCCTGCTTCGATCAGGCAAACCCGATTTCCCTTACTGCCTCTGCTGGGCCAACGAAAACTGGTCAAGGAACTGGGATGGCGGGAACCGGGACCTCCTGGTCGAGCAGCGGTACTTCCCCGAGGACGCCGAGAACTTCATTCTCGGTCTCCTTCCCCATTTTCGCGACCACCGCTACATCAGGGTGAGCAATCGTCCGCTGTTGATGGTTTACCGGGTGGGCCTGATACCGGACCCGATTGCAACTTTCGACACGTGGCGGGCGGTCTGCCGGACGAACGGCATGGAACCACCGTATATCGTCGTGGCCTCGACCTTTGACAACACGCAGCACCCGAGTACGGTGGGGGCAGACGCGGTCTCCGAATTTCCCCCGCATGGCGTCAAAGTAAGCCTTGCCTTGCGCAATCGGCTCAAGATTGCACGTCCCGAATACAAGGGCCACCTTGTCAGCTATCCGCAGACCATCACCAGTTTCCTTGCCAAACCGATACCCGACTATTCGTTTTTCCCCGGCATTGTCCCGTCGTGGGACAACACTGCCAGGAGGCAGGACGAAGGCTTGTGCATACTCGATACCAGCCCTGCCGCATTCGAGCTGTGGCTGAGAGAGCTGGTCTACCGCGCCTCCCGCAAATCCGTACCTGACGAGCGGATCGTCTTCATCAATGCGTGGAACGAGTGGGCGGAAGGTTGCCATCTCGAGCCGGACAAACGCCATGGCAGAGCGTGGCTGGAAGCCTGCCGCAACGCCCGCCTGATCCCCAGGCATTACCAGGGCATTTTTGGAGTCGCGCCGGCAACCACACCGGCGCCCGCGTCCGCGCCGGGATCCAGGTTGACCGCAAAGTTTCCAATGATCGAACTGGAGCGGCCCGCGGAGATATCCAACCCCGGTGAAAGCGTCAATGCGCAAACCAGCGTCATTACCTTGTTCAAAGGCGGCCAACCCTTGCCTGACGCACCTCTGCTCTGGCGGGACACGCTGCCCGAGCGATTGGTCACCGACCACGAACAGGCGCTCGTCACGCCGGCGCTCGAGATCTTCTGCATTGCCGACGCCGTCCTGCACGGCCCCGGCTGGGTCAGCAGGGGAAACAGCGTTCTTTTCGACCAGGCCCTCTACCCGAAATATTGCCGCGACTGGTATCAGGGCAAGCGGATCTACAATGCGGTCGACCGCGACCTCACGCAACTGATCGAGCGCCGTTATCGTGCCGGATGGCACGTCACTCACTTCAATTGCGGCGTCTATGGCCACTGGCTGGGCGAAATCATGCCCAAGCTGCTGGCCATCCAGGAGTTTCTCCGGCGCTGGCCGGAGTACATATTCATGCCGATATTCATGCCTTCCATCTTTCCTCAGTTCGTCTACGCGCATACCCGGACGCTGTTGCCGTACGTGCCCGTCATTACCTACGATCCGCAATTCGAGTACATCCGCACGCAGAGGGTGTTCATGCCGACCTGGGGCACGGAACATGTCTATAACCAGTGGATAGGCGAGCAGACGGACCAGCTTCCATCGCCGCGAAATCCGGGCATGCCCAAGCGCATTTTTGTTTCCAGGCGGCTCAAGTCGACTTTCCGGGCGCTCGACAACCTGAAGGAGCTGGAAGCGATTGCGGGCGAGGAAGGCTTGACGATCGTGTATCCCGAGGATCACTCGCTGGAGAGGCAGATCGCCCTGTTCCAGAGCGCCGGGATGGTCGTTGGCGAATACGGCAGCGCGTTGCACAACGCGATTTTCTCCACGCGGGGCACGCTCGTCATTGCCTTGAACTGGATCAACGCCTATCAATCGCGGATCGCACGACTGAAGGGACATCGAATCGGCTACCTGTTGCCGACATCGGGTACCGAGATCGAATTCTCGCCCGACGCCCCGATGCAGCACTACACGATCGACCCCGTCAGCTTTCGTGCGAAGCTGCGCGAGGCGATGGGCGAGGACGCGCGCCTCGCCATCTGACCGGGATCCCGCGGGTTTGCGGGGTGAACTGCAACGCGGGCGGCGGCGCCTCCGTCAGACCGGACAGCCACTCGGCGCGCGCCCCTGCATCGCCGCCGCGCGCCGCGCGAGCTCGGTGCGGGGCGGCGGCTGCCAGCGCTCGAGCAGCGATGCGGCGGCCTCGGGATCGTTGCACACCAGCACCATGTCGCAGCCGGCAGCGTACGCGGCATCCGCCCGCGCGATCATGTCGCCCGCGCCGCGCGCCCCGGCCATGCCGAGGTCGTCGGAGAACACCATGCCGTCGAACCCGAGCCGCCGCCGGAGGATGTCCTGCAGCCAGACGCGGGAGTAACCCGCGGGCTCGCCATCGACGCCCGGATAGACGACGTGCGCGGGCATGATCGCCTCCAGTCCCTGCTGCACCAGCGCGCCGAACGGCACGAGGTCGGCGGCGGCGATGGCGTCGAGACTCCGCTCGTCGACCGGTATTTCCAGGTGCGAATCGGCGGCAACAAACCCGTGTCCGGGAAAATGCTTGCCGACGGCGGCCATGCCGCCGGCGCGCAGCCCCGCGGCAAGCGCGCAGGCCAGGTGCGCGATCGCGTTCGGACTGCGGTGCAACGCGCGGTCGCCGATCACGGCGCTCCGGCCGTAATCGAGATCGAGCACCGGGGTGAAGCTGAAATCGATCCCGTGCGCGCGCAGTTCGCTCGCGAGCGTCCAGCCGAGCCGGGTCGCGGCGCGTGCCGCCGCGGCGATGTCCCGGTCCCACTGCTCCCCCAGCGTGCGCATCGCCGGGATCGCCGTGAAGCCCTGCCGGAACCGCTGGATGCGCCCGCCCTCGTGATCGACGGCGATGAGCA
>Ga0315290_10000422_pt1 | contig 27316 bp, 25 predicted proteins | sample YL17G12_0_MG_FD_203627 | JGI IMG/M metagenome (GOLD analysis project Ga0315290, IMG submission 203627) | Sediment microbial communities from Yellowstone Lake, YNP, Wyoming, USA - YL17G12_0 | ecosystem: Environmental > Aquatic > Freshwater > Lake > Sediment | place: USA: Wyoming | collected... | reverse complement strand
CGGTGCAGCGCGGGCGTGATCGGCACAATCGTACCCGGCGAGCGGATCGACGCGGCCGAGATCCCCGGCGGCCGGGCCTACGCGTGGCAGCTCGCCTACGACCCCAAGGGCGCCGCGGGCCGCGGGCTGGTAAGCTTCACGCTGGGGGACAAGACCGCCACCTGCCCCATCGACCCGGGGCACCGCGCCGACGGCGCCACGTTCACCCATTTCGGCCTCTTGCCGGTGCTCAAGAGCTTCGACGGCCCAGGCGAGGTCTGGCTCGACGACGTGACCGTCGAGGGCCGGCAATTCGATTTCGCCCAAGACCCGCGCTGGGACGAAAAGGACAACCGCCGCACCTACGAAAGCACGAACGTCCGGCCGCGATTCGACTTCGGCTGGAGCCCGACCCACGTGGCGGGCGGCAAGGCGGCGGGCGAGCTGGGCGGGCTGGTCTTCCGCGGCGACTGCCGCGAGCCGCAGCGCCTGGCCGCCTACGGCGCCCGCCTGGCAACGCTCACCCTCAACACCCCGCTGTACGCCCGCGGCAAAGTCAGCATGGTCCGCGGCGTTTCCGACAGCACGGCCTCGATCGGCTTCTACCACGCCACGTGGAGTCTCCGCTCCAACCCCAGCCAGGACCACTCCATTCCCATGGACTACCTGGGCATCAACATCGAGGGACCCTCGCCCGAAGGCTTCTTCTTCTATCCGGTCTACCGGGTCCACGGGGAGAGGGCCGGTGCCCTGGGCGGGCGGGGCGGCAAGGCACCGCGGATTTACCCCGACCGCAAGGTCCACGACTGGACCCTCCAGTACGACCCGGCCGGGGCCGGCGGCCGCGGGCAGATCACGGTCAGCCTGGACGGCCGGCCCTGCACGCTCGACCTGGAGCCGGGCGCCAAGGCGGTCGGCGCCGGCTTCAACCGCTTCGGCATCTGCACGCCGTGGATCGACGGCAACAGCGTGACCGTCTTCTTCGACGACCTGAAGTACACCTGCGGCCCACCGCCGTAGGGTGCGTGCTCCGCACGCACGCGATCGGGCTAGCCCCGTTGCCGGAGCCACCGCTGCATCAACGGGACGCGGAGCCGCCACCGGCCGGCGCCGGCGTCCTCGACCACCAGCCGGCGCCGGAGCGAGACGAACAGGGCCTCCTCGGCGGGCGGAGGCTGGGTGTCGCTGCGGCGGAACCCGCACAGGTAGTCCCACTCGCCCGGCAGCACGCTCTCGATCTGCATCAGGAGGCGCAGGACGTTGTCCCCGCCGACCACCGCGCGATCGAGCGATCGCTCCATCATGGCCGCGTCGAGGCGCGTGGCCGCCGAGTCGTTGACCAGGTCCACGGCGGTCTCGGCCAGGAGCTGCACCAGGTGGGGCCAGCCCGCCGCCTCCGCGTGGATCCGCTCGATCCCCCCCTCGCCCCAGAACGCCGGGTCGAACCGCGGACGCGGCGGGCCCGACCTCGTCCACAGGGGCGAGTGGCGCAGCGGGTCGGTCAGCAGCAGCCGGGTCTCCTCCAGCGCAAACGGCAGCACCTCGACCGTGCGCACGCTTGCCAGGAACGAAGGCCACGGGGCGTGGCCCAGCTCGGCAACGTGGTGGCTGCCGGCCAGGACCCAGGTCACCCGGCGGTGTTTTTGGATCGATTCCCGCAGGGTTGCCAGGAGGTCCAGCCCAAACACCCCTTCGCCGATCTTCGCGTCGATCTGCTCGTATTCGTCCAGGGCCAGCACCAACCGCTCGCCGCGCCGGTCCAGGGCCCCGTTGACGCCCTCGAGCCAGGCGAACAGCCCGGGGAGGTCCGCGGGCTCGGCCAGCCCGCTATCAGCCCCGGCCAGGACGGCGCGGCACTCCCGGGCGAGCGTGCGCAGGAGCGATTCCAGCGAGGTGAACGCCTGGGGGTTTTGGAGCGAGATGCTCGCCAGGCGCACGCTGGTGGGGACGAACGCGCCGAGGTTTTTGAGCAGGGTCGACTTGCCCGTGCGGCGCCGGCCGTAGAGCAGGATGCCCGGGCAGCCGGTGGCGAGCATGACCTGGCGCTCCAGCTCGCCGACGGCCTCGCTCCGCTCGACAAAGGCCTCCTGGGCCCGGTCCACGGGATCGCCCGCCCGGAACACCTGGGGGGCCTGGCGCTTGCCGAGCACGGCCAGGGCCTCGTCGAGCTGGCGCTGGGCGAGCTTGAGCCAAAGGGCCGCGGCGGTGCGGAACTCCGAGGCCAAGGGCTCGTGAAAGCCCGCGATTTGCTCGGAAAAGCCCCGGATCTCGCCCACCAGGGCCCGAACGAGCGGCTCCCGGAAGACCGGCCGGCTGAGCGTATCCAGGCGGGCCTGGAGCCGGGCGATCTCGGCGACCATGTCCCGCGCCTGGCTGGTCTGGGCCAGGTAGCCCTTCTCTCCTTCGGGCAGGAGGGCGAGGACCATCGGCAGCTCGACGAGCGTTTTCACCCGGCCGCTCTGCCGGACCCGCAGGATCGTCCGGGCCCGCAGGGCCGATCCACGCTGGGCCGGGTAGGTGTCGATCAAGCGCCGGATCTCCCTCTCCCCCGCTGCCGGAAAGGCCTCTGCGTAGGCGACCAAGAGCCTGTCGAGACCAGGGAAGGGCAACGGGCACCGGTCATCCCAGGCAACGGGATGCAGCCGGTACCACCTGGCCCGCACCCTGGGCCAGACCATGGGGATATGCACCAGAAAGTAGAAAGCCCTGAAGTATCCGATTCCGAAGGCGATTCCGGCCGCGATTCCGCCGGCGATTCCGGTCGCGATTCCGGTCGCGATTCCGGCCGCGATTCCGGCCGCGATTCCGCCCGCGATTCCGGCCGCGATTCCGAGGGCAATTGCCACGACGATTCCAAAGGCGATTCCGCCAGCGATTCCGGGGGCGATTCCGGTGGCGATTCCGCCAGCGATTCCGCCGGCGATTCCGCCAGCGATTCCGCCGGCGATTCCGATGGCGATTCCGCCGGCGATTCCGTCGGCCATTCCGAAGACGATTCCGCTGGCGATTCCGCTGGCGATTCCGAAGGCGATTCCGAAGGCGATTCCGAAGGCGATTCCGAAGGCGATTGCGTGGGCCATTTCTAAGGCGATTTCGATCGCGATTCCGGAGGCCATTACGAGGGCAACTCCAACGACGATTGCCAAGAGGATTACGATCACGATTACAGAGCCGACTACGACAGCGATTCCGCCGGCGATTCCGATCGCGATTTCGGCAGCGTGCCTCCCGAGGACTTCGCCGCTGCTTGGAGCCTCGAATGTTGTCGGGAGCGCAAGAGCGCCATGCAGCAGAAGGCGGCCCAGCACCGCGATGAGCACCATCGAGGGAACCGCGTGGAGGTAGAGGCGCAGTGCAGCAGCGAGGGCGCGCCAGCGGGGCAGCCTTTTGACGGCCTTGTAGAAGCGTGTCGGCTTGCGGTAGAGGAGCCCGAGCCACCAGAGGGCGGAGAGGTGGCTGCGCCCGTTGAGGCGAATGGCTCCCAGGCGAAGGGGCCTCATCGATGGCCTCCCAGCTCGACGGTCTTCACGTCCAGCTTGGAAAGGGCGTCGCGATAATACTCCGGGGGCAAGATCGTAAGCAGCGGCCTCCGCGATTGGATCAAGAGCACAAGGCACCGCCGCTCGCTCGTGAGGAAGCGGAGCGTGCTGAACAGATTGATGTGGTAGTCGCCCGCGGGCGGGACCCGATGGCCGGCCAGGTCGAAGTGCGTCAGGGCCACCCGCGTGGGACGGGGCCGGGACTCGATCTGCCGTTGAAATCGGACCAACTCGCCCTCGGCCATGCTCGACCCCGAGAAGTGCTCGCCGAGCATGGCCCGCAGCAGCCCGGAGCGGGTCTCGGTGACCGCGTCGAGGAGGTTGACCTTGCGGAGGTCCAGCTTGGGGTCGGCCGCGAGGCAGTCGACGAGCGGGTCCCACTTCACGCCGTCGCCGGGCACCAGGAGGTTCACCGATTGCCCATCTTGAAGCAAAGCGGCCACCTCGTCCCGGGCCTGGAGCCAGTCGAGTGCCGGGACCCCCAGGTCCGCGCCGCAGGCCCCCAGGAGCTTGGCCCATGGGTCGGCCTTCTCCGGGTCGCACAGATCGACGTACAGCCGGGCTCGCATCCCCGTGAGCTTCTTGGGGAGCTTACAATCGACGCGGAGCACGGGGATGACCTTGCCCTGGGCGGGGTCCTTGTCAAGGGCGATCGCCCGATCCATCTCGTGGCGGCAGGGGTCGCTCTGAAAATACTCGGGCGAGAGCACCAGGACCTGGCGGTCGGACTGGTCCAGGGCGTCGTCCATCTGGCCGACGACCGGCTTGCCGGGCTTGAACCGCTCGCGGTCGATGAGCACGTCCGCCCCGCCCGCCTTAAGGCACGGCAGGAGCCGGCCGGCCACCCAATCGGCCTGGGCGTGGCAGTAACTGATGAAGATCTTCATGGGAACCGATCCGAAGGACACGCTCGAACGGCCTTTTCCGGTGTCCGTCAAGATACCGCCCGGGCGTGCCGAGGCCAAGAGGAGGGCAAGGTGCCTGACCTGCGTTGGCTTCTTGGCACCAGGGTCTTCAGAGGCGACAATGGCATCATGATCGGGCAAGGCAGCGGCAACCTGGTTGCCCACGACGAGGACCAGACCATGCGACCCGGCTGCCGCGGTGTCGTGCCGCTGCTGCTCCTGATGACCCTCGGCCCGTTGCACCCGATGACCTTCCCGGGGCTTGCCGCGGGGTTCGAGAAGGCCCCCGAGCGGACGTCGGACAACGCGGGCCTCCCGCTGCGGGTGATCTCCGGACGGGCCGCCATCCGGCGATCCTGATGTTGCCCGGGCACGGCGACCCGGGCTGGTCCGCCTCGGTGCAAGGCCGCTGCCTCGGATTCGCCCGGCAGGGCTACGTCGTGATGCTCGTCGAGCCGTTCGGCCAGGACGAGCGAGGGGAAATGCCCCTGTACAACGAGAGCCACGACTCCCAGGCCGCGGCCTTCCTCATGGCAACCGGCCAGGGCCTCCTGGGATTGATCATGGCCGATCATCAGGCGGAGCTGACCTGGCTCGGCGCGCGGGACGACGTGGATCGGGAGCGGATCGGCGTGACCGGCGCGTCGATGGGCGGGACCCACTCGCAGTGGCTGGCGGCCATCGACACGCGGGTCCGGGTCTGCGTGCCCGATGCCGCGGCGCCGGTGGCCTCGCTCGACTGGGGCATGCGCCACCACGGGTTGTGCGACCTGATGGTCGGCCTCTTCGACGCGGGGCACGACGAGATGCTCCGAGCGCTCATCGCCCCGCGCCCGTACCTGGAGATCATCCCCGGCGTCCAGCGCCCCGTTTCCGCCGAAGGCGTGCGCCTGCTCGACGAAGGACGGATTGGCGCCGAAGACGCCATCCGGCAGCACGCGCTGACGGAGGAGCAGGTCGCCAGGCAGCATCCGTACGCGCTGGAGGTGTATGCCCGGGCAGGCGCCGGGGATCGATACAGGGAGCTGGTCGTTCCCGGTCCGCACGACTACACCAAGGGCATGCGCGAGATTGCGGCGGGATGGCTCGGGCGGTTTCTCACGGGCGCGAAAGACGGCGCGCCGGTCCCCGAGCCGCCGCTCTCGCCGGTGGTCGACCGGAAACGGGCCATGGAGACGCTTTGCTTCTGGCCGGACGGCAAGAAGCCCAACGACATGCTCACGCCGACCGCCTACGTCCAGCGCGAAGTGGCCGGGCTCATCGGCCGGCTGCCTCCGCCTCCTTCGGATCTCAGTGCCTTCGAGGGCCTGCGGGCCGAGCTGAAGCGGCGCGTGCGCGAGTCGCTTAGCACGCCGCTGGGCTCACCCGGGGCCCGGCTGGAACACGTCGGCGAGCTTCGCGCCGGCGACTCGAAAGTTGCCAAGCTGCTCCTCACGCCCGAGGAAGGCATTGAGCTGCCGATGATCCTCTTCTCGCCGGAGTCGAAGCCGGCGGAGTCGAAGCCGGCGGAATCCAAGCAGCCGGAATCGAAGCCGGCTGGATCGAGGCTCAACGGGACGCTGTACGTGCTGCTCCATCCCGGCGGAATGGCACAAACGGCGGCCGGCCGCGAGCAGAAGGAGCTGAGTGCCCGGGGGGCCTGGGTGCTGTGCGTCGACCTGCGCGGGATGGGCGAGACGGCCTACGGCCAGGAATCGGGCAGGTACTTGGGCGTTCGAGACTACGATCTTTGCGTGGCGGCGCTGAAGCTCGGCCATACCCAGGCGGGATTCTGGACCAAGGACCTGTTGGCCGCCGTGGACGCCGCGTGCGGGCTCGTGGGCCGCGTGAAGATCGTCGTGCGGGGCGATCGCGAATTGGGCCTGATCGCGATCCTCGCGGCGATCCAGTCGAGCCGCATCGACGCGGTGGAGACGACCGGACTGTTGGCCTCGTACCAGTCGGGCGAAGGATACGGGCTGCCCTATGCCTACAGCGGCAAGGACAACGACAGGAGCGTCACTGCCCGGCCCCTGGGCGGCTACGGCAGCATGGTTCCCTGCATCCCGGGGATCCTTCATCACGCGGACGTCCCGCAGTTGGCCGCGCTGGTCGCTCCGCGGGCGCTGACCATCCAGGGGCCTCTTGGTGCAAGCGGCAAGCCGGTGCGGCGAGAAGACCTCGACAAGGCGTTTGCGTGGACCAGACGGGCTTACCACGTCCACGGGGCTGACAAGGCGTTGCAGATTACCGGTGTCGTTGCGGGGCGCGAATCGGGTCCGTAGCCCGGGTGGCGTGCAGTTTGCAGAACCCCTTTGGATGCGCCAAGAATTGGAGAACCACGCCTGCCCGCCGTCGTGCCGGGGAGCCTTCGCCGCGTCAAGCCCCGAGGGGTCCCCGGCAGCGCGAGGTCGCCCTTCTCACGTCGACTCGAACCAACGGCCCAGGAACGCCGCCGGCAGCAGGAACAAGAAGACGGTGATGAACCCAGGCACGTCCCGGACCACGTAGCAGGCGACCGCGTCGAGGAAGACCACCGTGCGGATGCAGTACGTCACGGCCGACTGCACGCGGTGCGGGTCGGGATCGGCCACGGCGTGGAGGCATCGCCAGGCCGTGTAGGTGCCGAGGACCGCCAGGAACGTGTACCATTGCCAGCCGGGCTCGATCAAGGCGTTGATCGGCGCGGCGGCCACCGCGGGCAGAAGCACCAGGAGCCCCATCCCGGCCAGGATCACCAGCGTGGCCAGGGCCAGTTGCCACCGGCGGCTGCGCCCGGCCTCGCACCGGGCGAACCACGTGACGCCGGCGATGTACGTCCCGATGGCCGTTGCCACCAGCCAGTGCTCGCGGTGCCAGAAGCGCGGCCGGACGCTCATCCCCAGAAGCACGTTGAGCATGCGGCAGGCCCCCATGGCGATCGGGCCCAGCGGGGTGCGTTTCAGCAGGCCGTCGTAGGCGACCACACAGCCGGCCAGCAGCCCGGCGACCACGCCGGGGCGCACGGCCCCCGCCACCCAGGCCGCCCCCATTGCCAGGGCCACGCCGAGGGCCAAAAGCCCCCACCCCAATCGCCGGGCTGCACGCAGAGGCACCCGGCCGGAAGGGATCGGGCGCCCGGGCCGTTCCCGGGCGTCCACGGCGGCGTCGAACACGTCGTTGAGCACCACGCCGGCCGCGTACAGCGAGGCCGACGCCGCCACGAGCAGCCCGAGAATCGACCGATCGTTCGGCCCGAACTCGCCGTGGGTGTACAGAAACCCCATCGTCACGTCGGCCATGGCCGTGAACAGGTTCGGCAGGCGCACGAGCTCGAGGTAGTCGCGCAGGGTTGAGGAGGGCTCGGGAGTGTCCAGGTCGCGGGTGCTCATGCGATGGTCGCCAAGAGGCCGTCCAGGAACGCCTTGGCCTCGCGGCCGGCGTCGTCGGGGTTCTCGACGTAGGGATAGAGTTCGACGGTAATCCAGCCATCATACCCGCTCGTGGCGATTTCCCGTAGGGTGGCCGCCAGGTCGATCGACCCGTGGCCGGGGATCAGGTGCTTGTGGACCCGGCTGGCGGCGATGTCCTCAATGTGGTAGTGCTTCGTGTGGGCCGCCATCCGGGCGATCCACTCCTGGGGCTCCTGGCCGACGCAGTAGGCGTGGCCAATGTCGAAGTTCAGCCCCAGCCAGGGCGAGCCCACCCGATCTGCCAGCTCCAGGTACTGCTCGAACCGCTCGATCAACAGCCCCGGCTCGGGCTCGATCAGGAGCAACACCCGGTGCTCTTGGGCGACCTCGACGCAGGGCATCAGCTCGTCGTAGAACAGGCGCAGGGCGTCGGCCCACGATTGCCCGTGGGGGAGCGGCCCGCCCGGCTCGGTCTGGATGCTCGGGGCCCCCAATTCCGCCGCCAGGACCAACGCCCGCTTGGTGTGCTCCCGGCGAATGGCCCGATAGTGCGGGTCCGGCTCGATCCACGAGGGATGCCAGTACGGCTGGCGCGGATCGGCCACGGCGTTCATCATGAAGGCGTTGACGTTGGCGATCGCGAGGTCATGCCGGGCGAGGCACTGGCGGATCGCCTGCTTCTCAGCCTCCAGGAGCCCCGCCGGCCAGGCGTGGGGCACGTCGGCCAGGAGTTCCAGCCCTCGGTATCCCAGGGCGGCGATCCGGCGGATGGTCTCTTCGATCGAGTAGCGCTGGTAGGCGTTCGAGCTGAAGGCGAGGTTCATGGGAGTCAGTCCCGAAGGGACGATCGACAATAGCCAGGGGCGTAAGCCCCTGGCACGCAGGGCACGACCTCCGGGAAGCCCCGGCAGGGGCGACAGAAAACGCCGCCCGTTCTGCCGCCCCTGCCGGGGCTGACCTGGGAAAAACGCTTCAAGCCCAGGGGCTCACGCCCCTGGCTATTCTCGGTCGCCGCTTCGCGGCTTGAGCACCTTGCAGCATTCAACTTGTGTCTACTCGGTTAACAAGACTTAGTGCCATTGGTCCGCATTCAGGAGTCAGTCCGAACGGCTTCAGCGATTGCCGGGCAGGCCCGAAACGTCTTCCCCGCCGTTGATCGTGCTTGCGCCCTTGACGAGTTCCGGGTCGGTCGAGTCCGGCAGGAGACGCACGCTGCCGTCGCACATGGCGACTTGGGCTCCGCCGGGGTGCCGACTGCATATTCCCCACCGGTCGGGATCGTTGATGCGGTAGCTCATTTGCTCGGCGTCCAGGTCGCCCGGCTCGTACCAGCGGACGCCTAAGCCGGTCACCTCGACCACGCAAACCGTGTAACCCGGGCCGTCGGGGATGTCCTTCAGGCCCACGCAGCCGGGGCGGGCGGACTCTGGTGCTGTGCAAGCGAGCCCACTCTCACCGTTGAGATCGCTGACGTCCTACGCGGCCCCTCGTCGCCAGGCATAGCCCATTAGTCCGAAGGCGAGGATGCCCAGAAGAACGAGGCTTGAGGGTTCCGGAACAGGCGTGATGTTGAGTTCCACGTTCTTCCATCCGACAAACGCGTTCGAGGACCCGTTGGTATGGGCGTTGTTCGCGAAGGCGCTCGGATTGGCGTCAATGAGGAAACCGTAGGCTTGCGGAATGTCAAGTGCAAGAGTGCCCTTCAGTTCCGTCCCGGAGTGCCCGTCGCCGCCGTCCGGCCCATAAGCGCGCGAGACGCTCGATATTGAGTTCCACGCACCGCCCGGCTGATCCTGGTACTGCAGGGTTATCGCACCCTGGCGAAGGCGATCCGTGGTTCCGGCACACTCCGACCAAATTGTGAGATCGGAAGTGATAGAGTGCAGATACGCGGGCCCGGCAAACGTCAACACCCATTTGGCATCGACGTTGGCGCTACCCCCAGTCCCAGCGTTCTCGGCGTAACCAATCCAGCTTGTGGGTAGGCTCGGATCGTCGATCATGTCGCCGCGGTCTCCGGAAGTGTACCCTGAGTTCCCGCTCCGCTGCGACGTGAATACAGCGGTGGTGCCCGGATCCGTAAAGGCATTCACTATCTCGGCACTGGCCGTCCGCGCACCAATGAGCAAGGCAGGTACCAGAAGGAAGGTGGCAAGTCGTTTCATCACCGCTTCTCCTGTGTGAGAGAGGACGAAAGGCAGCTTTCCGTAGCCAAGGCGTACCATCACCTCCGCGGATGTGAGTCTGATAGGGAATCCTAAGAGTGTAAACCAGTCTAATCAGAGGTATCGCGCGCGCATACAGCCAGCCTCGGGATTTTGAGCAAAGAAGGCGGATAGCCCGCCAATCAGGGGTCCTGAGAACCTTGGTGTCAAGCAGGGGATGTCTTGCCCAATTCGGTCATATACCCCACTGCCACCATCTTACCCATTCCACTTCGTTTCGGGTATCCGACGGGGGCTGTTAGCTGCTCGCACTCCGATAGCTTAGCAAAGAGCGGTTGAAGACCCAACGGGAGGCCAGCACGCTGACCACCGCGGCCACTACGGCGAACGGCGGCAGGACCCAGTCCTCGGGGGTCTGCGGCTCCAGCGACCGGACCAACGACCGCGCGGGGACGTTGATCGCCACCAGCACCGGGATGATGAACGTGAAGAGCCACCGCAGCGGATCGCCGTACCGGCCCCGGTAGATCTCCCGGGGATAGCGGGAGAAATTGGTGATGTAGAACCAGAAGTCGTAGAGCGTCTGGTTGCGGCCCAGCCACACGCTGGAGGCCGCCAGGGCGATCATCAGCGAATAGAGGATTGCCACCCCGCAGAGCACGTACAGCACGTAGAGCGCCGCCTCGACCGGGCCGGGGGCGTACCCGATCTGCACCAGCGAGTAGCCCAAAAGCACCACGCCGAACACCAGGTTCCCCAGCGACGACCACTCGATCCGCTGGAGCGAGACGAGGAACTGGGTGTCGATCGGCTTCAAGAGGGCAAAATCGAGCGAGCCGGTGCGGATCAGCTCGCTGAACTCGTCGGCGTTGGTCATGAACAGGGCGTGGACGATGCTGTTGACCACCAGGCCCGTGGCCAGGAACAGGAAGAACGGGTACCTCTCCCAGCCGGTGTTCGCCCCGATCGAGTCGGTGTACTGGAAAACGAGGATGTAGAAGCCGAGGTTCATCGCCATCCAGGAGATCGAGCCCAGGGTGTCGATGAGGAAGTTGGCCCGGAAGGTCATGTCGCGCACGAGGCTGTTCCGGGCGAACGTGAGGAAGACCTTGACGTACGAGGGGTGCAGGCTCATTAGTGTCTATCCTCCGAATCCGCTGTAGCGTCGCACGCCGAAGTGGAACGTCACCCGGCTGAGGACCACGAACAGCACGACCCAGGCCGCTTCAATCGCCAGCCCCCAGGCCAGCTTCGCGCCGGTGACCTTGCCCAGGAACACGGCGGCCGGGAAGTAGGCCAGGTACTGGAGCGGGACCAGCTCGACCGCCGTTTTCCACGCGCCGGGGAGCATGTCGATGGGAAACATGTGTCCGGAGAAGAAGAAGCTCAGCAGCATGTAGACGAACAGCAGGGAGCTCACCTCGAGGAACCAGAAACCCACCATGCCGATGGTGGCTTCCAAAAAAAACCCCAATAAAAAGCCCAGAACCAGCGAGGCGAGGAAGGCCAGGAACGCGGCCGGTTCGGGCCAGCCGGGGAAGTAGCCCCGGCACAGGAAGAAAACCAGCGCAAACGGGATCGCCGCCACGACGTAGTACACCAGCTTGTGGGCAACCCGGTACAACAGCAGGAACTCCAGCATGTCGATCGGCTGGATGAGGTACTTCTTGACCGTTCCGTGGCGGATGTCCCGGCCGATGCCCGAGGCCAGTCCCGGCATGCTCGAAAAGGCCCGGCTGATCATGGTCAGCAGGTAGTAGGCGATGAAATCGTCCTGGCCGTACCCGGCGATGGTCCCGCCGCGGCCGTGGGTGGTCTCGATGGCGGCGAACACGGCGCCCCAGAGGAATATTTGGGTGACGATCGGCAGGAACCGCATCAGGGTGCCCAGCGCGAAATCGCCCCGGTAGACCAGCCGCTCTTCGAGGCTGATCCGCAGGATGATCCACCAGGTGGTCAGACGATTGCGCATGGGAACTTGACCTGGCCGCGGAAGGAGATGCCGTCTTGGTGCTTAGAACTTAGTATTGAGTATTGAGTACTGTCTACTGTCTACTGCCTACTGCCTACTCTCTGCCCCTTCCTGCTCCGGCGCCGCCCCGCTGGAAGCGAACATCTCCGCAATGACCTGCTCCAGCGGCGGGTCCTCGACGCTGACGTCTTCCACGGCGTGGGCGGCGAGGATCCGGCCGAGCACCTCGGGGACCACGCCGCGCTCGACCCGGAGCTTGACCCGCGGCGGCTCCACGGCGATGACCTCGCCGAACCGGGCCAGGTCGCCCGGCACCTGGCCGTCGGTCATCTCCAGGGAGATGACCTTGTGGCCGCCGAAGCGGTCGACGATCCCGGCCAGGGAGCCGTCGTAGATGATCCGGCCCAGGGCGATCACCACCACCCGGCGGCACAGCGCGGCCACGTCCTTCATGTAGTGGCTGGTCAGGAGGATCGTGACCCGCCGCGACTCCTGGTAGTGGCGCAGGAAGCCCTGCACGTTGTACTGGGCGACCACGTCCAGGCCGATGGTCGGCTCGTCGAGGAACAGGACCTCGGGCGAGTGCAACAGGGCGGCGATCAGCTCCATCTTCATCCGCTCGCCGAGGGACAGCTCCCGGACCGGCTGGCCGAGGAGCTGGCCCACCCCGAGCAACCCGGTGAGCTCGTCCCGGGTGCGATCGAACCGGCTGGGCTCGATGCGATAGATCTGCTGGTGCAGCCGGAAGGACTCGGCGGCGGGCAGGTCCCACCAGAGCTGGTTCTTCTGGCCCATCACCAGGGCGAACCGCCGGCGGTAGGCGTTCTCCCGCTTCCAGGGGACGTGGCCGAGGACCCGGGCCGTGCCGGCAGTCGGGGTGATCACACCCGAGAGCAGCTTGAGCGTGGTGGTCTTACCCGCCCCGTTGGGCCCCAGGAAGGCGACAAACTCACCGGGCTCGACCGCCAGATCGACGGCTCGGACCGCCTCCACGGTGCGATACTCCCGGCGGAACAGTCCGGCGAGGGAGGCCCTTAATCCCTCTTTTTTCTGGTAGACGCGGTAGGACTTCGAGAGTCCTTCGATCTCGATCACAGCCATGGTCTGTGGATTATAGGACCCACTGGCGGCGGGGCAAACGGGGATCGTTCGGCATTGGCGCGGTTCTAGCCCCCAAGCCGCTCGCGGCGGGTGGCACTGGCTGCTTGTCAGCCAGTGGGGCGGGTGGCACTGGCTGCTTGTCAGCCAGTGCTGGGCCGAAGCCCTTTTCGCGTTGTCCCCAAGGCCCCGCTCCACTATAATCCCCGGCACGCAGGATCTTCCTGAAACACCAACAAGTTGAGGAGATACGGCCACGCAAGGAGCACGCATCGGGATCGGGCACGACACCCATCGGCTGGGCCCGGGCGGCCCTCTGAGGTTGGGTGGCATCGATGTCCCCCACGACAAGCACGCGATCGGTCACAGCGACGCCGACGTGCTGCTGCACGCCGTGACCGACGCCCTTTTGGGCGCCGCGGCCCTGGGGGACATCGGCGAGATGTTCCCCAACACCGACCCGGCCAACCGGGGCCGCGACTCGGCGGAGATGCTCCAGGCCGCTTACCGTGCGGTCCTGGGGTCGGGCTGGCGCGTCGGCAACCTCGATTGCGTGGTCCTGGCCCAGCGGCCCAGGCTCCTCCCCTACAAGGAGGCCATGCGCCGGCGCGTCGCCGAGATCCTCGGGGTCGGGCCGGAGCGGATCGGCCTGAAGGCGAAGACCGGCGAGCTCGTGGGCACGGTCGGCCGGGAGGAGGTCATCGGGGCCCAGTGCGTCGCGCTCTTGGAACCCAGCGAGGAACGCTAGACATGCTGCGAGTCTACAGCACGCTCTCGAAGTCCAAGGAGCCGTTCGAGACGGTCCGGCCCGGACACGTGGGCATCTACCTCTGCGGGCCGACCGTGTACAAGCCGAGCCACGTCGGGCACATGGTCGGGCCGGTCATCTTCGACGCCGTCAAGCGCTACCTGACCTACTCCGGCTATCGCGTGACCTGGGTGGTCAACGTCACCGACGTCGACGACAAGCTCATTGCCGAATCCGCTGCCCGGGGCATCTCCATGGCCGCTTTGGCCGAAGAGATGACCGCCGACTACCTGCGGAACCTCGAGGCCTTGGGGGTCGACACGATCGACCACTTTCCCAAGGCCACGGAGCACGTCCCGCAGATCATCGAGTTCACCGGCGACCTGGTGCGCAAGGGGTTTGCCTACGACTCGGACGGCGACGTCTACTTCGACGTGACCAAGTTCCCCGAGTACGGGAAGCTGAGCCGGCGGACGCTCGACGCGATGCAGTTGGAGGGCGGAACGACGGCCGAGCGCAAGCGGTCGCCGGCCGATTTTGCCCTGTGGAAGAGCGCCAAGCCCGGGGAGCCCTCGTGGCCGAGCCCGTGGGGCCCGGGGAGGCCCGGCTGGCACATCGAGTGCTCGGTGATGAGCTGCCGCCTCTTGGGCGAGACGTTCGACGTCCACGGGGGCGGGCTGGACCTGGTCTTCCCGCATCACGAGAACGAGGTCGCCCAAAGCGAGGCCCGCCACGGCAAGCCCATGGCCCGCTACTGGATGCACAACGGCCTGATGCAGGACTCCAGCGAGGTGGGCAAGCTGGGCGGCCGCCACACCCGGCCGGCCGAAGGCGACCTGGCGGCCCAGGAGGTAGGCAAGATCAGCAAGTCGCGCGGGGCCAGCCCCTTCCGGGAGCTGCTCGAGGAGTTCGAGCCGGAGACGATCCGCTTCTTCCTCCTGGCGACCCACTACCGCCGGCCCATCGATTTCTCCGAGGAGCGGATCCGCGAGGTCGAGACCGGCCTGTCGACGTTCTACCGGTTCTTCAAGCGTTACGAGCGGGTCACGGGGGAGAGTCTCTATCGGGTCGTGGCCCCCGAGCGGCGCGAGCAAGGCGACCTCGACCCGGGCCCGAGCCAGGTCCTCGCCGATGTGGCCTCGCTTCGCGTCCGGTTCCTCGACGCCATGGACGACGATTTCAACACCGGCGGGGCGATCGGCGTGCTGTTCGACCTGTTGCGGCGGCTGAACAAGCTCGTCGACGAGGACAACCTCGAGGATCCAAGCGCCCGCCGGCAGGCCAGCGTGGCCGAGCTGCGTCAAGGGGCCCGGACGCTTCGCGAGCTGGCGGCCACGCTCGGGTTGTTCCGAAAGCCGCCCAAGGAGAAAGGCCCGCCCGAGCAAGACGACGCCCTGACCGGCAGGCTGCTGGATCTCTTCGTGGAGATCCGGGCCGATGCCCGAAAGGCCAAGAACTTTGCCGCCGCCGATAAGATCCGCCTTCGGCTGGCCGAGCTGGGAGTGACGCTCGAAGACCGGCCCGGCGGCACGCAGTGGAGTATCGGCTAGTGGGCCGGCGCACCTGTTCTGACATCTTGGGTGGCATGCCGTGTTGGGTGGCATGCCGTCACAGGCGCAGCCTGGGTCGGCATGCACGCCGAGCATGCCCACCCGACGCTGCGCGTCGTGCGGGCATGCCACGCGTCCGTGCTTCGCACCACGGCACTGGCGAGACGCCAGTGCCACCCAAGGTGCTGAGGAGTCCGCAATGACGGAGAGCCCCCGCCGCATTCTCGGGGTCGACCCGGGGCTGAACGTGACCGGCTATGGCGTGGTCGAGGTAGCCGGGGGGCGATTGCGGGTGTGCGAGGCGGGCGTGGTGCGAGGCCGTGCCCGGGGGTCCTTGGCCCTGCGACTGGCCGAGATCCACCAGGGAGTCGCCGAAGTCATCGCCGCCTTGAAGCCCGGCGTCATGGCCTTGGAGGAATTGTACTCCCACTACGCACGCCCCCGGACGGCGATTCTCATGGGCCACGCGCGGGGCGTCATCTGCCTGGCGGCCACGCAGGCCGGCATCCCGGTGGTCCACTATTCGGCCACCCAGGTGAAGCGGATCCTGACCGGGTCGGGTCGGGCCTCGAAATCGCAGGTGCAGCGGGCGATCCAGCGGGAACTGGCCCTGGCCCAGTTCCCCGAGCCCCCCGACGTGGCCGATGCCCTGGCCATCGCCCTGTGCCATCATTATCTTGAACGGAAGCCCGGCGGGGCATCGCGCCGGGGGCCGCCCCAAGTCCCGTACCCCTCTGGGAGAGTGGGCGGCAAGTCCCCTCCCCCTCCGGGAGAGGGTTAGGGTGAGGGGGAGAACGATCACCCCCGCGAGGAGGATGGCTTGATCACGAAGATTACCGGGCAATTGGTCGAATTGGGCGAGGGGGAGCTGACGCTGGGGGTTGGCCCGCTGGAGTACGAGGTGCTGATCCCCGAGTTCACCCGGCGCCAGCTCCAGGGGTCGCTCAACCAGGAGATCCGTCTGCACACGATCGAGTACCTCGAGGGCAGCTCGATGCAGGGGCGGATGATCCCCCGGCTGGTCGGTTTCTTGAGCGAGGTGGAGCGGGAGTTCTTTGAGCTGTTCTGCTCGGTCGACGGCGTGGGGGTGAAGAAGGCCCTGCGGGCGATGGTCCGACCGGTCAAGGAGGTGGCCACGGCCATCGAGGAGCAGGACGCCAAGACGCTTTCGTCCCTGCCCGGGGTGGGACCCGCGACCGCGGAGCGGATCATCGCCAAGCTCCGCCGCAAGGTGCCCAAGTTCGCCCTGATGGTTGCCCGTGACGAAGTGCGGGAGGCCGAGGTCCCGCCCGACGTGGTCTCCGAAACCTTCGACGTGCTCTGCCGGCTGGGCCATTCGGAGAGCGACGCGCGGCGCCTGTTGGACACGGCGTTGTCGGTCAAGAAGAAGTACCCCGACGTTCAAAGCCTGCTCCAGGCGATCTACCAGCAGACGCAGCAGAAGTAAGGATTAGCCGCCCGATCATGCCCCATGAGCCTATTCTCAACCGCCCGCCCGACCTGCCCCCGGACGAGGACCGCGACCTGCGTCCCCAACGGATGACGGAGATGGTCGGTCAGCGGGAGGTTTACGCGCGGCTGCTGATCGTCGTCGATGCGGCGCGCAAGCGCGGGGACTCCCTGGGGCACATCCTCTTCGACGGCCCCCCTGGATTGGGGAAGACGACGTTCGCCATGTGCATCCCCCGGGAGTTGGGCGTGCCCCTCCAGATTGCCAGCGGAGCGACCTTGAAGGCCCCCAAGGACCTGATCCCCTACCTGACCAACGCCGAGGAGCGGTCGGTTCTGTTCATCGACGAGATCCACCGGATGCAGAAGGCGGTGGAGGAGTTTCTCTACCCGGCCATGGAGGATTTCCGCATCGACCTGACGCTTGGCGAAGGGGTCAACGCGCGGACGCTCAACATGCCGCTTCGGCCGTTTACCCTGATCGGAGCGACCACCCGGACCGGGTTGATCTCCGCCCCGCTGCGCGATCGGTTCCAGTTGCGGGAGCATCTCGATTTCTACAGCGTCGAGGAGCTGGCCGAGATTGTCCGGCGCAACGCGCGCAAGCTCCGCGTGGCCATCGACCCGCCCGCCGCCGTGGAGATCGCAGACCGCAGCCGCGGGACGCCGCGCCTGGCGAACAACCGGCTCCGTTGGGTCCGCGACTACGCCCAGAGCAAGGCCGACGGGAAGATCACCCTGGCCGTGGCCCGGGACGCCCTGGCCATGCAGGGGATCGACTCGCTGGGGCTGGACGGCCAGGATCGGAAGTACCTGGTGACGATCGCCCGGGTGTTCGGCGGCGGGCCCGTTGGCGTCGAGGCGGTGGCCCACACGATGAACCTCACCCTCGACACGCTGATCGACGAGGTCGAGCCCTACCTGCTCCGCTCGGAGCTGATCGTCCGCAGTCCACGGGGGAGAAGACTAACCCCCCGTGGGTGTGAGCACCTCGGGGTTCGGCTGCCCGAATCGGCCGACGGCCAGCGAAGCCTGTTCGACTAACCCGTCGCACGGGCGGTGGCTGCGACTCATCCCTCTCCCCAAAGATGGGGAGTTGCCTGGGTGAGTCTCCCGGATATGATGATGGTATTAGCCAGCCCACGTCCTATCGCCGCCTCGCGGAGGAGGAAGGGGATGCCTCTCATCGCCCCGGGATGGGTACTGAAGGTGGAGCGCGGTCCGGGATGGCTATGGGTGAAGGTCGAGCACCCGGACCGGCTCGGTTCGGACAGCCCGCCGCTGGCCGAACAAGTCTGGTCGCTCATGGAGCGGCATTTCGTCTGCCGGCTGGTGCTGGAGCTGGACGCGCTGGACCTGTTGAACAGCTTCCTCATCGGCCAATTGGTGGTCCTGGACAAGCGGATCGGCCAGCGTGGGGGTCTGATGCGGCTGTCGGGCCTCTCGCCGTCCAATCGGACCGTGCTTCGGACGCACGGGCTGGAGGGCAGGTTTCCGGTGTACGGGGACCTGACCGACGCGGTGATGGGCGCCTGCCCGCGCCGGCCACGCTAGGAAGACGAGCGTGCGGTGGGACGAAAGTCCCGTAGGGTGGGACGAAGTCCCACCAGTCCCGTAGGGTCCTCAGGTGGCGCTGGCGACTTCCAGCTCGTTGGAGATCTGCTCCACTCCGTCGATCCCCCGAACTGCCTCCTGCGCCATCTGTTTCTGAAAGTAGGACCCGACCACGCCGCGCAAGATGACGTGCCCCTGCTCGGTCTTGAGCCAAAGGGTTCGTCCGGCGACATAGGGATTGCGCTCTAAGGCCGTGACAACCCGCTCCACTAAGGGAGCCTGATGTTCGTCCGGAAGGGCCGCGGCGTCCCAAGCTACGTGGACCATGGCAAACCTGGTATCCTCTTGTGCCCGTGGATGAAGGCCAACTGGCGTCCCGCGTCTCTGGCCCCAGCTCGGGCAAGTCAACCGGACCAGATCGGCTCCATCTGCCAGATCGGCAATTTGGGCGATCCGGGTAAGAAGTAACTGCTGCGAGGGACAGGAATTCTACGGTGTCAGGTCCGACTTTGCCGGTTCTATTGGATCGTCCCGGCATGTCGCTGGGCGAGCATCAGGAGCTGCCAGGCCAGCGGACTGACCAGCACGGCCAGGATCAGCGCGCTGAGCGATCGGACCCGCCGTTGGAACTCAACCTCATAATCGGGATCTTCAGCCACACGCTTGAGGAATTCCACCCGGCGGGCGATGCTCGCGTGCTGCCAGCTTCGCGCGTTGCGGTCGATCCCGCTGGTCCGCGCCAGATTCTCCAAGGCGTCAATGAAGGTCCCAATCGGTTGTGGCGGGGACTCCCAGGCCAGGCTGCGGCACCCGAACAGATCGGCTTGCCCCTCCAGGAGACGGCAGTAGGGCCCGAAGACCAACAGCACGTAGCTGGCCATGGCCATCAGGGCGAGGAGCCCCACCTGGGTGGCATTATGAAGCCCCCCGGAGATGACAGTCCCCGTCACCTGTTCCACCACCGGCGGCGCGATCTGGCACACCAGCAGCCAGAGGCTCACCGGCGCGAGCATGGCCGAGACCCGCAACGGAAGGTGCCGGTGCCGCAAGTGACCCATCTCGTGGCCGAAGACCGCGCGGACCTCTTCCTCACTGAGTTGGGCCAGGAGCCCGTCGCTGAGGAACACGTAGCGGAGCCAGGGGAGGAAGCCGGTCACGGCGGCGTTGACGATCATGCCGTCGCTGTGCCAGACGAGGATGTCCCGCGCACGGAACCCCGCGCGTCGGGCCGCCTGCTCAAGCCGGGTGCGCAGCGGTCCCGCGGGCAGCGGCCGCGTGGTCCAGAGCCGCCGGAGGATCGCCGGCAAGAGCAGGATCAGAAGCAGCAGGACGCACACCTGGAGCGCCACCCCGGGGGGCGTCTTGCGGAGGCCCGGCATGGCCAGCTCGCCGGCGTCCTGCACGGCCAAAAGTGCGAACACGGGCACGAGCACGAGGCCCAGGTCATGGCGCACGTGTAAGAGCAGGTAGCGGCATCGGGTTGGAGGGCCGGCCGCGTCGTCCCCGGCGGCCGGGTCGCGGCGGAGCTCCCGATCCACCTCGTAGAAAGCGGCCCAGGAGAGCACCAGCGGCAGCAGCACCGGGACGAGGATGAGCAGGTCGTCCAGCAGCAAGCTGCCCCGCAGGTGCCAGTTGCAGCGGACCAGCCGGGGCCACCCCAAGCCCCAGACCGTCACGCCGGCGACCACCAGCCACAGGCCCGCGTGCAGCCTGCGGACCACGGCGAGCGCACCGAGCACGGCGTGCCGCTGGAATGGGCCCTGGCGCAGCCGATCGGCCAGGCTCGCGCTGGCCACCCAGGCAGCCGACGGCGCCAGGAGCATTCCGGCGATGACCAACAGCAGGCGGAAGCCCGGGTACGAGATCGGCTCGGACCCGGCGCTCTCGGAACTCACCAGCGTGGCCAGGACGGCCAGAATCAAGAGGAAGTGCATCGAGCCGGAGAAGGGGCTTCCTGGACGGGGTTCGCCGGTCACGCGACCGCCGATCCTTCCATGGTAATTGGGCCCCGAGGCGGGCTCAAGGGCGTGCCTTGCGCCGTGTCAGACGACTACGCCTTGACGCCGGCCTGCTTCATCCGGGCGGCCAGGCGGGATTTGAGCCGGGAGGCCGCCTTGCGGTGGATGACTTTCTTGGCTGCGGCCTGATCGAGCTTCTTGGCAGCGGTGCGAAACAGCGATTGGGCTTCTTCCGGGTTTCCCCCGCCGGCCGCGGTGACGGCCTTCTTGCACCTCGACCGGACGTCACGTTTGACCGAGCGATTGCTCGCCCGGCGTGCCTCGCTCTGGCGGAGCCGCTTTGCTGCACTCTTGGTGGTTGGCATGATAGGGTCGCTTCTGCTTCCTTTCGAGGGACGCGGGGTCCCGCCACCGGGGGGGCTCTCCCGCTTCGAGGAACCGTGGCGATGGGTCTTTGGCTCGCGGAGCGTGTCCGCGCGTCAGGGGCCGCCCTCACCGGGCGGGCCCTTGCCTTGATCGTCCGGCTCCCCATTCTTGCGGATCTCGGCGATCTTGTCCAGGAGGACCGCCACGTCTTTGTAGCCGAAATCGAGCCCGGCCAGGGTGCTCAGGTGCCGCTCCCCGTTGTCGACGTCGCGCATGGCCACGGCGAGCTTTCCGGCCAGGTAGAGGGCCTTTTTCTTGTTGGCGGCGTCCCGGTCGGGGATCTCTTCGATGGCCTCCTCGTAATGCCGCATGGCCAGCCGGTACTTCTTGATCTTCGTGAAGCACTGGCCCAGGGCCAGCATGCACAAGCCGCGATACTTCGGATCGTTCCGGGCGGCCTGGTACTCGGCGATGGCGTCGCCGTACTTGCCCAGAATCCGGTAACGATCGGCGAGGTGGAACCGGTACTGGAGGTTGTTCGGATAGCGCTCGACCCGGTTCTTGGCCAGCTCGAGCTCCTTCTCGAAGGCCTGGCGCTTCAGCGTCTCGTAGCGCTCCCGATCCTGCTCGCGGCCGCTCTCGCGGAACTGCTTCTCGGCCTCGAACAGGTGCTTGCGGACCTCCCGCATCTGGACGTCCTCGAGGCGCTCGACCAGGTCGACGTTCGACTTGTCGACCTGCATCGCCCGCTGGTAGACCTCGGCGGCCTTGAGGAACTCCTCCTGGCGGGTGTAGATCTCTGCCAGATCGACGTACTTCTGAATGTCCTTCGGATTGCGGCGGATGAGGCGCTCCAGGCGCTGCTCGGGCGGGAGGTCGGCCCCCTCGGCGTCGCCGGAGCCCCGAAGCATCCGGGCCTTGCCGGCATCGTCGCCGTAATGCCCGTCGCTGAGGGTCTTTTCCACGGCCAGGCTGGAAATGGCCCGCTGGGCTTCTTCATCTCCGGGCCGGGCCTTCTCGACCCGGTGCCAGCAGGCAATCGCCTGGTCGTACATCTTCCGCTCCTTCAACGCCCGCGCGCACACCCGATTGGTGTCCACGTCGTTCGGCGCGCGCTCCAGGGCCATCCTCAGCACGTGCAACTGGGACTCCCCGCAGTGGAGCTCGTGGTAGGCGTTGGCCATCGCCTTGAGCGTCCAGGCGTCCCACGGATTGACCTTGAGCACGTCCCAGCCGTTCTTGATCACCCCGAGCCAGTTCTTCTGCATCTGGGACTTCTTCACCAGGCTGCGGGATCCGGCACCGCGGAGGAACGCCAGGTTGCTGCCTTTCTTGTTGTTGTTATACTTCTGTTTGAGGTTGCCCAGGAGGCTCTGCACGTAGACCGGGTTGGAAGGGTCCCCGAGCACGCACTGGACGAACAGATCGGTGGCGTAGTCGTAGTTCTCCTGCCGCATCTGCGTGTTGGCGGCCTCGAACGCCTGTTGAAGGCGTTTGCGCCTGGCGGGCGAGATGGGCGGCAGCCCCTGCGCTTTCTCGCCCTCGGCCGTGGAAGACTGGGAAGGCTTGTTTTCGGTTACCATAATCTGGCCCGATCGTCATGAATGGTCCGAAGATGCAGTCCGCGGACCCTGGCGGACCGACTTGCCTGCGGGGAGCATGCCCTCCCCCGCATCCCTTTTTATTGTAACAGGTTGAATTTCAAACACAACGGTCGATCTCGGGTGGGCGCCATGAGTCTCTCCGCCAGCCGCAAGTCGGGAAGGGTTTTTCTGGTTGGGGCTGGCCCTGGCGATCCGGGGCTCATTACCCTGAAGGGGGTGGATTGCCTCCGGGCGGCGGACCTCGTGCTGTACGACTACCTTGTCAACCCCGACGTGCTCAGGCACGCACCCCCCCATGCAGAGCTTGTCTGTCTCGGCCATCATCCCCAAAGGAAGGGGCTTGACCCGGCTGAAATCCATGCCCGCCTGATCGACGCCGCCCGACAAGGCAAGACCGTCGTGCGGCTTAAGGGTGGCGACCCCGACGTCTTCGGGCGGACCGCCGAGGAGACCGAGGCGCTGAGCCTGGCCGGCGTGCCCTGGGAGACCGTGCCCGGAGTGACCGCCGCGCTGGCCGCCGCCGCGTACGCCGGGATCCCCATCACGCATCCCGCCGGCTCCTCGGCGGTCGGTCTGGTCACGGGCCAAGAGCGGCACGGGAAGTCCGCAGCCCCGCTCGACTACGGAGCCCTGGCCGACTTCCCAGGCACCCTGATCTTCTACATGGGCGTGACCACGGCATCCCATTGGGCTGGAGCCCTGATCGCGCGTGGCAAGGCGCCAACCACGCCGGTGGCCATCGTTCGGCGGTGTTCCTGGAGCGACCAGACCACGATCCGCTGCACGCTGGGAACCCTGGTCGAGGTGATCGCCCGGCGCCGGGTGCGGCCCCCCGCGGTGATCGTGGTGGGCGAGGTGGTCTCGCGGGCCCCGGAGGTCTCCTGGTTCGCGGCCCGGCCCTTGTTCGGGACCCGCGTCCTGGTGACCCGGCCCGCCGATCCGGCCGACGCGCTGGTGGCGCAGCTCGCCGAACTGGGGGCCGAGGTCTTGGTTCAGCCGGCGATCGAGATCTCCGGGCCCGCGGATTGGGGGCCGGTCGACCGGGCGCTGGAGCGCCTCGACCGGTTCGACTGGCTCGTGTTTTCCAGCTCCCACGGGGTTTCTTACCTGCTGGACCGCCTGGAGCTAAGACACGGAGACCTGCGAACGTTGGGGGGAATTCGGATCGCGGCCATCGGGCCGGGCACGGCCCGGCAGCTCCGGCGATATCGCCTCCGCGCCGACCTCGTGCCGGAGCCATACCGGGCGGAAGCGTTGGCAAAGGCCCTGGCCCCAAAGGCCCGGGGCTGCCGATTCCTGCTGGCCCGGGCAAGCCGCGGCCGGGAAGTCCTCGCCGAGCAGCTCGCCGGGGCTGGGGGGAGCGTCGAGCAGATTGTCGTCTACCAAAGCACGGACGTTGCGGTCGCCGACCCCCGCGTGGCCGCCGCGTTGGCCGAGGGTCGCCTCGACTGGATCACGGTGACCAGCTCGGCCATCGCCGCCGCGCTGGTCCGGTTGTTCGGCGCCGACCTGCACCGGGCCAAGCTGGCGAGCATCAGCCCAATCACCTCCGAAGTCCTGCGCAAGCTGGGGTTCGAGCCGGCCGTTGAAGCAGCGCAGTACACAATGGAGGGGGTGGTTCTTGCAATCGCAGAGGGGAATCGCGGCTAGAGCTGTTCCCCGTACGTCGACCAACTCATGTAGCCGAGGACGGCTGCGAAGGCGATGAACGCCACGTCGGTTATCAGGCCCATGCCATGAAAAGGAAAACCGGTGGTCAAATCCAGTGCGAACAGGAGCACCACCAGTGCCGCGACGATCATTCCAAGAACGCACAGACCCTTGGGCATCGGAGCAATCCCCAACGGAGTCGGACAGGCGGACCCACCCTCTTCAAGTTACCTAGTATACTCCGCCCCGATGGCCATCTCCACTGGTAATCTGGGAGTTTCGGCAGACCTGGCTGTACTGGCGGACTCGCAGCAGTGATGGTATCGAATTGTCAACCCGAAGAAAAGAAGGATGGTGCAATTTGGCCGAGAATGAGGTTTTCTCGGGCGAGGGGGAGAGGGAGGGGCGATGGGCCGAATTCCGCCGGGAGATGCCCGTAGCCCGGCGGTGGGCCTACTTAGACCACGCGGGGGTGAGCCCCCTGCCCGCCCCCTCCCAGGCTGCACTGACCAACTGGGCCGCCGAGGCTGCGGCCAATGGTGCCACTTCCTGGGCATCATGGAACCACCAGATCGAGGAGGTTCGCCTGGCAGGTGCCACGCTCCTCGGGGCCCTTCCCGAGGAAATCGCCCTGATTCGAAGTACGACGGAAGGAGTCAACTTGGTGGCCGAGGGGTTTCCTTGGCGGGAGGGAGACAACGTCGTCACGCTGGCCGATGAGTTCCCCACCAACCAGTATCCCTGGATGAATCTGGCCTCACGGCACGTGGAGACGCGCCGCGTGGCGCCGCAGCGCGGGAGGGTGGACCTCGGCCAACTCGCCCAGGCCTGCGACTCAAGGACCCGGATCGTCACGGTAAGTTGGGTCAGCTACTGCTCGGGGTGGCGGATGGAGTTGGATCAGCTCGCGGAATTGGCCCATCGGAGGGGGGCACTGCTGTTCGTCGATGCCATTCAGGCCCTGGGCGTGGTGCCGTTGGACGTGCGTCAAACCCCGATCGATTTTCTGGCTGCCGACGGGCACAAGTGGCTCTTGGGTCCGGAGGGGGCGGGCCTGTTCTACGTGCGCCGGGAGCACCTGGCCCGGTTGCGCCCCATGGGCCTCGGCTGGAACAGCGTTCAGCACGCCCACGAGTTCGACCGGATCGAGTTGGCCCTGAGGCCCACGGCCGCTCGGTACGAGGGGGGCTCGCAGAACATGGCGGGCTTCCTGGCGCTGCGGGCGAGCCTGGCCTTGCTGGCGCGGTTCGGCACCGAGGCGATCTGCCGGAGGATCTTCGAGATAACCGACCTGGCCTGCCAGCGACTGGAGGCCTTCGGGGCGGTAGTCCGCAGCCATCGCACGCCGGAGCACAAGAGCGGCATCGTGGTGTTCGATCTGCCGGGACGCGACCCGAAGCAGGTCCGCGCCCGCTGCCTCGCCCAGGGCGTGGTCGTCAGTTGTCGCGGCGGCGGGGTGCGGATCAGTCCGCACGCGTACAACGACGCCTCGGACCTCGATCGGCTGATGGAATCGCTCGCCGGAACGTCTTCTTGACCTCGGCCTGGCGAAGGACCGGCAGCGATTGACCCTGAGGAAAGCAATGCAACTATTGACAAATCGGAGCCGGGCCGTGTCGGCCCGGAAGCGCCGGGGCGACACGCCCCGGCTCGGAAAGGGAGCGATCAAGCCATGAACGAGCTGAGTCCGCGTATTGCCGTGTATCCGGGGTCGTTTGACCCGATCACGCTGGGGCACCTCAACGTGATGGAGCGGGCGAGCCGGCTGTTTGACCGGCTCATCGTGGGGATCGGAGTGAACATCGAGAAGGCCACGATGTTCGAGGTGGAAGAGCGCAAGGAGCTGATCCGCCTCTCGACCAGCCACCTGCCGAACCTGGAGATCCGCGCGTTTAGCGGATTGGCGGTGGAGTTCATCAGGAGTTGCGGTGCGCGGATCATGGTGCGGGGGGTTCGGCCGATCACCGACATCCACGCCGAGCTGACCATGATGATGGCCAACCGGCGGCTCGCCTCCGACGTGGAAACGCTGTTCATGATCGCCGACGGCGAGCTGGCGCACGTTTCCAGCTCGCTGATCAAGCAGATCGCTCCGCTGGCCGACGACGAGGCGCTGGCCCGGTTCCTGCCGGCGCCCGTGGTCCGTGCCGTGCGGCGCAAGCTGACGGCGCCGGCCAGCCGGCCCGTGGGCGAATGAGCTGGGGACCGACCTGACGCCCAAGCCCAAAGCCCATTTCTTGCTGGCTAAGGGTATTTGTGGTAGCGTTGACCCAGGGGGGTGAGGGTACGAGGTTTGTCTCCGAAAATTCCCCTTATGGGGGGTATCGATGGGCAGTGAGTGGTATTGCAGGGTCGGGGGTCAGCAGGTGGGCCCTCTTTCTGCATCCGAGCTGCGGGCAATGGCCACGAGCGGTCGGCTGGGGGCCAACGACCCGGTGCGTCAGGGGCCGTCGGGCCACTGGGTCCCCGCCCAATTGGTGCGGGGCTTGTTCCCCGCCGAGTCGGGCCATCCACCCCCCGCCACGGCCTCGCCCCCGGAACCCACGCCGGTGTCCGACGCGCGGGCGGAGCAGGAGGGTCGGAGGCGTCGGTTACGGGCGGAGCCGCTTTCGGCAGGCGACGTCGGCTTGGGTGGTTCTGGGCTGGGATCGGCCATGCCGCCTCCTCTGCCTCGGGGGCCCAGCCCGCCGGCGATGCCCAGCCCACCCGTTTCGGACGCCGCGGCGCCGAATCGTGCGGCGGCACCCGCCGACGATGCGTTCGCCTTCCTCGAGGAGGTGTACTCCGCCCCGCCGACCTCGACGGTGACGGGGATGAAGCCGGTGGGCACGTCCAAGGCCCGGCAGCAGCAGAAGATCTTCCTGGCGGTGATTCTCGGCCTCTTGGGGGTGCTCACCGTGCTGTTGATCGTGCTGGCGGTGGTGTCGACGCTCCGCGATCCGAGCCGCCCGGCCAACCTGGCCGAGGCGGCCCGCGAGGCCGGCGCCAAGGCCGAGAACCCTTGGGACCAGAAGGAGCCGGCCAAGGGGACGATCTCCGACAAGGCCGTGGCGGCACTCGAGAAGGCCAGGGCGATCCCGTGGCTGGACGCAACCAAGGCGGAGTGGAAGGTCGGGGACTTAAGCGTGCGGGTTGCCGGGGCCGAGATCACGCGCCCCCGCTTGTTCAACCTCTATAAGCCGGCCGGCCTCGCCCCGGAAGACTTCCTGGTCATCAAGCTCGAGCTCAAGCTGGCCAACAGCAGCCCGACGCGGAGGCTCGACTACCTCCGCTGGGACGGCCCCACGGAGCGCCCGAAGCTCACCGACAATTACGAGAGCGACTATGCGCTCCAGTCGTTGTCGACCGGTTCCTTTGCGGAAGGCCAGGCGAAGGTCCGATCGGTGATTCCGGAGCGGACGACCGAAG
>Ga0315290_10000419_pt1 | contig 27435 bp, 28 predicted proteins | sample YL17G12_0_MG_FD_203627 | JGI IMG/M metagenome (GOLD analysis project Ga0315290, IMG submission 203627) | Sediment microbial communities from Yellowstone Lake, YNP, Wyoming, USA - YL17G12_0 | ecosystem: Environmental > Aquatic > Freshwater > Lake > Sediment | place: USA: Wyoming | collected... | reverse complement strand
TGGATTGCGACCGCCCGATGTCCTTGAGGACCCGAGCCGTAATCCCCACGCTCGTGGCGGTGAGGGTCGCACCGAGAAAGGCGTGCACATACGCACTGGACGCGGGAAGCAGCCATGCACCCACGGCCCAGCCGAGCGCGAACGGGGCCACGACACCAAGGGCGGCCACGAGGACCGCCGAGAGGCCGACTTTGAGCATCTGCGAGACCGTCGATCCCAGGCCCACCTCGAAGAGCAATAGCAGAACCCCGAGCCGCGCCAGTAGATCGACGTAGGGATCCGATTTGATCGGCTCCAGCCAAGGGACACCAACCAGGCGCAGGTTTCCCAGGAGGACGCCGACGAGGAGTTCACCGAGCACAGCCGGTTGCCGGACTCGGGCGGCCAGATCGCCGCCCAACAGAGCTGCGAGCAGGATAATCGCGAGCCACAACACGACCGCGGCAGCGGGATCGGTGTGAGCAGATGCCTCGCTGCCCAGGAGCGTAACCCCACTGGCGGTGGCGCACATACCGACCAGCAGCACGAGCGTCCACCGCTCCGGCCGAGCGTTCCGCGGGCGAAGTTCAGAGCCAGTGTGGAGTCGGATCATCCGTCGGCGTGGCCACATGACGCTGGGCCTCTCCGCTCGAGATCACGGGGTTCACGAACGAAATGCCGAGCAGGCTGGTCAGGGCCGAAAACGTCTCGGTGTTCCGCCGAAGACCGGCAAACCGTTCCTGCCCGGCGCCGGTCGCCAGCACCATCGTGAAGTCGGCCGTGTGCGACATTCCGGTCCAGCCGATGCCGGTGTAGTTGCCGAGAACCTGTGCCAGGATTCCCGTGGCGTTCGCATGCTGCTTGTTGGCCTCCGACGGCAGTGGCCCTCCAACGGCAAGTGCCAAGGTGGACGCATCGTCCGCCGACAACGTGATTCCGCAGCGGTCATGAACGACGTCGCTCACGAACGCGGCGGAGACTCGTTTCTGGCTGTCTCGTCCCTGGCGTAGCTGTTCGAGAACGGTTCCGGACGACACCGTGATCGACGCGAGTAGCTCGAGTCCTCGCGTACTGCCGGCGTAACTCTCGCCGAGGCCGTTCAACCCGGGGTTCGAGTTGCCGTGGTCGCTCGTCACGACCACCAAGGTGTTGCCCGCGCGGTGCGCGAAATCCAGCGCGACACCAAGGGCGTCGTCGAACGCCAGCAACTCCCTGAGCGCCGCCGAAGCGTCGTTGAGGTGCGCGGCGTGATCGACCCGCCCACCTTCCACCTGTAGGAGGAAGCCCCGCGGCGCCTTTCGCAGCACATCGAGTGCCGCGGTCGTCATCTCCGCCAGCGTTGGCACCGCGCTCGGTGCGGTCGTGGCGGCGCTTTCGTCGATCACGTACGGCAGGTGGCCGCTCGCAAAGAGCCCGAGGAGTCGACTACCGCCGCGCGGCCCGAAGAGCGAGGCCCGCGAGCCGCAGACGTCGTAGCCGGCGGCCCGGAAGCGAGCAAGAAGATCGACGTGGTCTGTTCGTCGGGCACCTTCGAAGAACTGCCGCCCGCCCCCCAGCAGTACATCGACGGCGTCGAGATACTGTGACGCGATGGCCTCTTCCTCGTCGCGATTGGGGTGTACAGCGACGAATCCAGCCGGTGTGGCGTGCGTGATCGTGGTGGTGGTGACCAGGCCCACTCGACGCCCGGACTGTCGGGCGAGCACGCCGATGGGCGTCAGGCGGCGGCCGTCCGGCAGCACGTTCACCGCACCGTTCAGCACCCGAGATCCCGTCGCCCAGGCACTCGAGGCCGCCGAGGAGTCGGCGACGAGCGACCCCAACGACGCCGTATCGCACCATCCGCGGGCGGTGGCTGGGTCGCGTGCCAAATCGGCCCACCGTGTTCCTCGGCCTCGAACGAGCCGCGAGAACGGCTCGGCGAGCGACGGCAGGCCTGCGCTCATGCCGTCGACAACCATGAAGATGATGTTCCGAGGGCGCGGCCCGCCCGCGGCGTTGGCTCGGCCCGCCGACAGTACGCCAGCGGTGCTGCCGGCACCCGCTACCAATCGAAAGAGACCTCGTCGGGTGAGTGAAGAACTCTGTCTCATAAGTGTTCCAACAACAGCCGTCAAACGTCACGACCGGCGGCGTCCGCCGCGGCGCGGGCGCGCCGCCGCGCTTCTGTGAGCAGCGTCATCAGCTGACGGGCGGCGGGCGTCAGCATCGTCCCCCGGCGCTTCCCCTTGCCCGGCACGCCGCTGGTGAGTCGCACGGCCAGCGCCCTCGTCATGTTCGGCGCCCTACAGATTCTAACCGGTCTCCGCTATCGAATGCCCATGCCGGTCCAGCCACTCAAGGCAATGGCCGCGCTGGTCATCGCGCACCAGGTGAGCGGCACGGTGCTCGCGGGCGGGGGACTGGCGATCGGGGTGCTCATAGGGGGCACAACTCTTGGCCGTGGAGTATCCACCAGGGTGGATAATGTCAAGATGTCCGACTGTTGCTGCGCCACGAAATCGACGCCATCTGTTGCGATCCGCTGCCCCGAGAGCGGCGCCCAGGGGTCGACCGTCTCTGAGGCGACCGTCAAGGCGCTGCTGACGGAGGCCGCACTCACGCGCTTTGTGCCGGCCGAGTACCGATTCTGTCCGGATCCGAACTGCCTCGTCGTCTACTTCGCCGCCCATGGTGTGGTGTTTCGGGTTGCGGACGTGCGGGTGCCGGTGTGGCAAAAGCTGCCCTTCGGAACCCGGCCCGTCTGTTACTGTCTCGGTGAGACCGAAGGAACCATCCGCGCGGAAATCGAGACGACTGGCCGGTCCCTGGCGGCGGACCGCATTCGCGCGCATATCGCAGCGGGCCGCTGCGCCTGCGAACTGCGGAACCCGCGGGGCGCCTGCTGCCTGGGCGACGTCGTCGCCGCCATCAAGCGGGTGAGCGGCGGCCACGAGGACCGCGCGGGAGCGGCCGCCGCACAGGCTCACGATTGGTGACGTCGCCCCGAACCAGCCGCGCTCAGCTCTTCAACTTCCCGTGCAACGCTGCGAGCAGCGTGCCGTAGGCTTCCGTGACACTCGGTTCGAGCGACGCCAGCGGTTTGACGGGGATGAGATCCATGACTCCGTCCGGCTGCAATCCGGCGGCAGTCATCGTCTCAACAGCGCCATTCACCATCGCCGAGACGGCTTGGGTGGCGGTCTCCCGTGTCAGACCGAACTCGCACCCGAGATCGATCAGCTGGTAGAGCTGATACCAGAGATAGGTCGGGCCCATCGCGGCCACGATGGCGTAGGCCTCGAGGGTGTCCTCGGGCACCTCCGGGCATGCACCCAGCGGAGTGAACAGCGAGAGCACCTGGACGCGATCCGCGGGCGTCAGGTGTTCAGAGAAGCTCACCGGGTTGAAGCCCTTGTTGACGATCGACGGGGCGTTGGGAATGACCCTGGCTAGCCGGTTGAAGCCGCCGAGCAGGCCCGAGATCCGACCCGTCGTCCACTTGGGGGCGAGGGACACGAGGATCGCGCCGGGCGAGAGGCTCTCTTTGATCTCGCCCAAAGCGTTCGGGAATGCCGGCGGGTGCAGGGCGAACAGCACGAGGCCCTGCCTGGCCGCCTCCCGGTTGTCCGGGGTGATCACGATCGACGGGAACTCGGCCTCGAGGCGCGCGCGAGTCCCAGCATCGGTGTCGCTGACGACGACCTGCGGAAGTGACCGACTCGCCCGCTTCCAGCCGGCAAGCAGGATTCGGACCACGCGTCCACCCCCAACGAACCCGATAGTTGCTTCGGCCACGGTTCCCTCCTTCGTGTTAGCGATATGAATCCGACCGCACTCAGAGACGAAGACTCAGCCACGCGCCGACGAGAGCCACCCGTGCACTTCCTCGGCCTTCGGGATCCGTCCAGACAGCTTCAGCACGCCGTCAACGCTGACTGCTGGCGTGGCCAGAACGCCCGCCGCCGCCATCGCCTGGTAATCGCTGATCTTCTCCACATCCGCGGTGATGCCGAGTTGCTCGACGACGTGCCGCACGACGCGCTCCGTCTCATGACACCGGGCGCAGCCCGGACCGTACACCACGATCTTCATGACTCACTCCCCTAGAAGATGACGTTGAACAGATACCCGACGAGGAGAATCCCGGTCCCGACGACGCCGACGAACACCGCGATGAGCGTCGGCTTGAGCACCCGGCGGAGGATGATTGTCTCCGGCAGCGAGAGGCCGATGACCGCCATCATGAATGCCAGCACGGTGCCGAGGGCCGCCCCCTTGCCGAGCAGCGCCTGGACCACCGGGATGATGCCGGCGGCATTCGAGTACATCGGGATGCCGATCAGCACCGCCACTGGGACGCTCCACCACGCGCTCTTGCCCATGATGGACGCCATGAAGTTCTCCGGGACGTAGCCGTGAATGCCGGCGCCGACCGCGATGCCGGCGAGCACGTACGGCCACACCTTGCCCACGATCTCCTTCATCGCCTGCCAGCCCGCCTCGATTCGGTCGGCCCACTCCAGGCGTTCTTCGTCGAGGCCACCGCCCGCGCGCGTCTTGAAGACCCACTCCTCGACATGGTGCTCCATGTGAAGCCGGCCGATCGTCCATCCCGAGACGACGGCGATCAGCACGCCCGTCCCTGTGTAGAGCCCGGCCACCTTCCAGCCGAAGAGGCCGAAGAGCAGCACCACCGCGACCTCGTTCACCATCGGCGCCGAGATGAGGAACGAGAACGTCACGCCGAGCGGCACGCCGGCCGTGACGAACCCGATGAACAGCGGCACCGCGGAACACGAGCAGAAGGGGGTGACGATCCCCAGCAGCGCCGCCAGCACGTTGCCCACCGACTCGCGCTTGCCGGCCAGGATGCGGCGCGTGCGTTCGGGCGTGAAGAACGACCGGACGATGCCGACCCCGAAGACCACGAGCACGAGGAGCATCAACACCTTCGGCGATTCGAAGACGAAGAACTCCACCGCCGACGCCAGGTGCGACCCGGCGTCGAGACCAATGACCCGGTAGGTCAACCAGGCGGCAAACGGCTGCAGGTTCCAGTAGGCGGCGACCCACACGACGACCGTTGCCGCGCACGCGGCGAGGTATCGCGGAAGGCGTGGGTCGATGCGACGGTCGGTCGTGGTGGATGTCGTCATGGGCAGAGCACGATGCCTTGGGCCCAGGGGCACTCGCCGCAGACGGGTGCCGGGTTGCCGTAGCAGTCCTCCCGGTTCGTTTCGGTCAGCGGACAGCCCCCGCAGTGGAAGCACGGTGGAAAGTCGAAGGCGCGGACCCGCTCGCGAAACGCACGAAACGTCGGGTCGCGCCAGATCGCGGACAGCGGCTGCCGATCGATCTGACCGACAACGTGCTCGTGGACCCGCCGAGCCTGGCTGTTGATGAACTCGGTGTGGCTGTGGAGCAATGAGAGGCACGGCGTGACACGCCCGTCCCAGGAGACGGCGCACAGGCCTTCATGCGCAAACCGGCAGCGATTCCGCCACAGGCCCTCATCGACCGCGGGAGACGGATAGGTGAGACCGCGCTCGGCGAGCGCGGCCGCCAGCGGTCGCGTGGCCTCCTCGATGTCGAAGCGGCCAACCCGCACGCGGGGGCGCCACGACCGAACCCGGAAGACGGAGGCCCAGCCCGCCCGCTCCCACAGGATCTCGCGGGCCATGTCTTCGGTGTGGGGCACGAGGTTTCCGATCGTGACGAAGTCGAGTTTCAGATCGGACGCCCACTCCAGCAGGGCGGGCAGGCTGGAGACGGTGGCGCGGGTGGAGACCGCGGCCACGCCGATGGCCATCGGTCGTCTCGTACGGCGTCGGGCATCCAGCAGGTGATGGACCGCCGCCAGCGCAGAGTCGGCCGAGACGCCTCGCATTCGGGCGTAGGTCTCGCTGTCGACCCCATCCACCGAGACCGTCACCTGGCTGACCCCCAGATCCACCAATGCCGTAGCGGCGTCTGCGCCGAGCAGCAAGCCGTTGGTGATCATCTCCACGCGCGAGCCTCGGGCGCGGGCCAGGGCGATCAGGCGCTGCCACTCGGGGTGAACGAGCGGCTCTCCGAAGCCCGCGAACGCGATCGTGATCCCCTCGCCCGCAGCGTTCGGGAGTCCATCGACGAGCCGCTCGAACCGATCAACCGGCATGTGCCCCAGCGGTTCCCGCCAGCCATGCCGGACGCACATCGCACAATCGAGATTGCAGTGGCTGGTGCTCTCAACGTAGACCTTGCGCAAGGCGTCGGGGTCGTCGCCGAATGGCGTTTTCACCGTCAGGTCCATGGTCATGGCGCGACGTAGATCAGGTACACCCCGCCCGCCAGAACCAGCACGCCGCACGCGCGGCGGAACACGCCCACCCCTCGTTCACTCCAGGCCGTGTAGCCCGCCAGGCGCGGGCCGCTGGCGCCTGCCAGCGCGAGCACGCCGCAGTGGCCGGCGGCATACGCCAGCATCAACAGCATGGCGAACATCGGCCGCGCCCCTGCCGTCTTCATGGTCATGCCGACGACCGGTCCGAGGAACGCCAGCGTGCAGGGTCCGAGCGCCGTTCCGAAGGCCAACCCGAACAGGAACGCGCCGGCCAGGCCTCGTCGCGTGGTCTCCGGGCGCGGCAGGCCGGACCAGTGGAAGGGCCAGGCGCCCAGGAGATCGAGGCCTACGACGAACAGCAGCGCCGCGACGAGGTAGTTCGCGACGCCTCCGATCGCGCCCAACATCCGTCCGGCGAGCACCGAAACCGCGCCGACGATGGCGACGGTGACGAGGATGCCCAGCGCGAAGACCGTTGACAAGCCGGCCGCCCGCCGCGACGAGAGGGACGAGCTGCGTCCCGTGTACGCGACGATCAGGGGAATCCCAGCCAGGTGGCACGGGCTGAGGAGGATGCTCGCGACACCCCAGAGGAACGCCCCCAGCAAACCGAGCGCCGGCTGGCCTTCGAGCATCCGCGTCAGGGCCGTCAGCACCTCCGCCATGGCCTAGACGTCTTGAACGGCCGGAGTCGTTGCTAATGAGTCAAGTTCTGTCGGCATATGTCTGCCCGTTCAAGACGTCTAGCCCGCCCCGCGCTTCGCGGGGCCAGCCAACAGCGTTTCTGGGGCTAGCGAGGCGGGCGTCGTCGCCGTGCATGCTCGGCGGTCCGAGGCCCGCCTCGCTAGCCCTTCCCGCCGCTGAGGGGGAACCCGAGACGGCGCCACGTCGCCAGGATGTCATCCTTCGAGAAGAACCCCAGGTGTCGGTACAACTCGCGTCCGGACGGGTCGAAGAAGATCTGCGTCGGAATCGCGTAGATGTTGAAGGGCTCGGCCTGGTCCGGGAATTTGTTCACGTCGATGAAGTCCACTCGGAGCCGACCGGCGTATTCCTGACGGAGTTCCACGAGGATAGGCGCCATGGCTTTGCAGGGGATGCAGTTGTCGGCGCCGAGGTCTACGAGACGGGGCAGGGCGGCCACGGCGGAGACCGGTGACCCACTCTGGGGGGACGGGTTGTCGCGTCGCAGCGCGACGGTCACGGCCACGGCCAGCACCAGGGCCCCGACGATGACGAGACGGGAAGCGGTGGACATGACGACGCCTTCAGGCCCGCGAGGCGACGGGCGCCTCGGTCTTGAAATACCGTTTCTGGAACGCCAGCGACACGTTGACCAGCGCGATCAGGGCCGGGACTTCGACGAGCGGACCGATGACGGCCGCGAACGCCGCGCCCGAGTGGATACCAAAGACCGCGACGGCCACCGCGATTGCCAGCTCGAAGTTGTTGCTCGCCGCCGTGAAGGACAAGGTGGCGGTCTTCGAGTAGTCCGCTCCCAGCTTGTGGCCCATGTAGAACGACACGAGGAACATGACGACGAAGTAGATCAGCAGCGGGATCGCGATCCGGATGACGTCCATCGGGAGCTGGACGATGTATTCGCCCTTCAGCGAGAACATCACCACGATGGTGAACAGCAGCGCGATGAGGGTCAGCGGGCTGATCCTGGGGACGAACTGCGTCTCGTACCAGTCCCGCCCGCGTGCACGAACCAGCGAGAAGCGCGTGAGGATGCCAGCCAGGAACGGGATGCCGAGGTAGATAAAGACGCTCTTGGCGATCTCCCCGATCGAGACGTTGACCACGACACCCTGCAGGCCGAACCACCCGGGAAGCACGGTGATGAACACCCACGCGTAGACGGAGTAGAACAGCACCTGGAACACGGAGTTGAAGGCCACCAGGCCCGCGGCGTACTCCGTGTCGCCCTTGGCCAGCTCGTTCCAGACGATGACCATGGCGATGCAGCGCGCAAGGCCGATCATGATCAGGCCGACCATGTACTCGTGATTGGTGGCCATCGCCGCGGGCGAGGCGCCCAGCGCGGTCGGCACGACGTGCAGGAAGACCACCGCGAGCGCGAACATGAGCACCGGGCCGATCACCCAGTTCTGCACGAGCGACAGCGCGAGGATCTTCGTGTTGCGAAAGACCTCGCCGAGTTCCTCGTAGCGGACTTTGGCCAGGGGCGGATACATCATCACGATGAGGCCGACGGCGATGGGGATGGACGTCGTGCCGACCTGGAACGTCGTGATGAGCCGGACGAACGCCGGCAGGAAGTAGCCGGCGCCGACCCCCACGATCATCGCCAGGAAGATCCAGAGCGTGAGGTACCGATCGAGAAATGACAGCCGTGACGCCACTCGTTCAGACATGGATGCACCCCCTCTGGTACGCGCGACCGCTCACCGATTCCATCCCCGCGCCTCGGCCAGGCTCGCGACGCGTCTCCGAATGTCATCGCGAATGGCCCGAACCTCCTCGAGCGGCCGTCCCTTCGGGTCGGGCAGCGCCCAGTCGGCGCGTTCGACGCCGGGCACGTACGGGCACTCCTCGCCGCAGCCCATGGTGACCAGCATGCTGACACTCCCGGCCAGGTCGTCCGTGAGCAGGCGCGGCGTGGCCGACGACAGGTCGATGCCGATCTCGCGCATCGCCTCGGCGACCTCAGGGTGGACCGCCGGGCCCGGCCTCGTCCCCGCCGACAGCGCATGCGCCTTCGCGGGATCAACGGCCGCGTTGAAGAGCGCGGCCGCCATCTGTGACCGGCCGGCGTTGTGGATGCAGGCGAAGAGCACTGTCTGTTCCGCCATTCAGGCCTCCGGGCGACTCTCGACAGGGAGTGGAACCGGCCGGCGCGGAGTCCTGCGTCTCTTCGGTTCCTCGTGGCACTCGCCCCTGGCGCGTAACCGCGTCAACGCGTCGAGGTCATCGCCGTAATCGGCCTCGGTTCCAAGATGCGCGCGAACGGCAGTCAACACGGCACGTGCCAACCGCGAATCCCAGACGGTCAGGGCGTAGAAGATCCGCAGGCCGTCGCGGCGGTCTCGAATGAGCCCGGCGGACTTCAGCAGCGCCAGGTGGCGCGACACGCTGGACTGGGGCTGTTCGAGGATCCGCTGGATATCGCAGACGCAGAGCGAGCCGCGGGCCAGCAGGTTCACGATCCGCAGGCGGGTGCGGTCGGCCAGCGCACGGAAGAGCCGTGATGGTGAGATCATGTGTCGTCTTCACTCATATCCGGATATACGGATAGACTATACCCCCGCGACCGTGGCCTGTCAATTCGGCGTATCGCGCCATGTGGAGCGTTACCCGAGCTGACATCGTCGCGCCAGAAATCGGGTGACCCCACCGAACCGATGGGTGGCACTCGAGTGGGACCACGCGCGAAGAGTGAGCATCTGGACCGCATGCAGGACCAGTACGAGCAGGATGGCCGCTCGCCGGCCAGCGCCGTGAGATACCTGCGGGCGGCGGCGCGCTTCGGGCACGTTCTTCACAGAGGTCGCCGTACCTTGGCTGATGTGGATGCGGGAACGCTCGAGGCGTTCCGCGCCCATGTGTCACGGTGCCCCGGTCCGTTGCCGAACGGTGGTGCGCGGCCAATCACCACGTGGTGTGTGGAGCCAGGAGGACTGACGCTCACCGCGGGCGTTGGCGAGTTGCGATGCTGTCGACGACACTCGAGGAGACCATTTGACAGCCAACAGGCCGTGGCCGTACGCTGGCCGGGAATCGTCGACGTGTGGGTGGGCGGCGGTTCGCGCGGCTGTTCTGCGCTATGCTCCGTGCCGCTGGTGCCCGTGCCCATGTGTCCGGTTGGCCAACCTGTGGAGGGAGATCATGGTGCTCACGATCATGGATCACGAGCTCATTGACATGAAGAGGGCGATCATGGATGCAGACCCCGCAGAGGCGCTCCGGATTCTACGGGAGTTTGTGAAGCGTCTGGAGCAGCATGGCAAGCGGGGAGTCAAATCCCATCTGGAGTGACGCGGGTACGATCGTGAACGCTCACTCCGAGGGTCGTGAACGCTGATTCCGGTGATGGTGAACACGGGGTCTCCCAAGTCACGACCTTCCTCAAGCACGAAGCCTGCATCGACGCCCTCTTCTGCGCCTGCTTCCTCGCGCTCCCCCCTCTACCCCGAGGAGGGCCCCCGGCCGACCGCCGAGCAGGTCTTCCGCATTCGGAGCACACCATGAGCAGCGACTCCGACATCGTCTTGGCGGTGTTGTGCGTGGTGGTTGCCGGCGGGTCACTGTGGATTCTGCACTCGGCTCAACCACGTGACCCGCACTGAAGGACGGAGACCCGACGGCCGGTGCGTCTCACTTCGGACTCCCACCAGCACGCGCGAGCAACTGAAACATGAATGGCACCGACTTCGCCTCGACACGCCGTTCGAGGGCGGGGTCCAGGCGCAGGCGGTGCTCAATGGCCATCGCGGTCGGACCGCCGAGCAGCCACACGGCCAGGACGCCCGGGTCGATGTCGGCCGGCAGCTGTCCGCTGACCGCGCCTTCCTCCGCGAGGCGGACCAGGATGTCCACGTAGCCCCGCATGATCCCGCGCATCCGCGACAGCAGCACCGGATCGCCCGCGGCGGACGCCTCGGCGACCAACTGGATCGGCAGGCTGTGGCGTTCGAGCACGAGGGTCAGGTGGTGCTGGACGATCTGCTGCAGACGTGTGACGGGTGCAAGTTCGTCCCTCGCAGCGATGGCGCGGATGGGCACGAGGAGTTGCGTCTCGAGGCGGTCCATGAGCCCGAGCAGCAGGTCCTGCTTGGTGGCGAAGTGCCGGTAGATGGCCGCTTCAGAAAACCCCACGCGGGCGGCGATGCGCTTCATCGTCATCTGGCCCAGGCCGGCCTCGGTGGCGAGTTCGCTCGCGCGGTCGAGGATTTGTTCCCGGCGGGCGGCGGAGGCCATGAGGGGGCGTGTCTTCCGTTCTGAAAGTGAGTGCATACTCACAACGACACCGTAGCGCGACGGACAGCGACTGTCAAGTATCCCGTGTGAGTGAGCGAGCCTCGAACAGCAGAAGGCCATGTATCTGACCACCGACCCTCATTGGGACGGCCCCCGGACCAAACGCATACGACGCTATATTTCGTTGATCCTTGAATTATACGAAACGAGGGCGTAGGATGGCCGACGGCTGGAAGAAAGGCGACCCGTGTTCAACGAAGCACATCCGGTTCCCACCGACCACCGAGAGGCGCAAGCCGCAGGACGACTCATCGCGGCCATTGACCTCCTCACGCAACCCGTCGGCGTCTGGCTGATCCCGCCCACCGACGACCCCGCCGCGTTCGCCGGGTTCGACGCAGACGACTCCCTCCGATTCTGCCAGGCGCTGATGCGCGCCAGGCGAGGCGGCGCGGTTCTGTTGGCGCCGGCGCACCTGGCATGCCCAGCGGCGGCCCGGGCGTTTGGCTTTCGCGCACTCCCTCCCGCGCTCGAGAGCGGAGACGCCCTAGTCGGTTTCGGCATCGTCTCGGACGCCGTCACCGGACGGACCATGTTCGAGCACATGGCCCGGTTCCCGATCGGTGCCCTGGTGGCCGTGGCGGCCGCGCCACTGGGAACGAAGACACCCCGTCCTCCAGACGTGATCGTGGTGGAGGGCCCTGCTGAAAACCTGATGTGGTTGGCGCTCGCCGACCTGAACCGAGCTGGAGGCGTCCGCCGGCACGGCGACACGGCGGTGCTCCAGGCGACGTGCGTCGACGCGGTGGTGGTGCCGCACCAGGAGCAGCGGCTGAATTTCTCCTTGGGCTGCTACGGCTGCCGCGAGGCTACCGATCTCGGGCCCGAGGAAACGGTCCTCGGGTTTCCGGTCGCGCATCTCGACGGGCTGGTGGATGCCCTCGAGCGTCTGGGCGCGACAGCCATCCCCCGCTCGCGCGCGAAGAAGCCGTACGAGCTGTTCGAGCGGACGCATCTCGCGTCGGGCGATCGAACGCCGTAGATCTCGCGGAGGACATCGACCGTGTGGATCGTCAAGCTCGCACTCCGTCGGCCGTACACCTTCGTGGTCGCGGCCCTGCTGATCGCCATTCTCGGTGCGCTGGCCGTGGTTCGGATGCCGACGGATCTCCTGCCCGACATCGACATTCCAGTGGTGAGCGCGATCTGGCAATACAAGGGGCTGTCCGCCGACGAGATGGAGAAGCGGATTACGACGCCCTCGGAGCGCTCCCTCACGACCACGGTCAACGACATCGAGCACATCGAATCGCAATCGCTGGCCGGCATGGGTGTGATCAAGGTGTTCTTCCATCCCGGCACGGCGGTGGACGCGGCCGTGGCCCAGATCACGGCGATTTCGCAGACGGTGACGAGGCAGATGCCGCCGGGCATCACGCCGCCCCTGATCATCCGTTTCAACGCGTCGAGCGTGCCGATCCTGCAGTTGGGCCTCGGCGGCCGCGGCCTGTCCGAGCAGGCGCTCTTCGACATCGGCAGCAACTTCCTGCGGACCGGCCTGGCCACCGTGCAGGGGGCCTCGCTGCTGCAACCCGCCGGCGGCCGGGCGCGGCAGATCATGGTGGACCTGGATCCGAAGGCGCTGTACGCACTGGGGCTGTCGCCGACCGACGTGTCGGCCGCCATCGCGGCCCAGAGCCCGATCCTCCCGGCAGGCACCGCGAAGATTGGCGACCGGGAGTACAGCGTCCGCTTGAACAACAGCCCGGAGGCCGTCGCCCTCCTGAACGAGGTGCCGGTCCGCCAGCAGGGGAACGCGACGGTTCGCGTGCGCGACGTCGCGCAGGTTCGCGACGGCGGCGCCGTGCAAACGAACATCGTGCGCCAGGATGGCCGTCGGGGCGCGCTGGTCTCCATCCTCAAGACCGGGCGCGCCTCGACGCTCGACATCGTGAGCCGCGTCAAGCAGGCACTGCCCCGGATCCTGTCAACGCTCCCCCCGGAGCTGGACGTGCGGTACCTGCTGGATCAGTCGATCTTCGTGCGGGCGTCGATCAGGGGCGTGCTGTGGGAGGGGCTCCTGGCCGCCACCCTCACGGCACTGATGATCCTGCTGTTCGTCGGCAGCTGGCGCAGCACGCTCATCGTCAGCACCTCGATCCCGCTGTCCATCCTGAGTTCCCTCATCCTGCTGTACCTACTCGGCCAGACGATCAACGTGATGACGCTGGGCGGCCTGGCGCTCGCCATCGGCATCCTCGTGGACGAGGCGACGGTCGAGATCGAGAACATCCACCGCAACCTGGCCATGGGCAAGTCGATCATCCGCGCGGTACTCGACGGGGCGCGGGAGATTGCCGTGCCGGCTTTCGTGTCATCGCTCGCGATCTCGATCGTGTTCGTGCCGGTCGTGCTGCTGCAGGGGACGGCCAAGTACCTGTTCCAGCCGCTCGCCATGGCCGTGGTCTTTGCGATGATGGCGTCCTACGTGCTCTCCCGCACGCTGATCCCAACGATGGTCCGCTACCTGCTCGTGCCGGAGTTGCAGGTCTACCGCGCCGGCGGGGCGGAGCGGGCGGCCGGACCCGTCTGGCGGGCGCACCGCGCCTTCATGCGTCACTTCGAACGCTTCCGAGCCGCCTACGGACGTGGACTGTCCTGGGCCCTATCGCATCCCCGGATCGTGGTTGTCGCGTTCGTGGCGTTCGGCCTGGGATCGGGGCTGCTCGCGACACAACTGGGGCAGGATTTCTTTCCGCAGGTGGACGGCGGCCAGTTGCGCCTCCACGTCCGAGCGCCGGTGGGTTCGCGGCTGGAGACGACCGAGTCGCTGTTCGCGAGGGTCGAGGACCACATCCGCCGGGTCATTCCCGCCGGGACGCTCGACACGATCGTGGACAACATCGGGCTGCCGGTCCTGCCCATCAACATGGCGTATAGCGACTCGGCGACGATCGGACCAGGCGACGGGGAGATCCTGATTTCGCTGACGCCCCAGCGCCGGCGCGGCGACACGTGGGTGTACGCCCGCCGCCTGCGCGAGGAGCTCCCGGCCGCCTTTCCCGAGGCGACGTTCTTCTTCCGCTCGGCGGACATGGTCGGCCAAATCCTGAACTTCGGCATCCCGGCGCCGATCGACGTCCAGGTGGGCGGCAGGTCCCCGGCCAACTATCGGATCGCGAAGACCATCGAGCGCCAACTGGCCCGCGTCCCGGGGGCCGTGGACGTGCGCCTGCACCAGGTGGTGGATGCTCCGGAGTTGCGGATCGACGTGGACCGCACCCGGGCGGCGCAGATGGGGTTGACCCAGCGGGACGTGGCCAACAACGTGCTGACGTCGCTCAGTTCGAGCGGGCAGGTGGCGCCCAACTACTGGCTGGATCCCGTCACCGGCGTCAGCTACCTGATTGCGGTACAGACGCCGGAGTCCCAGGTGGCCTCCACCGACGACGTGGGGCGGACCCCGCTCTCGACCTCCCGCGGCGGCCCGCCGCAGTTGCTCGCCAATGTGGCGACGCTCACGCACGCGACGACGCCGATGGTGTCGAGTCACTACAACGTGCAGCCCGTGCTCGACGTCTACGCCGGCGTGCAGGACCGGGACCTTGGAGGCGTGGCGACGGATGTGGACCGAATCGTCAAGGAGGCGCGTGGCCAACTGCCGCGCGGGTCGTTCATCCAGGTCCGCGGGCAGGTGCAGACGATGCGCTCGTCATTTGTCGGGCTCAGCGCCGGTCTGATTCTGGCGGTGGCGCTCGTGTACCTGGTGATGGTGATCAACTTCCAGAGCTGGCTCGATCCCTTCATCATTCTCATGGCCCTTCCGGGCGCGTTTTCCGGGATCGTGTGGTCCCTCTACGTCACGCAGACGACCATCAACGTGCCCTCCTTGATGGGCGCCATCATGAGCGTCGGGGTCGCCACCGCGAACAGCATTCTGCTGGTGACGTTCGCCAACCAGCAGCGGGCCAACGGCGCCAATGCGCTGGAGGCCGCACACTCGGCCGCCGTGACCCGGCTCCGGCCGGTGCTGATGACGGCCGGCGCGATGATCCTCGGGATGCTCCCCATGTCGCTCGGGCTCGGTGAAGGCGGCGAGCAGAACGCCCCCATCGGGGTGGCCGTGATCGGAGGGCTGCTGGTCGCGACCGTCGCCACACTGGTGTTCGTCCCGGTCGCGTACAGCCTCCTCCGCACGCGGGACCACGGCGAGCCACCGGACGCAGATCTGGAGTTACTGGCATGAACGCAACGCAAGAGCCGGCAGCCGGCGCGGTGGCTCCATCCGGCGGGGGCCGTCCGAGCCGACGGACCGTGACGTGGATCGGTGTCGCCGTCCTGGGATTGGCGGCCCTGCTGGCACTCGGCTACTGGCCACGTGTCGCCCGGGGCCGCCAGTTGGCCATCTCGGCTCGCACACAGCAGCAGGCGCTGCCGGTGGTGAACGTGGCCCTCGTGAAGCGGGCGCCAGCCGACATCGAGCTGGTGCTTCCCGGCAACGTCCAGGCGCTCGTGGAAACATCTCTGTTCGCGCGCGCGGACGGTTATGTGACGCGCCGCCTGGCGGATATCGGTGACCACGTGCAGCGCGGACAGGTGCTCGCCGAGATCGAGTCCCCCGAGCTCGATCAGCAGATTCGCGAGTCCCAGGCGACGCTGCTGCGTGTCCGGTCCAGCCTGCGTCAGGCGGAGGCCGTGTCGTCGCAGGCGCAGGCGAATCTCCGCCTGGCGGAGGTCACCGCCCAGCGCTGGGTGACGCTGGCGGGCAAAGGCGTGCTCTCGAAACAGGACGGCGACGAGAAGCAGGCGGCGCTGGACGCCCGGCGAGCCGACGCCTTGGCGGCCGCGGCCAGCGTGCAGGCCGCTCGGGAGACGATCATGGCCAACGAGGCCACCGTGCAACGCCTGGTCGAGCTCCAGTCGTTCCGACAGGTGCGAGCCCCCTTTGCGGGCGTCATCACGTCGCGGACCGTCGATGTGGGCTCGCTCGTGAGCGCCGGGAGCAGTTCGTCGGTTCGGGAGCTCTTCCGGGTGGCGCAGGTTGACCCCTTGAGGGTCTTCGTCAACGTGCCCCAGAGCGACGCCGCGTCCATCACGACGGGCATGTCGTGCAGCGTGGAGATCGAGGCACGCGGCGGCGAGAATCCCACCGGGACGGTGACCCGAACCGCGAACGCGCTGGACGCGGCGTCTCGCACGCTCCTCACCGAGGTTCAGATTCCCAACGCGCTCGGCACGCTGTTGCCGGGGTCGTACGCGACGGTCCGCTTCCGCGTCCACCGGGCGTCGCCGCCGCTGGTCATCCCGTCCGCGGCGTTCCGACAGACCGAGAAGGGACCGATGGTGGCCGTGTTGCAGGCCGGCGGCGTGGTGCACCTGCAGCCGGTTACGCTGGGGCGCGATGCGGGCGCCCAGATCGAAATCATCAAGGGACTCGCCCCGGGCCAGCCGATCGTCACCAGTTGGACGGACGACGTGAAAGAAGGGGCCAAGGTGAAGGTCGTCGAGCCGCCGAAGCCGGGCGCGCGCGGAACGGGAGGTCAGCCGTCATGAGACGACTCCTCGTGATCGCGCCGCTGGTGATGGTCGCCGCCCTCCATGCACAGGCGCCGAACCAGCCCTCCCGGCTCGCGTCGCTCGCGCGCGACGGCGAGATTCGGCTCTCGCTGGACGAGGCCATCGCCCTGGCGCTCGAGCAGAACCTCGATGTGCATCTGCAGCGGCTGGGGCCTGCACTCGCCGACACGGACGTGACGCGCACGTCGAGTGGCGCGCTTGCCCGCGGCGTGCCGCTGACGGTGCGCGAGGGGCCAAAGAGCGTCGGAGCCGCCGGCACCGACCTGCTCGCCCCGGTGCTCGGGACGGGACCGGACACCAATCTCTCGATCGGAAGTCCATCAACGGCCGGTCCGCTGCCTCCGTCTCTCGACTCGGTCCTGTCGGGCCGGCTGGCCCGCACGCATACGACCGCGCCCCAGATCAACTCGTTCCAGGCGGGCACGACGTCGCTGGTGGGCGATGCGAGCGCGTGGAACGTGGCCTGGCAGAGGGGGTTCCTCACGGGAGGCGCCCTCTCGATCTCCGCCGAGAACAGCCGCCAGTCGGTGAACCAACCGCGCTTCGACCTGAGCCCGTACTACGCGACCTCGTTCGGGGTCACGTTTATCCAGCCGCTTCTGAGGGGGTTCGGACCCGCGCTGAACTCCCGGTTCATCCGGATCGCCAAGAACAGCCGGCAGCAGTCGGACCTGGTCTTCCAGCAACAGCTCGTCAGCACGACGGCCGCCGTGATTCGCCTGTACTGGGACCTTGTGAGCCTGACCGAGGAAGTCGGCGTGCGACGGCAGGCGCTGGAGCGCGCCGAGAAGCTCCTGCGCGACAACCAGGCGCAGGTGGACGTCGGCACCCGCGCCCCCATCGAGGTGGTTCGGGCGAGAGCCGAAATCGCGCGCGCCGAGCGCGACGTGATCGTGGCGGACAGTTTGCGGCGCCAGCAGGCCACCGTGCTGATGGACTACCTCAGCCTGCAGACCGTCGGCGACCCGGCGCTGGCGGGCGTCGCCATCGTGGCGACCGATCCGCTGCCTGTCGATCCGCAGGAGCCAATGGCTTCCACCGCGGAACTGGCCGAGCGCGCGCTGAAGGATCGGCCAGACATCGCGCAAGCGCAGCTCCAGATCGAGAGCAGTCGGACGGCGCTCGTTGGCAGCCGGAATGCGCGCCTCCCGTCGCTCGACCTCGTGGCGAGCGCTCGCACGAACGGCCTGGCGGGTGACCTGAACGCGCTTACCGCGCCGGGCGCCGCCCCGCATGCGACCGATCCGGCCCTGGTCGGCGGCTATGGGACCGCGCTCTCACAACTGTACCGGGGCGACTTCCCCGACTACGGCGTCGCCCTCCAGATCGCCATTCCGATCCGGAACCGCGCGGCCGACGCGGACTACGCGCGCGACGCGCTCACCCTGCGACAGCAGGAACTGCGCCTGCTTCAGCTGAGGAAACAGGTCCACGTCGAGATCGAGAACGCGCGGATTGTGCTCGAGCAGGCCCGGGCCGCGCTCGAGGCGACGGGGCGCGAGCGCGAGTTCCAGGAGCAGGCCCTCGCGGCCGAAGAGGAGAAGCTCGCGGTGGGCGCGTCCATCACGTTCCTCGTCATCCAGTATCAACGCGACCTCGCGCAGGCGCGTTCGGCCGAGATCGCCGCCCTGGCGGGGTACGTGAAGGCCAGGACCGCGCTCGAGCGGGCGAGCGGGACGCTCCTGCAGCAGTACGGCATCGTGGTGGTGGGTACGGACATTCAGCATCGATGAGGAGTCTCGACATGACCGATTCGTTTCTGACCCCGATTGAACGCCTCGCCGCGCTGTCGCCGGCGGCTGCGAAGACCTTCATGGATCACCGCGCCGCGGTGATGGACAATCCCGACCTGCAGGCGCTGCCGCCGAAGGTCAAGTGGTTGGTCGGCATCGGCGTGGCGGCCGCGCTGCAGTCGAACACCTGCACGCTGATGTGGGTGAAGCACGCACGCAAGGCCGGCGTGACGACGGCGGAGATTGTCGAGGCGATCGTCGTGTCCCGCCTGATGAAATCCGCCACCGTGAACGACACGGCCGCCGACGCCCTGGCCTGGCTGGCGGCCCAGGCGGACTGACGTGGCCCAACGACGCGAGAGACGTGTGTGCTCACAGAAACCCTGCTGGAGGTGACTCGAATGGACGGCGACGATCTACTGACGACGACGTGCCCGACTCTGGAAGAGGTCGATAGAGCGGTGGCCGTGCTCGATCGCATGGGCGCCCCGTACCGACGCATCGATCCGACGCCCCCGCTCACCTGCGTCGCGCTCCCGGCTCTGGTCGTGAGCCGCGAGGCCAGGGCACGCCTCGCCGAGTGCGCCCCCGATCTCATCTTTTCAGGGTGGATCGAGCACCGAACACCGGCAGCACGCATGGCTGAAGGGAGTCTGCCTGAAGCCCGCGGCGCCTGCTTCGACCGGGCGGCCATCATGGTGCTCCAGCCCTGCGTCGCGGACGAGACGAAGATCCGCCTCATTGCGCACCTGCGAGGCGATCTGGGTCCGGTCCTGCCCTACGTGAACGCGGTCGTGTCGACCGCGTCGTATGTGCCGGCAGCCGAGACGCTGACTTACCTGGACGGCCATCGGATGATCACCCTGTTTCGCCATCGCGTCACCATCGCCAAGGCGGACGAGATCGTGGACGGCTGGCTCACGCTGGACGGCATTCGCCTCCTCGTGGAGAAGACCTGGGCCGCACGCGACACGATCGAACCTTCGTACGAGACTCGCAAGCGGCCGCCGGCTGTGGAGATCTGGAAGCGGCTGCCCGGGACCAACTGCGGTCTGTGCGGCGAGTTGACGTGCATGGCGTTCGCCGTGCGGTTGCGGGCTGGCAAGACGCATGTCCGCCGGTGCAGCCCGGTCTTCGTGCCCGAGCAGGCGGCACGGCGAGACGCGCTGATCCAGATCTGCGCCGGCCTCGGGCTATCAGACGAGTGAAGGTCTCAGGTGAAAGAACGAGGAGCACCCCAATGACCGAATCGACACCCTGGCGACGCGACGTGACACTGAGCCTCCTGCCCCTGGCCCTGTTGACGGCGGCGGCGTGGTGGACCCGAGTCTGGGTCCTGACGGCCGTGCCCGTCGGATTCCTGTTCGGCTTCCTTCTTCAGAAAGGCGACCTGTGCGGCGCCTCCGCGTTCAGCGAGGTCATCCTCGCGCGCGACTGGCGCAAGACGTTCGGCCTCTGGGTGGCCATCGTGGTCTCGATGGTCGGCTTCGCCGCGATCGCTGAACTCGGGTGGGTGCGCCTCGCGCCCAAGCCGATGTTCTGGATGAACTACGTCGTCGGCGGGGTGCTGTTCGGTGTCGGCACCGTGCTGGCCGGCGGCTGTATCAGCGGGTGCCTCTTCAAGGCCGGTGCCGGCAACCTCAACTCGATGGCGGCGCTCACCGGCATGCCGCTCGGCATCGGAATCGTGGAGTACGGCCCGCTCAATGCCTTCCATCGTTTGATGATGACCCAAGTGGTCACCTCAGGGAAGGGCGGTCCGGTGACGCTGACCTCCCTGACGGGCCTGCCGTTCTGGGTGCTGGCGACTGGGATCGCGGGAGCGACGGTGGCGGGCGTGTTAGTGCGTCGGGCCAGGCGACCGTCTCCCGCGCGCGATGCCCAGGGCCATCCGGTTCGCCGTCTGCTCACCGGGTCATGGAAACCGTGGCAGGCGGGGCTGGCCATCGGCCTGCTGGCGGTGCCCGCGTACCTGTCGTCTGCCGCCAGCGGCCGGAACTACCCGTTGGGAGTCACCCACGGCGTGCTCCAGGCGTACGAACTGCTGACCGACAACCAGATCGTGCACGTCTGGAAGCCAGCGCCGCCGGCAGCGGTGACGCGCCCTGCGCCGCCGCCAGCGACGTCGCCTGCGCCCGCGGCAACGAGTGCCGCGTCATCGCCAGCGACGTCCGGAACCAATCCGGTACCCCTACCGCGTCCCAAGCCCATCAACTGGTGGCTTGTGAGCGTGGTGGTCGCCATGGTGCCGGGCGCCTGGGTGGCGGCCCGCTTGTCGGGCGTCGCTCGTCTGCTCCCGAGGGATCCGGTCGAAACGGTGACGGCCTTCTTCGGCGGCATCCTGGTGGGCGCCGGGGCGGCGTTCGCGACCGGGTGCGTGGTGGGCAACATTCTCTCGGGCTGGGCGTTGATGAGCGTCGGCATGTTCGTGTTCGGCGTCGTGACGATCCTCGCCAACTGGGTCACCACCTATATCTACCTGGTGGGCGGCACGTTCGATCGCGCCACGCTGCGTGCCGTGCTGTTCCGATGACGGCCGCGGCGCGAGGCCCGGAGGACGCTCGCCGCAGGGGCGTCCGGCTGCAGGAGACGGACAGATGAACGATGTGACGCTCGACACGCTCGAAGCGGTCGGAGGGGCGCTGGGGCACACAGGCCGTTTGCGGATCCTGGCGCTGCTTCGCGAGGGCGACCTCTATGTCTGCCAGATCAGAACAGTTCTGGGGCTCGCCGCGTCGACCGTGTCGGTGCATCTGGCGATCCTGCGCCGGGGCGGCCTGGTGGCTGAACAGAAGCAAGGACGTTTCGTCCAGTACGGGCTGACCGATGAAGAGCCGCTTGGGAGTGTCTTGCGCGAGATTCTGCACCTGGTCAAGGAAGATCGCCAGGTGATCGACGATGCCCGACTGCTGGAGGCTGTTCGCCGCGTGCCACTCGATCGGTTGTGCCGGGCGGGACTCGACTTGAGCGCGATGGGGATCGAAGGGCGCGGCTGTCGGCGGCGGCGACCTGCTCCCGCACAGGAACATCGGGTGGCGCCGGCCAACCGGTCCACATAGCCATACAATCGCAGGCCCGCGGCCCTCACCGACGCGCCGAGCCTGCACGGAAGGAGCCAGTCACATGTCGCAACCACCGTCGCTGTCGGTGCCCCCGGATTGGGCGTTCGAGTTCCACGGGCATCGGTGTCCGTTCATGCCGCTTGGCTATCGCATGGGCCTGCTGGCGCTCGAGGCCCTCGGCACGACCCGCGAGATGGACCACACCCTCCACGTCATCTGCGAACTGGGTGAGGGGCATCCCCAGACGTGCCTGATGGACGGGATTCAGATCGCGACCGGCGCCACGTTCGGGAAGACGCTGATCGAGAAGACGTTCTGGGGCAAGCTGGCGGCCACGTTCTGGTACCCCGGCAAGACGGCCGTCCGCTACGCGCTCAGGACGGAGTTCCTCGACACGTTCGGTGCGCAAGAGTTCTTTGCCTATCGCAAGCGTGGGGTCGAGCCGTCGGCTATTCCGGCGGCGGTGACGCAGGCGGCCATCGACTGGACGCTGTCGCTCACCGACGAGGCCATCTACGCGGTGCAGCCACGACCGGACTTCCGCTACCAGCCGCCGAAGGGCTCGTTCAACAAGTCCTTGTGCTCGACGTGCGGCGAGTACGTGTTCGAACGCTACGTGCGAACGAAGGACGGGAAACCGGTCTGCATCCCCTGCTCCGGGTACGGACGTTGAGGCGGTGATGGGACACAGCCACGAGCCTCTGACCGGGGGTGCGCTCGATGGCCGGCTCTGGATGAGCCTCAGCCTGAACGTGGCGATCACGGTTGCCGAGATCATCGGCGGCCTGATGGCGGGCAGCCTCGCGCTTCTGTCGGACGCCGCGCACAATCTCAGCGATGTCGCCGCGCTCGGCTTGGCGCTGGGCGCGCGCCGGCTCGGCCGCCGCCCGCCGACGCCGCGCCACACCTATGGACTGAAGCGCGCGGAGGTCATCGCCGCCCTGGCGAACGCGGTGACGCTGGTCGCCGTGACGGCGTTGATTGCGCATGAAGCGATCGTGCGGCTGCAGCACCCAGCCTCCGTCGATCAAGGGATCATGCTGACGGTCGCGCTGGTGGCCCTCGGTGCAAACGTGGGCTCGGTGCTGCTCCTGCGCCGTCACGATGAGCGGGACGTCAACGTTCGAAGCGCGTTCCTTCATCTCGCGCAGGACGCGCTGGCGTCGCTCGCCGTCGTCATAGCCGCTTTGCTGGCCGGCACGTCGGTGGGCCCCTACGTGGATCCCGTCGCGGCGTTGCTCGTCGGCGCGGCCGTGCTCCGCGGCGCCCTGACGCTCGTCTGGGAGACCATCCGGACGCTGCTCGAGGCCACGCCCGACGAGATCGACCTCCCGTCGCTGGTGTCGGGCGTCGAGGAGCGATTCCCGCCGGTGCGGCTCCACCACCTTCATGTCTGGGAGATCGGGCCAGGCCAGCGGGTGCTCACCGCGCACGTCGATCTCGGGCGCGAATTGGGTGGGCGCCGCATCGAAGAACTGCTCGGCGCCATGAAGGTCTTCCTCGAAGCCGAATGGGGCGTCAATCATGCGACGCTCGAACCCGAGGTGATCGGATGCGGGAACGGCGACCTGCTGGGTCGGTGGGACCAATCGCCCAACGCCGCGCGGACCGGGTCGCCGCCTCCGACGGACGATCATCCTTGCACGTCGCACAAGCCGGGTGACATCCCGTGACGGCGCTGATCATCCCGTTCTTCGTCGTGCTGGCCGTCTCGGTCGTGTTCTCGATGTTCGGCAAGGGCGGCGGCTCGCTCTATACGCCGGTTCTCGTCATGCTGGGCTGGGACGTGGGGGTCTCCATCTCCACGGCGCTGTTCTTGAATCTCGTCACAGCGCTGGTCGCCACCATCGTCTTCGCGCGAAACCGCCTCGTCGACTTCAGGTTCTGCGCGGTCTTTCTCCCAGGCACGATGGCCGGCTCCATTCTCGGTGCATTGCTGAGCAGTCGTGCGCCCAAGGGCGTCCTGCTCGGCCTGTTCGCCGCCTTCCTGGCGGTCGCCGGCGTCCTGATGATCCGATCGGGGAGAGGCGAAACCGGGCAACCCGTCAAGCCGCTGTCGTCGGGCCTCGCCACGACCATCGTGGCCTTCTCGTTCGCCGTCGGCGTGTTCTCCAGCCTCATCGGCGTCGGTGGCGGGCTCATGATCTTCCCGTTTCTCGTGCTCTACATGGGGTATTCCGCCCAGAAGGCGGCAGGCGCCAACGCGCTCATCGTCACCGTCAGTTCGCTCGTGGGGAGCGTCGGTCATTTCGCCGTCGGCCAGATCGAATACGCACTGATCGGGGTCACGGCTATCGCCGCGGCCCTCGGTTCCGCCGTGGGATCCCATGTGACCGTCAAGGCGAGCCCGAAGTTCGTCAAGGTCGCCTTCGCGTTCATCATGTGGTTCTTCGCGGTGGAGATCATGCTCCATCTGTTCAAGCTGGTGTAGGGAACGCATGGACGACGCGCGCCGAGACCCGTCGCTTCGCACACGACGTGCACGGGCGGTGACGTGGCTGCTGGTGCTCGCGGTGGGTCTCGTCCCGGTAGCGGCACGCGCTCAGGACCAGGAGGCGCCGGCAGCACAGACCGGAGAGGACGCGCTCTGGGCACATCTCAAGAACATCCGGTTCGGGCCTGTCACGCTCGATCTGGGCGGGCAGGCGCGGGCGAGGTTCGAGGACGACGAGGGATTCACGATCAAGGGATACGAGCCTGGAGCTCACGACCAGCTTCTGCTCGAACGTGTGCGTCTCGACCTGACGGCTCGATTCAACGGCGGGCAGCGCGTGTTCCTTCAGCTCCAGGACGCGCATGCGTTCCTAACCAGGTTCGATGACAGCGACTTTCCCCAGAGCAGCCCGATCGAGGACACGCTCGATATCCGGCAACTCTACGCAGAATGGCTGCACATCGGCGGAGGCCCAGTCGGGTTCCGCATCGGGCGGCAGCAAATCTCGTACGGCGACCAGCGGGTCTTCGGCCCCGGCAATTGGGGCAACACGGGTCGCCTTGCCTGGGACGCGGCGATGGTGAAGGTCGATACGGGGCGCTTCGCCAGCGACTTCTGGGTGGGGAAGTACCTGCTCTACAAATCAGACGTGTGGCCGGACCGTGCGGTCGATGACTTCCTCACGTTCGTCAACTACACCCAGGTCAAGAGACTGCCGGTCCGCCTCGACTTGTTCTATGTGCTCAAGCACGACAGCAGCGGGAAGGTCGTCGGGGAATCGGGCACGGGCGACCTGCTGTCTCACACGGTAGGCCTGCAGATCGAGGGACACCCGTTCACGAAGGCTGTGGACGCCAGTGCGACCTTTGGCGCCCAGGCCGGCCGATATGGGCGCGACACCGTGCGCGCGTACGGCGCCAGCGGCAAGATCGGGGTCACCCTGCCGACACCCTGGAAGCCTCGACTGGGCGGGCAGTACACGTGGGGCTCGGGCGACTCGAACCCGACCGACGGGGTCCATGGCACCTTCGACGGAGTCTACGGCGGGCGCGACATCTTCTTCTACGGGTACCTGAATCTCTTCTTCTGGGCCAACCTGAGAGATGCTGAGCTCGACTTCAGTGTCACGCCACTTCGCGGGTTGGCCGGGTTTGTCGAATTCCATCACTTCGCGTTGGATCGACCGACCGACGCGTGGTACACGACGAGTCTCAAGCCATATCGCCGGGACCCGACCGGTCAATCGGGCTCGGCGCTCGGCGAGGAACTCGATCTCCGCGTCGTCTGGAACGTGTCCACGCACCTCGAACTGATGGCTGGCTTCGGGCACTACTTTCCCGGACAATTCGTCAGCAATACTGGACCCGCATCGCCGGCAAACTGGTCATTTGCGCAGGCGGTCTATTCCTGGTAGCTGAGGGCGCCAGGCCGCCGTCGCGAGCGGACACGTGCCGCGGTCCGTGCAGGCAGACGGGGCGACAGTCGTGACTCCGAAGATGGGCCGTGCCCTCCTAGTCAGCCGGTCGTGCCCGTGACACGAGCAACTCGCGCATTCTCCCGGCTCGTTCTACGGCGGTAGCCCAGTCCGAGTACTGCTCACTGCCGTCGAAGCGGTCGTTCACGAACCACAGGACCATCACGACTCCGCGCTACGGGACCACGCAGCCCGTGCGGTGCGACCGTCCGGCAGCGAGCACCGCCACGTCTCGAATGGTCCTTCTACCCGAGTCGGTTGGTACTCGTTCACAGCGCCTTCATTCTGGACGCGCCGCCGGCGGAGAACAAGCGCCCTCTCGCCTGTGACAGAGCCCGTCAGGTCACGTCGCGCGACTCGGGGTGCCTGACGCAGGGTGCACCGGGCACGTCGGCGAGCACGACGGCGGCCTGATCTGTCGCCGAGCCCGGCGATAGCCCAGTAGGATCGCCTGGGCCGATGCCGCAAAGATCGTCAGACGGGCACAGTAAGCGATGACGGATTCTGCGCCGGTCGCCCGCGCCCGTGCGAACAGCAGGGCGATGGTTCCGGCCGCGAGCAGACGAAGCGTCCGTTCCGAGAATGGTCGCAGAAGCAGCGAGTACTGCGCCGCGACGATGATGCCCAATCCGAGGACCTCGGACCACGGCGCCGAGTCGCCCCGCAGGCGGGAGAACTGACAGCCGAGCATTCCGACCATGTAGAGGGCGAAGCCGACACGCTCTCGACGATCCGAATCGGTCGGCCGATCCGAAGGACCCAGGCCGGGCGCCTCTCGCGGAACTGGGCCGGGTGATCGTCCCGTGTCGAACCGCCCGCCTTCTCGCCCGTCCTGATCTTCGTCCACTGATGACGGCGACCCCCTCGTGCCGACCGGAGGGGTCACGCCCGGTCGGCTGCTGAGATCGATCGGATATCGTCTCACCGCGGACGCTCAGGCGCGAATTCGCCCGATGGGGCTATCGTAGTCTGCCTGTCGCCCGCAGGGCCCGGGCGAGGCTCCACGCCGGAAGCCACAGGGTGAGGCTCGTCAGCAGAACGGCCCAGAACCAATAGGGAAGAAACAAGGCCGCTGCGATTTGTCCAGTATCCGAGTACACGAGTCGCCCTGACACCCGAACCTTCTCGGTGAACAGATAGCCGATGTTCAGGAACACTGAGATGCAGGCTTGGACGCCGATCAACTGCAAGGTCAGGCTGTGCCACCGTTCGGACTTCTTGAAGCGGATCAGCAGCAGCACGAGCGCCCACAGCACCATCAGGCTGACGCCAAAGACCGTGCGGATCCAGATCAGCGCCGAGAGCAGCGTCACCAGGGCCACTCCGGTCAGGCCAAGCCTCGACCACCTCGGACGCAGGCTGAAGAGAATCAACAAAGCACCAGCGAGAGCCGGACGCAGCGGCCCGGCGGCAGCGATGAGCGCCAATCCCGGCTGACCAAGAAGAGGGGTGCCGGAGTGAAGGGCGTACCCGGAACCGTCGGGAAAGAGGCTCAGCGAAACGAATGACCCTGCCAGCAGCATGGCGCACAGTCCATGCCCCATCTCATGGAACCAGGTGGCCAGGATGGTGAAGGGATAGAGGAGGAGGGTCAATCCTCGGTGATGACGATGCGCGACGCCACGTCGAGAAAGAACGGGACGGACCAGGCGGAGAGGGCATCAGGGTGGGCGACGAACGGAGCCACCTCCTGACGCGCCTGGTTCAGATCGAGCGAGTGAATGGCCTGGACGAGCCGTGATCGGAACGCCTCCGGCGTCAGGCGGTCCTCTGCCGGCCAATCGCCGCTCTGCACCATCCTCGCCTCGAGGTGCGAGAGATGCAGCGCCGGGTGACGACCTGCGAACCACACCAGGTCGTACCAATCGCGCCCCTTCACGCGTCCCCTCAAGCGACGGCAGAGCAGTGCGTGCATCTTGCCGGCGAAC
>Ga0315290_10000415_pt1 | contig 27603 bp, 20 predicted proteins | sample YL17G12_0_MG_FD_203627 | JGI IMG/M metagenome (GOLD analysis project Ga0315290, IMG submission 203627) | Sediment microbial communities from Yellowstone Lake, YNP, Wyoming, USA - YL17G12_0 | ecosystem: Environmental > Aquatic > Freshwater > Lake > Sediment | place: USA: Wyoming | collected... | reverse complement strand
TGATACGTATTAATACAATGTGATACGATGATAGCAGGAGAAAAGAATGGGACCGATACGGACTTTATACAGGCTGTACAATTTGATTACGACACTCCTGTTTATAATCTCCCTGTTATCGGATATCATACGTTTTATAATACGGTTGTTTTGAGGTTTATATGTTCAAGATAATTTTCAACTCTCCCGTTCCGATTTACGAGCAGATAGCGGATGAGATTAAAAAGGAGATCGAGAGCGGCGGCATCAAGCTGGGCGATCCCCTGCCCACCATACGCGGGCTTGCCTCTCAGCTGGATATCGCCGTGAATACGGTCGCGCGCGCTTACCTTGAATTGGAGAAAGCGGGCCTGATCGAAAGCAGCGGCAGGAAGGGAAGCTTCGTCAAGATGGCGTCGCCGGTAAATGACGAAGAGCTGAAAAAGGCGTTCAAGAAACCGATCCTCCAGCTGCTGCAGAGCGGTATGACACGGGAACAGATCGAAAATTTATTCAAAGAATCTTTAAAACTTTTTTTCGAATAGGGGCTTAAAATGAACGAGACAGTAGCATTCATCAGCGTTTTGATATTGAATCTGGCGGTTTCACTGGAATTCATCCTGGTTTTCTATCTTTTACACGGCAGGCAAAGACTGAAATCTCAGGGATTCAACGAGGACTATATCGAGTTCATCCGAAAGATGGAGGGAAGGGCAGCACTGATAAGCTGGTTTTTAATGCTGATTCTTCAGGTTGTCTCTTTTCTGATAATCTCGCTTTTCATCGAAAAAATAACATTCAAGTTATATATTAAGGCAATCTTCCTCCTCGCAATCTCGCTGACCGTTATCATACGTTTCTTCCTTGATAAATATATTTACAAGCGTCAAAAAGAGCTCGCAATACGCACAAGTTCCGAGATTGTAGTGGATTTCAATTACAAAATTCTTCATAAGATTTTCAGACCGCTGCTGGAGATCATCGCTACGGTCATCGTCCTCGCGTTCACGCTGACTTCGCTCCGAAACCTCCCCCATGGCGACGATAACTTCATAATCTATTTCTATCTTGTATTCATATGGTATTTCTATATTTCGCTCAAATCGGTTAAAAATATGATAATGCCGCAGTTCGAATCCGCTTACCGCCTGAAAGCCAGGTTTATGTTTCTTTTCAACGCAATATTGATATTGCTGGTTTTCAGCAACTCGATGGAAGCAGTGGAAGCGGACAAATTCGCCTTGATGGATTATATATTTTTAACAGTCGTGGTTGCGTTGCTCGTGGCGAAGCTTGCCGTATATATCAAAGGTTACAGGTCGCTCAAGAAATCATTATCGTCGAGAAATACCGGTATATGAAACATAAACAAAACCGCCGCCCTTACTGGACGGCGGTATGCCCCTTTAATGGTGAGATGGGGTCTACGCTTTTTTATTAATGCTCCGTAAAATACATCTCATTCTTTCCGCTTATAATATAGCGCATTCGGAACATAAATACTGTAATTCACATTACACTTCTTAGATTTTTAAAGGCAACAATCGGGATTATTCTTGAAAAAAGACCTTTGAAAAACCACTGTTCTGTCATTCCGGCCGAAGAGCCGGAATCTGGAGATATGTCTCTTATCAATGAGATGCCGGATTCCCGCATCAAGTGCGGGACAGGCAAGTCCGGCATGAAATCCGAAGGATTCTGTACAAGGTTAAAGAAGCTGGTTTTTCAAAGGTCTCGAAAAAGGATGGAATTTTGCGGACAGCGCTAACCTAAAGAGAGATATTCGTCTCAGTATTGACGGATCTTATTGTATAAGGTATCGCGTTCAACCGGCTCTCTGCCTGCCACACGGATCAGCGAGATCAGCTCATCCACCGTCAGCGCCGAAGGGGTCCGTGCTCCCGCCATATGGGTGATCTTCTCCTCCGTCACAGTCCCATCAATATCGTCCGTTCCGTAGGAAAGCGAGAGCGCCGCCAGTTGCGGGGTAAGCATAACCCAGAAGGCTTTTATATGATCAAAGTTATCGAGCATCAACCGGGAGACGGCGAGCATCATCAGATCGTCGCTGCCGTGCGTGGGAGGGATGTCCTTCAGTTCCGTGTTGTCGCTGTGAAAAGCAAGCGGGATGAATGCTTTGAAACCGCCGGACTTGTCCTGCTGCTCACGCAAGCGAACCAGGTGATTCACCCGCTCCTCGGTCGTCTCGAGATGGCCGTATAGAATAGTGGCGTTTGTCGGGATACCGAGCCTATGGGCTGTCCCCGCGACGCGCAACCATTCATCCCCTGACAGTTTCCTGTTCCAATAATCCTTGCGAAGCCTCTCGCTGAAAACCTCCGCCCCTCCGCCCGGTATCGAGCCGAGGCCCGCTTCTTTCAATGCCGTCAGCGCGGCTTCCAACGAATTCCCCGCTTGCTCGGCGAGCCATGCCACCTCGACGCAGGTGAATGCCTGGATATGAACATCAGGGCGTATTTCCCTGATTCCCAGCAGCATTTTTAAATAAAACTCGAACGACAGATCGGGATTCAGACCGCCGACGATATGAATCTCGCAGATCGGTTTGTCCCTTTCACGCTTGACCGCAGCGAATATCTCTTCAAGGGTCATCTGGTATGCCCCGTCCTGGTCTTTACGGCGATAGAATGCGCAGAACCGGCACTGGTTGCGGCAGATATTCGTGTGGTTTATATGCTGGTTTCTGATGAACCAGGCGATGTTACCGTTTTTTCTTTCGCGGACAATATTGGCGAGATATCCGACAGAGTTCAAATCGCTGCTCTTGAAAAGCGTTACGCCGTCTTCGAAGCTCAAGCGCCCGGAGTTCAGTACCTTCGTGTGAATATCTCCGAGTCCCGTGGATTTCAGGCGTTTCTTCCAGTCTATTTCAATCCCAGCTTTTTCCATTTTTCATCCACGAGTTTTTTGATCTCATCGCTCATTTTTATTTCCGGCGGGAACGGCCGGAGGGTCCCCTCTTCCGGCAGCTTTCGGGTGGCGTCCACTCCCATTTTGCTGCCGAAAGCCGGAACGCGGCTCGCGTGATCGAGAACATCCACAGGCCCCCGAGTGAAAATGATATCCCGCTCAGGATCAATATGATTCAACGCCTTCCACACCGTTTCGGATGTATCCTGAACATTGACATCTTTATCCACTATAATGATGACCTTTGTGAAGGACATCTGCCCCGAGCCCCACAGGCCATTGATTACCTTGAAGGCATGGCCGGGATAGCGTTTATCAATCGAGACAAGAGCCATATTATGAAAAACGCCCTCGAACGGGAGGTTGATATCCACAATCTCCGGAAATACCGCTTTCAGAAGCGGCAGGAAAATCCTCTCCGTCGCCTTGCCGAGGTAACAATCCTCCATCGGCGGTCTTCCCACGATGGTTGCCGGATATATGGCGTTCTTCCTGTGCGTAATACATTTGATTTCGAAAACCGGGTATTCATCCGGTTCCGAATAGAAGCCTGTGTGATCCCCGAACGGACCCTCCATCCGTCGGATATGCGGAGGAACGATCCCCTCGATGACGAACTGCGAATTCGCCGGAACCTCCAGATTCACCGTTTTGCATTTTACGAGCTCCACCGGCGATTTGCGTAAGAAACCTGCAAAGAGGAATTCATCCACGTCCTCCGGCAGCGGAGCCGTAGAGGCATACGTTACGGCAGGATCCGGGCCGACAGCGACCGCAACCTCGAGCGGTTTGTCCATCGCCTCGGCAATCGCGTAATGCTTCGCCCCGCCTTTATGCCTGTGCCAGTGCATCCCGGTGGTTCTCTTGTCATATACCTGCATCCGGTACATCCCGCAGTTTCGGATGCCGGTTTCAGGATTTTTCGTAATGACGAGAGGCAGGGTGAAATACCTCCCGCCATCCCGCGGCCAACACTTAATAATGGGAAGATCGTCGAGGTTCACTTCATCCCCTTTCAGGACAACCTCCTGGCAGGGGGCGGATTTCACCATCTTCGGAATGACATTCTTGAGTCCCGCGAGCTTTGACAGCATCTTGAATTTTTCCGAAACCTTGATCGGAATCTGCGGCGTTAGAAGATCGCATATTTCGGAGGCGATTTCCCCGATATCAGAAACACCGAGGGCTTTCAACGTCCGCTCCCATGTTCCGAAGCCGTTCATAAACAAGGAGAATTTCGCCCCTCGAGGGTTCTCGAACAGCAGAGCCGGCCCGCCAGATTTCACAACCCTGTCCGCGATCTCAGCCGCTTCGAGGACGGGGTCCACTTCTTCTTTTATTATTAAAAGTTCGCCGTCCTTTTCGAGCCTTTTTATAAATGCATTCAAGTCTTTATATGCCATCAGCTGAATCCAGTTCGTAAATAATCAATACTTGATTTCAGTATATACGCATTAAATTGCATTTCCAAGCGCCGGAAATATAATACAAAAGTCTTCAAGAAAGAACAAAAAGTGAAACTATCGGAAAGAATTAAGCGGACCGGAAGATTTTTCAGGTGGTTTTTCCGGCTCCTCGGAATAGCGCTGATTATCTGGATTATTTACTCGTGGATCGTCGTATCGGGTTATGACCCGCTCCTGCTTGTGCCGGGCGACGTTTCCCGCGACTACATCGAATTCCGCGGCGCTGCTCATATTCATACGACATTTTCTTACGATGGCCATGGAACACCGGAAGAAGTTATCAAGATAGCAAAAGAAATCGGACTGGATTTTATTGTCATCAGCGACCATAACTCGATGGGAGCCTGGGATTTGAGCAAAAAAAGGGGGAAAGAGCGGCCGCTGATGCTCATCGGCAACGAGATTTCGACGGATTCCGGGCACCTGCTTGCATATGATATGCAATCGAAGAGAAATATTTTCCCCGATTCAGCCCAGGAGGCAATTGACATTGCGCGTGAAGCGAAAGGAATTGCGGTGGCGGCACATCCGACACGCCGGAAAACCCCCTGGAGGGATTTCGCAGTCAAGGGAATAGACGGGATCGAGATAATGAACTTCGAAGACTCGATTTTCGGCGCATCCCGGCTGAAAATCCTGTCCATACTCCCGCAGGGATTTATAAACCAGCGGGGAGCTTTCGCGTCCATAAGCGAATATCCTGCAGAGGGCATCAGGCTATGGGATGAACTGAACAGGAAGCAGAAAACCGTGGGTTTCGCCGGAACGGACGCACACGGGCCGCTGATTTTCGGATTCCCAGCCTACCGCCACCTTCTCGGAACGGTCGGGATTCATATCGTCGCCCGAAAGACGCCGGAAATGCCGTTTACAAAAAAATTCCTCGAAGAATCTCTCCGAAACGGCAATTTTTATATTTCGATTGACGGTATCGCAATAAGCAGGCATATAGATTTCAGGCTCACCAGAAGAGATGGCACATCTCTTTTGATAGGTAATGAAACGGATTTCATTCTGCCGGGAGATAATCTTGTTTTCGCAGCATCTCTTCCCAAGGGCTGCGTAACTAAACTTGTTAAGGACGGAGTTGCCATAAAAACCTTCACCGGAGACAAGTTCACCTATCCTCTTAGCGAACCGGGCGCATACAGAATCGAAGCCATCATCCCTAAAGAAAACAATCCTTATCGCAAAGATAAAACCTGGATTATTACGAATCACATTTATATAAAAAATAAGACGAATTGATCCGACTATGGATGAACAAATACAAAGGGATAAAAAGCAATTACTGAAATCCGCAGGAATCAATAGTTTCTGGACTGCCTGCAGCCGGGTCGCCGGACTGGTGCGGGATCAGGTTCAGGCGTATTTCATGGGAACATCGCACAGCGCGGACGCCTTCAGGGTTGCCTTTACTCTCCCGAATATGCTCCGGAGGCTGGTCGCCGAGGGCGCGATGACCGCTTCCTTCGTGCCGGTCTTCACTGATTTTTTGAAGAAAAAGGACAGCAAGGAGACCTGGCGTTTTGCAAATAACTGTCTTTTTTCTCTCGGTCTGCTGCTGATTCTCCTGACAGTCATCGGCATCATTTTCAGCGGAACGCTCGTTCAACTTCTCGCGGAAGGGTTCGAAGGGGAGAGCGGCAAGCTCGAACTGGCGACAAAACTCGCGCAGGTAATGTTTATTTATATTTTCTTCATAGGTCTGAGCGCGCTGTTCGGCGCAATCTTGAACTCACTCGGTTATTTCGGCGCCCCCTCATTCACCCCTGTGCTGCTGAATCTCGCCATCATCGCTGCAGCCGCTTTTCTTTCTAAAAGTTTTAATGATCCGGTATTCGCCTTTGCGATAGGGGTTGTCATAGGAGGGTTCCTTCAGATGGCATTCCTTATCCCATTTGTTATAAAACAAGGGATGACCTTCCACGGGGTGCTTGACCTCAAGCAGAAAGAACTTCTTACAGTTGCCAAAAGAATGCTGCCGGGGATACTCGCCGTAGGCGTCCAGCAGATAAATGTCCTCGTCTCAACGAGGATCGCATCCAACCTCGAGGAAGGGTCAATCACCTCTCTTTACCATGCAAACAGACTCGAAGAATTCACGCTCGGAATATTTGTCGTCTCTATATCCACCGTTATCCTGCCGATGCTTTCTCGGCACGCTTCGGAAAACCGGATGGACAAGCTGAAAGAAAGCCTTACATTTTCTCTTCGAATCACTTTGTTGATTACGATACCGGCAACTGTTGGATTGATAATGTTCCGTGAACCGATAGTCAGAGTGCTTTTTATGCATGGCAAATTCGATGAACGGTCTCTTGATCTTACAAGCAATGCCCTTCTTTTTTATATGCTCGGGCTTGTAGCCATTTCAGGAACTAAGATATTGTCTCCGGCATTCTTTTCTTTGAAAAACGTAAAAACCCCTGTTTATGTTTCAAGCATTACGGTTGTGGTTAACCTCTTGGGCTGCATTCTCCTGAAAGGGCCCCTGAAAAACGGCGGCATAGCCTTCGCTGCCACCATTTCCGCAATCGTAAACCTGGCGATTTTATTATACCTGTTCGAAAAACGCTATGTAGCATTAAACAAGAAGCTCATCGGGTTGACGCTTTTTAAAACGACAATCGCATCAATTGTGATGGGAATACCCTTATTCATCATAAACGACAAACTCGGCGGTCTTGCCGGGCTCAGGCTGCTTCCTCAGCTCGGAATTCTTTTTTCTTCCATCGCTTTCTGCATTGCAATATATATAGTCGCATTAAGACTAATGAAATCTCACGAAATGGAAGAGCTGATCTCGATGCTAAAAAGCAGAAAAATGAGATCGAATACACCGGCTAAGAATTGAGATAAGGTATTCGAGGAAAATGATAGCGGTAATTCAAAGAGTATTAAACGCAAAGGTCGAAATAGAAGGAAGAATTACAGGTGAAATCGGACGGGGAATTCTTGTACTTCTCGGGGTGGAGAAAAGCGATGGAAAAGAAGAGGTCGAGTACTGCGCCCGCAAAACCACTGAGCTCAGAATCTTTCCGGACAATGAGCATAAAATGAACCTTTCCCTTGTTGATATCAAGGGTGAAGCGCTCGTCGTCTCCCAATTCACCTTGCCGGCAAAGATCACAAAAGGAAGGCGGCCATCTTTCGATAACGCTATGCCCGGCAAATCTGCTGAAGATTTGTATCTTGAATTTGTAAAAGAATTGAAGAAACTCGGAATAAAGACCGAAACCGGAGAGTTTGGGGAGATGATGGACGTAAGCCTCGTAAACGATGGACCGGTAACCTTCATACTCGAAAGCCGGAACAGAGAATAATGAAAGATTTCCCGCTTATACTCAGCGTTCAGTTTAAGCGGCTTAAAAATATTGCCTTGCCGCTGAAAAGACCTTTTATAATCAAGGCGTCTCTCCTTATCGTCTTCGTTATGTCTTTCGAGATCGGATTATATTTTTTTTTCAACAAGGTGTTCGGCTATCTTCTCTCTGAAGAGGCATTCAACGAATTTTTCGTCCTCTCGCTGGTCGAGAGGCTTATGGGAATGGTTTTCCTTATGGCCTTCTCGATGCTCATCTTCAGCAATATCCTCTCTACCCTGTCCGTCGTCTATCTTTCAAGAGATCTGCCGCTCCTGATTTCCTCTCCTTTGAGGATAAATAGTATCTTCAAGGCAAAATACCTGATCTCAAGCGTCACGAGTTCCTATACGGTTGTCTTCATTATGATCCCGATTTTTTTATCCTACGCTCATTGCTTCAGGACCGGCGCGGCATTTCTAATCCCGGCGCTGTTCACGCTGCTGCTTTTCATTGCTTTTTCATGCGGTTTGGGAGCCTTGATAACCATAATCCTTATGAGGTTTTTTTCAGCCAAACGCGCCCAGCAGGTTGTGACTGTCCTCGGATTGTTCATGATAATCGTCCTCGTCTCGGCGGTTCGGATGATGAGACCCGAAAGACTGCTCAGCCCCTCCGGAGGGGCGGATTTTGCCGCAGTCGTGAAATCAATAACAGTAGAATCGGTCGGATACTTCCCCGGGACCTGGGCGAGCCGGGCGATCCTGGGCGCCGGACAGGCTGAGTTTGATTCATTCCTGAAAGGTTTTATCCCCCTCCTTGCTTCGTCCATTCTGATCACATCGCTTGTGTTTTGGATCTCCGGGCGCATCTTTTATCGAAGCTGGACGCTGTCCGGCATCTCGCGCCGCGGAGGTAAAACGGAGAGGAGTTATCGGAGAATCCTGTTGCTCGAAAAACTTTACGGTTTCTTCCCTCCCAAGGTAAAGGCGCTGTTCGCCAAAGACACTCTGCTCTTTTTCAGGGAAACGACGCAATGGTCCCAGCTGCTGATTCTCGGAGGCCTTGTTTTTATTTATCTCCTGAACATCAAGAGCCTGCCGCTGGATTCCATAATGCTGAAAAATCTGCCGGCAAGGGGTCTGATTGCTTACCTGAATATCGCGTTTATGGGCTTTATTATCGCCACAGTTGTGGCAAGGTTCGGTTATCCGGCAGTCAGTTTCGAGGGGCAGTCCATATGGGTTGTCCGTTCGCTGCCGATCAACTACCGCGGCTATCTGTGGACGAAGTTTATGATGTTCTTCTTTCCACTTCTATTCATGGTTCTCGCCTTGATGTTCGTTTCCAACAGGCTTCTCGAAATACCGTCCCTCGTAGGATGGGTTTCGCTCGGCTCTATCACGATGATCACATTCGCCCTGACCGGTCTCGGAGTGGGGCTGGGAGCGGCATACCCAAGATTTAAGTATGAAAATGCAGTCCAGATCATCACGGGTGCCGGCGGCCTGATTTTTATGGTCATTTCTCTTGTATATATCGGCATAGCAATAATCCTCCTGGCGGTTCCCGGTTATCAATACTTCAGCTATCTTGTTACAGGCAATATTTATTTGTTCTGGCCCTCTTATCTCTCTCTCGGAGTTTTTATTATTCTCTCTGTTCTGCTGGCATTGATCCCCATGGAATTCGGGCTGAAAAAATGGAAAAAACTCCAATTATGAGTTGATTTTTCTCTTTTATGAAAAAATGTCCGTTGCGACATTTATTCTCTCCTGCTTGGAGTCGTGGCTATATTGATCTCAGTTCACTTGAAGGGAAAAGGACAAAGCTTCGCCGGAAGATGTTCGCTATAATCGGTATCGTCTTCGGCTTATACTTCTTCTATAAATTCTTCAAGGCAATAAAACCATCGAAATTCTGAATCACTCAGGTCACATCTTCGAGCGAACCTGATGTATCAGCTTCAATCACGGCGTCCCTTCACAAGGGTCATCCCCTGATGATAGCTCTCTTCATTTTGAGACCAGGTTGACGGATCCGAATCAATTACAATATAAGATCCAGCAGGAAGCCTGACTCCAGGGCGGACAACCCAATTAGCGTTTGGAACTCCTCCCGACCCTGGTTCACCGCTCGCAGGCCAGGGGCCAAAGGTTGAACCATCTTCTTTCCTTTGAAGACGGATATAACCCGGGCCTGCTCCCTGCCCATTATTCCAATGGTATGTTCTTATGTATGTAATGTGGTGAGGTTCATTCAAGGTGAAAACAACTTCGCCAGAAGCGCCGTTATAAACACCGCCAACATTGCCATTATCATAAATAGTCAGATCATCAGCAGATAACACAGGTGCCACGGTAGAAAAAGCCTCGATACAGACCGCATACCACCTATTAAGAATTGATTTGTTTTTATAGTACGCAGAAAAAACATCGCTAGAAGGATAGCTATACATAGACAATGCGAAGTGATCTCTTATGGGATTGCCGACTGCCGGTTTCCCCGAAGCATCATCAATCACAATCAGGTACTTGGCACCGGCAGAGAAATCGAAAGGTCCGAAGCTCACCCATCCGCTCGCATCTCCCCCTTGCATATTTGCGACTCTTACTTTATATAATCCGGGCTTCGCAAGCGGTCCCGGAGTGGCGCCGGCCTCTTCTCCCGGCCTGACGCCGAACCATCTGGTAGTCGTGCATTGAGAATTGTCGGCTGAAGCGCTGGAATGATGTTGTTCATCACCAACGCCGGGGCCTACCTGTCCGGTAGAATCCAGGCAAATTGCAAACCAGCTGTTCATTGAATCATTGATATAATAGGCAGTCGTCATATCCGATGTGGGTTTGCTGTAAAATCCAAGAATATAATCGTCGCTCGAAGGAGCGGAAACAACTCCTGTGCCGCCTTCATCTTTGACCACGAAAAGATATTTTGACCCGCCGGTAAGATTATAAGGACCGTAGGTTTTCCAGTCCGTGGCTGTCCCGCCCGTCATCCGCCCAACTTTTACAAAATACGTCCCGGGCTTCAACATCGGTCCCGGGGTCAGACTTTTCGATCCACCCGGGCCTACGCCGAACCACTTGGTTGTCGTACACTGGGAGTAGATCAACCCGGAATATAGAGAGAGAAAGGATAATAAACAGAATAATGAAGATGAAAATCGCTTTTTCTCCATAAACATTACAGCATCTCCTTATTTAGATAAGCAAATTTCTACCCGTTGAACCTTGATGTCAAGTTAATTCTAAATGATAAACAGGTTGTATCTATTATAAAAGAAAATTAGCAAAATCGAACTTCAGAGGCATATACCGGTAATTATACCCGGCTTACGGTTTATGGAAACTCAATTGCCTCAGGAATCTATTTTTTCTTGAAAATGTACCCAGAGTATTTTAATAGCTCTCCACCCTCTGATTTTTCCATGCTTATCGTTTCGCCCATATGGCGCCCGAGGCCGAGGATATAAGCTTCGTTATCGGAAGCAGGCATCAGGGCCACCTTCCTTTCCCTTTCTTCGTCATCGTCGTTCATTTTATAATAAGCTGAAAATTTGCCGTCCTCGAAAGCGAGGCGGACGCTCTTGATATATTTGAGATCCTGATCACTATTGATTACATAGTAATTTCCAAGCCGTTTTAGCCAGACGTCAGGAAGCTTGAACGGTTTTATTTTTTCGCCGGCAAGGAACCTCTCGCCGAACCTGTGCAGGGCGATGATATCCCTGCCCTGATAATTGCCGAACGAAAATTCGAGGCTGCTCAAAGGGCCGACCTTTATCCTGAGAAAACCCAGCAGCAGTATACGGCCCGAGAAATTCTTGTTGGAGTTCGGCTTCAACAGAATCCCCCTGCCCATAACTTCTGCATATAAATCGTCGCCTTTTCTTGTGATGGTTACAACCCCAGCCGACGTGGCATAGTCCCCTGCGCATGATTTCATATAGGCTTCAGGAAAGGAATCGTCCAGCTCGGGTTCAACCCATTCCGGCTGCTTGATGCCTTTCTTTTCTTCAAGCGCCGACTTGATCGCCTCCACAGCGATCAATTGCACGGATCCGGTAGCCGGCCTTGTATTGGAAAGAACCACTACTCCAAGTTTATGATCGAGCAGCATGATGACCCTGCCTTTGAAAGCTCCTGACGAATCGTCATGCCATGCTATTCTACCGGCATATCCGAGATACTCGCCCAGGCAGCTTAAAACCCAGCCGCTTCCCTGCCTCAAATCGAGGTCGAGCGGTAATTCCCGGTCAACAGGGCTTAAAATCTTTTCTACAGTTTCAGGTTTGAAAACAGAGCGGTTCGAAACTTTTCCCTTGTTGAAAAATACCATCATATATTTGCCCAAATCCGATACACTTGAATAGAGCCCATCGGCGGGTATATCTCTCGATGGAATAATCTTGTCTTCCATCTCATCCTCATCGTATCCCTTTGACAGGTTGGATTTTACATTTTCATTAAGTATAAACGCCGATTCGTTCATTGATGCAGGTTCGAAAATATTTTTTTCAACGAAAATATGAAAATCCGTATTGCTGACCCTTTCGATCAGGATGCCCAGCAAGGTCAATCCTGCTTTGGAAAAGGAGAAAACAAATTCGGGAGGATAACAGACATATTCATCTTTCAGCAACTGAAGCAAACCGGAAAAAGGATTGGGTTTAGGAGTATATTGCCCTTTTAGTATTTCAGATTGTATTCCGGAATGATGGCTTATCAGGTTGCGGATTTTGATCGGTTTCGAATCCGGAAATCGGGATTTCATCGCAAATTCAGGGATATATTTAGCGACAGGTTGATCTACATCAATCAGCCCCTTTTCCTGCAAGAGCATCACGGCGGGAGATGTGAATATTTCGCTTATCGAACCGAGACTATAGACGGTTTTCGGCGTCACCCGCAATTTCCTGCTCAGGTCCGCCATACCGTACCCTTTTTCCCAGACTATCTCCTGATCGTCAACCAACGCGATGCTGAGGCCGACGATATCCTCATCGTCCATTTCATCCTGTATCAGTTCATCAACATATTCTATGGTCTTGGCGTACTTGTTATTTCTCTTCTCCCCGTCATTTCTGACATCCGTAAAACCCGGATAGATGAACAGAAGCAAGACAGACCCTATAAAAACAATGCTTTTTATTTTCGCTTCCAATGCTGCATTACTCTTCGATTCCATATTCTCAATCATTTTTAAAATGCCTCTCCTATTGTTAAATATAACGCGGAATTGCCCTCGGCAAATCCGACATCCAGCCTGATATTCAATTTTTGTTCCTTGTCCCATAAAAACCGCAGGCCGCCGCCGAAAGCGAAATTGAAGTTCCCGAGTCTGAAATCTTCGATTCGATCAGCAACCTGGGCAAACCCGGCAAACGCCACGATACCAAACCTCCACCACAATGGAAGCCTGCAAAGCCAGCATATTGTCATCGCGGTAGCGTCCTTCGTAAAATCCCCGCATAAGATATTTTCCGCCGATCGAAGCCGAGGAAAAAAACGGTGTCTCTCCCATACTGAAAACCCCATTCATCTGGGCTGCCAGCACGGTATCGCCGAAGATAATACCGTATTTCCGCAAATCTATGCTGATCGCAGTGAAGTCGAATTCAGAACCGATTGCGCGCGTCGCAAATTTGGCCTGCACCTGGTAATAACCTCCGCTCGATGGGTAAATCAAATGATTCCTCGAATCGCTTGTAACGGACAACCCAAACCGCGAGATTGTGCCGCCATCCTTGCCGGCAACGGATTCCCATTCTATGTCGCCGCTTTGCGCATCCCGCATTATATCTCTGCGAATATATTCATAATCCAATCCGAGAAAAACGTCCCCGGTCACAAGATTCTTATAACCAAGATTCAGCCAGAAGCCTTCCGGTGTGTAAACCTCTTCATCATCGCCCGCAGTGTCATTGCCGATCCCCCAAAATTTCGACGGAAACCTGGAATATCCTACAGCTCCGGTAAAACGGTTTTTGTATTCTCCCCAGAAGATGTCGCATGTCACCTCTCCCTTGATTTGTTCCAACTCGGTATATATAAGCTCGATCGTAAGAAAAGAAGGTTTTGAAAAATTGGGATTCTGTGAAGGATAGAAATAATATCCTCCGAGGATTCCCCCGGCAATTTTGGTCTCAGGTGTGTAATAAACGGCCGGAAATATTAAAAGCGAATCTGTATTGACAATCTTTTCCTCTTTATAATCATCGGCTTGCTTTCCGGCTTCCGCGGAATCCAAGGCATCTGCTTGCTTATCCGATGAAAATATAATTCCCAGAAAAAACAGCAGAAAGAATACTGGCAGTAAAGCAAAAACTTTTTTCATTATCAGATTAAATTAACTGAAATCAAAAGAAAATCCAATGTCGTCTGACTTTTTTCTCATCCAGACCGCAAGAAATCAATAATGATGCTGTTATATCAATTGTATGGGCGAGATTCGACTTCTTTTTTTGATCTTTATTTGAATTTTTTCGTCATAAGAATATGATAGGAATGTAATATTTTATAGATGGTATCAATCTTTCCAACCAGTTATATCCAAAATCCAAACAAAGGAGATCTATATGAAAGGAAAATCGTTGCTATCAGTCTTTCTGCTGTTTTCGATCGGCTTATTTCTGAGTGCTGATTTGAAAAAAGAGGATATCAAGGTGTTCAAGTTGGATAACGGCTTGAAGATTTTACTTCTGGAAGACCATGATATTCCTAATATCGCATATTATACTTTCTTCCGCGTAGGTTCGAGGAACGAGAGAAACGGCATCACCGGCGTTTCGCATTTCATCGAGCATATGATGTTTAACGGAACGGAAAAAGTGGGGCCTGGCGAGCTTGACAGGAAAATGGAATTTCTCGGCGGAGCAAACAACGCCTACACCAGCAAGGAAATGACCGCCTATACCGACTGGTTTCCGACACCGGTTCTGGAAGAAATCGTGAAGATTGAAGCTGATAGGATGCAAGGGGCAACTTTCGACCCCCAGGTTCTCGAATCCGAACGCAATGTCATCGCAGAAGAACGTCGCGTTTCGACGGACAACAACAACGATTCTCTGCTGGACGAACAGGTCGTAGCCTCCGCAATCACTGCGCATCCCTATCACTGGGATGTAATCGGGTGGATGAGCGACATCCTGAATTGGAAAAGGGACGATATTATGAATTATTATAATACATATTACGCTCCCAACAACGCGGTGCTTGTGGTAGTCGGGGATTTTAATACCGGGGAAATGATGAAGCTGGTTAGTAAATACTACTCCCCTATCAAACCTGGAACTCCGCCTCCACCGGTGACCACAACAGAGCCGGAGCAATTGGGAACCAAGAGGGTGGAAATAAGGAAAGAGGCTCAGGCGCCGTCGTTTCTCATGGTTTATCATGCGCCCAAATTCATGGATCCCGACTACTTTTCGATGTCAATCCTCGAAACCGTCCTACTCGGGGGCGAAAGCGGCAGATTATATAAAAGGCTTGTCCGCGAAGAACAGCTTGCCCTTGAAATTGGAGGCGGGATGGATCAAAACATCGATCCTTACCTTTTCTATTTCAGAATTCAACCGGGGGTTGATTCGGACCTTGATAAAATCGAAAAAGTGATAACCGAGGAATTGGAAAAAGTGAAGAAAGAGGGAATCACCGACAAGGAACTCCGAAAGGCAGTCAACAATGTTAAAAGTAATTTTTATAATACGCTCCAGACCATCGCCGGAAAAGCAAACCTGATCGGCAATGCCGAGCTGCTTGCCGGAGACTATTCTTTTATGTTCACATTGGTTGATTCCTATCAGAAGGTAACTGCCAAAATGGTACAAGACGCGGCAAACAAATACTTTACGGATAAAAATAAAACAGTTGGGAAGCTGATTCCCGAGGGAGGTGCCAAATGAAGAACACTGGATATATTCTTTCGCTGATGTTTCTCCTTGCGTCGCTTACGCTCTCGGCGGGAGGCGGCATCAAGCTGCCGGAACCGGATAAGATAACGCTCGATAACGGAATGACCGTTTTCCTCCTCGAAGACCACGAACTTCCCATTATAAACTTCAATTTGCTTATCCCCGGAGCTGGAACTGCCTTCGAGGACCGCCAATATGAAGGCCTCTCGGATCTTATAACCTATATGCTCCTGAAGGGCACTAAAACAATGAGCGCCGATCAGATTTCCGAAGAATTGGATTTTATGGGCGCCACTCTCGATGGAAACGTAACAGAGGAATATGCGCTTTTTAGAGGCTACTGTCTTTCCGAACATCTGGATAAATTGGTCGGGATTGCCGCCGATTCCCTGATCAGTCCCGCTTTCAAGGAGGATGAATTCAAACAGGAGATCCCGCGCAGGATTGACAGAATCGCGACGATAAAAGACAACCCGTCCCAGGCGGCGCAATTATATTTCCAGAAGGCGTACTTCGGCGATCATCCGATGGGAAATCTTGCCGTCGGTAACGATGAGTCTTTTAACAGGTTGTCTATTGATGTCATAAAGGCGCATTATAAAAAATATTACCGCCCGGACACATCAATTCTCGCCGTAGTCGGCAATTTTGATTCCAAGAAGCTGATAAAACTTCTAAAAAACACACTGGGCAAGTGGGAGAGACCTGCCAGCCCGACGCCGAAACTCGAACTCCCCTCTCTGCCGAAGATCGAGGGCAAGAAATTTGTTGTGATAGACAAACCGGACGCTACCCAGACATATTTCGTTATGGGAGCTCCCGGTTTTCGCAATGGCGACCCCGTATTACCTTCCTATAGGGTGGCTAATACTCTGTTCGGAGGAAGATTCACTTCCTGGATGGTCACTGAACTCAGAATTAAAAGAGGATTGACATATAACGCAAGAAGCAACTATAGTATGTGGAAAAACGGAGGCATTGTCAGCTTAGCCTCATATACGCAGAATAAAAACATCGCCTTGATGCTGGATATCACTCTTGACCTGCTAAAGAAAGCCCATACCGAAGGCTTCGTGGACACGGAAGTGCAAAGCGCGCGCAACTACATCATGGGACAATTTCCTCCCACCCTCGAACGCGCCGCGAGCAAGGCAAGGGCATACGTCGAATTGAGCTTCTACAGCCTTGGATTCGATTATTACAATAAAATCTTGAGCGCTATCGAAAAAGTAACGAAGACACAGGCGGACGAGGCTGCAAGGAATTTTCTGCCGCAGGATAATTATGTTCTCGTCCTTGTCGGCAAAATCGAGCAGATAAAACCCCTTATTGGCAAATTCGGGACTTTTATTGAAAGAAAAATAGCAGATCCGGGCTTCTAGCTGGAATTCCAGTAAATGGTAATTAAGATGAACCTTTGAAGATATAAATACGTTAATATTATAGTAACACTCGATAAAAGGAGGGTGTAAATGCGAATTATGAAAAACGTATCTGTCCTGATAGCATTCGTCATGTTATCCGGCCTGACCCTTTTTGCCTCGGATGAGGCAAGGTTGATGAGATACCCAGACATCTATAAAGACAAAGTCGTCTTTTCATACGCGGGCGATATCTGGATATCTCAGATAGAAGACGGTTACGCAAGGAGGCTTACCACAAGCCCCGGCGTGGAATATTTCCCAAAGTTTTCCCCGGATGGAAAATGGATTGCCTTCACAGGCCAATATGACGGTTACTTCCAGGTATTCGTCATTCCATCTGAAGGAGGAGACGTAAAGCAGCTCACATTCTATCCTTATGACGCTCTCAGCGACCGCGGTGGTTTTCCAAACCAGGTAATGGAATGGACACCGGACGGAAAATATATCGTTTTCAGATCGATGCAATACCACTGGAACAGTTCATACGGCAGATATTGCAAAATCAGCCCCGACGGCGGTTGGCCAGAACCGATGTCGTTCGTTGAAGGCTCCACAATGTCCTTTTCTCCCGATGGTAAAAAAATTGCCATGAACAGGAATTACAGGGACTTCCGGACCTGGAAAAGATATCGAGGCGGACGTGAGCGCAACATCTGGATTTATGATTTCGACAAGGATTCTATAGTAAAAGTCATTAACTGGGAGAGCGAGGAAACGAATCCGGTCTGGCACAAAGACACGATTTATTTTCTCTCCGATAAAACCGGGACTTTCAATTTTTACAAATACGACACAAACTCCAAAGAAATCAAACAGATCACCGGCAACAAGGATTGGGACATTCAGTGGCCCGGAAACGATGATGAATCAATCGTTTATCAATCCGAGGGTAAGCTATTCCGAATGTCTTTCAGCGATGAGAAAATCTCCCAGCTCGATATAAAGATCGGCTTCGATAAATCCAACCTTACAGCCTTTTATAAAGATGCATCGCAGAACATCGAAACATTCGATCTCGCATCCGGCGGAAAACGGGCTGCCTTCATAGCCCGTGGTGAGTTGTTCACGGTTCCAGCCGAAAAAGGCGACATCAGAAATATCAGTAATACTCCGGGTGCAAGAGAAACTTCGGCTTCCTGGAGCCCTGACGCGAAATGGATCGCATACATATCAGATAAAACGGGAAACGAAGAACTCTATATCACTGATGCTCTCAGCAAAAAGACAGTCCAACTGACTCAGAATAGTCCTGCCTTGATTCAAGGTCCACAATGGTCGGTGGATAGCAGGAAAATCGCCTTCCGGGACACAGCAAAGAAGTTATATTATATAGACATCGAGACTAAGAAAATAATATTGGTTGATACATCCGATAGATTTTTCGTGGGCGGTTATGTTTGGTCGCCGGACAGCAGGTGGATGGCTTATACAAAGAACGGCATGAACAATTTCCAGAGCATCTATCTCTACAATCTCCAAACAAAGAAGATATCCAGGATTACAGACGGCATGACGCAGGATTTCGCCCCTCAATTCGATCCCGAAGGAAAATACCTCTACTTCATCTCCAGAAGGGATTTCAATCCAGTCCTCGGCAATTTCGAACTCGGTTTCACATATAACGGAATGGACAGAATTTACCTGATGACTCTGAAAACGGGCACACCCAACCCCTTCAAGGTTGAAAGCGACGAAGTTGACCCCGACAAGATTGATGAGGCTAATAAAGACGACGAAAACGACTGCGACAAATGCGCCGACGATAAATCTAAAGAAAATAAAAAACCTGTAAGAGTGGAAATTGACATCGAAGGACTGAACGGAAGAATCGCCGCGATGCCCGTGGCACCCGGGGTAATCCGTGGATATTCCGCGGTTAAAAACGGAATCGTCTATGCCATCAGAAGAACGGATTCGAACGACCCGTCTGCAACAGTCCTTTACGGATATGATATGAAAAAGAAAAAAGAGATTGAGATGCTCCCTGGAATCGGGAGATTCACTCTGTCACCCGACCTGAAGAAAATCCTATATTCCACGGGTCCGAGTTATGCGATCGCCAAAGTGAAGATTGATAAGATAGACAGGAGTAAAGGGGTTCTGAATACAAGAGGAATGATGGCAAACGTGGATCCTCTCGCTGAGTGGAAGCAGATGTTTAACGAAGCCTGGCGTCTTGAGAAAAATTCATTCTATGTCGCGAACATGCATGGCGTGGATTGGGAAAAAATGCTTCAGAAGTACCTCCCGCTCGTGGGTTCTCTGACTCATAGAAGAGATCTTACGTATCTGATCGGTGAAATGATCGGCGAGCTCTGCATTGGCCATACCTACACCGGCGGCGGAGAGATGCCTGAGGTCGAGAACACCGGCATCGGACTGCTCGGCGCTGAATTCGAACCGGATCAAAGCGGATACTTCAAGATATCAAAGATATTCGGAGGAGAGAACTGGCAGGATACGGCACGCTCTCCATTGACTGAACCCGGCATCAAGGCATCTGTCGGCGACTACATCCTTGAAATAAACGGTAAACAAGCAAAACTCCCGGACAATCCTTATATTCTGTTAAAAAAGACTATCGGAACGACCGTGAGCTTGAAGCTTAACAACAAACCCGATCCGAACGGCGCATGGGAAATAAAAATCAATCCGATAACCAGCGAAACGCAGTTGAAATACCTCGATTGGGTGGAAACCAACAGGAAATTCGTTGAAAAGGCGACAAACGGCAAGGTAGGATATGTTCATATCCCGGATATGTCTCTTGCCGGGCTTAACCAATTCGTAAAGACCTGGTATCCGCAGCTTACCAAAGAGGGCGTCATTATAGACGACCGTTTCAATGGAGGCGGCTTCGTAAGCCAGACGATCCTTGAGAGACTGAAACGGCTTATCGTGGGTTGGGTATATTCCAGGACCAGCGGTGTATTTCCCGATCCACCCGCTTCTTTCTCTGGCAAACTAGTTATGCTTATAAACAGCTACGCAGCATCGGACGGGGACATCTTCCCGTACCACTTCAGGGCATATAAACTCGGAACCATCATCGGAACCCGCACATGGGGCGGTGTGGTCGGTATTGCCGGTTTTACACCTCTTATGGACGGAGGATATGTGACCGTCCCTATAAGCGGGACATATGATCTTGAAGGAGAATGGGCAATCGAAAATGAAGGCGTCTCCCCGGATATCGAACTTGACAATATGCCGAACGACGTTGCGAAAGGAAAAGATGCCCAGCTGGAAAAGGCGATAGAAGTGATACTTAAGAGCATATCAGAAAAGCCTTTCGTGATCGCGCCAGTCCCTGCGGAACCGGTAAAGTAAATATAAACATGATGAAAGAACAATGGATCAATTACTTGCAATGAGCCAGTTTGAGCAAAAACTATTATCAATTAATTGGAGGTATTGAAATGCGTTATTCGATGACGCTCGTCCTGATACCTATAATGTTTCTTGCGGCTGCGATCACCGCGTCCGCCGATGAAACATTGATGATGAGGTTTCCGGACATATATAAAGACCAGATTGTTTTCTCCTATGGAGGGGATATCTGGATATCCAACCTGAACGAAACCCCTGCCCGCCAACTCACATCCGGAGAGGGATTCGAGTTGTTCGCCAAGTTCTCTCCCGATGGGGAGTGGATAGCATATACCGGACAATATCACGGATACAACCAGGTCTATGTTATTCCTGTAAAGGGCGGAGAACCGAAGCAGTTGACCTTTTATCCGGCTCGGGGTATGAGCGATCACCAGGTGCTGGATTGGACGCCTGACAGCGAATCAATCGTCTTCCGTTCCCAACATGATCAATATGGATTGGGAAGACTCTTCAAGATCAGCAGAAACGGTGGTTGGCCCATACCGCTACCGTTCACTGAAGGCGCTTCCATCTCTTATTCCCCGGACGGTAAGAGGCTTGCCCTCAACAGGATTTACCTGGATTTCGCAACATGGAAAAGATACAGAGGCGGCAGGCAGCAGGATGTCTGGATCTATGATTTTGTCGCCGACAAAATGGAAAAGATCACCGATTGGCCCGGCAACGACAGAAACCCGATCTGGTATAAAGACGACATCTATTACCTTTCCGATCCGAACGGTAGGATGAATTTCTACAAATTCAATACTCAGACACGCCAGATCAAACCGGTGACGGAATACAAGGATTGGGATATCAGATGGCCCGGCTACAGCTCGGATTCGATAATCTTCGAAAAGGGCGGCAGGCTCTTCCAGATGAACCTTACCGATGAAAAGATACAGGAAATCAAGGTAAATATTACCTATGACCGCTCTCAACTGAAGCCTGATTATATCAACACTATCGAATCCCTTCAGGATGCCTCCATCGCAAACGGCGGCAAACGCTTCACCGTTACGGCAAGGGGTGAGCTCTTCACCGTGCCGGCTGAAAAAGGAGATGTCAGAAATCTGTCGGCAACTCCCGGCGCCAAGGAAGTATCGGCGAGCTGGAGCCCGGACGGAAAGTGGATTGCTTACATCTCCGATGAAACGGGATCAGAAGAGATATACCTGATTGATCAAAACGGAAAAGAGAAGGTTCAACTCACAAAAGACAGCAAGAATATGATCTTCAACCCGGTTTGGTCTCCGGACTCTAAAAAGATCGCTTTCTCCGACGCCGCCAACAATCTCTATTACATCGAAGTGGACACGAAAAAGATAACGCTGGCAGACACGTCGAAAAGGAACATCCCTTTCGACTACAGCTGGTCGCCCGACGGCAATTGGATCGCTTTCACGAAAGCTGAAGATAATCTCTTTGCCTCGATATACCTCTACAATCTCGAGAAGAAATCTCTGCATCAAGTGACTAAAGACATTTTCAATAATTACTCTCCGGTGTTTGATCTATCCGGGAAATACCTCTACTTCATCTCGCAGAGAGACTTCAATCCGACGCTCGGTAATTTCGAGTTGAGCTACGTATACTATAATATGGACAGGGTTTATGTGGCGAATCTCAAGAAAGATGTCCCATCTCCTTTCGCTCCGCAGAGCGATGAAGTTGAAGTGAAAGCCGCCGGCGCCCAGACTCCCCCAGCTCCTTCCAAGGGAAAAGAGGAACCTGACGCCAAAAAACCCGCTGAGCAAAAACTGAAGACCGAGATTGATCTTGAGGGCCTGGAAAATCGGATAGCTGCTCTTCCTGTACCTCCGTCAAGCATCTCAAACCTGGCAGCTGGAGAGGGTATGATCTTTTATCAGAAAAAAACCGGCGCTCCTGAGATAAATCTGTTCGGCGGACCGACTTTTGACACAGACCTCGTTGTATTCGACCTTAAATCGAAAAAGGAAATGCCGATTCTCTCGAACGTAAGATTTTACGATCTCTCGCAGGACGGGAAAACCATCCTCTGGGTGACAATGAATCAATACGGCATTGCCCCTGCCGGCCCTCAACCTGTAAATCCGGGAATGAGTAAACCGATGAACGCTTTGCGACTTGAAACCCTGAAAGACCCCCAAGCGGAATGGAAACAAATGCTCGGGGAGGCCTGGCGTCTCGAGAAGAACTTCTTCTATGTTAAAAATATGCATGGGGTTGATTGGGATAAAACGTATAATCAGTATAAATCCCTGCTTCCTTACATTTCGGACCGCTTCGATCTGACATATCTAATGGGCGAAATGGTTGCCGAGCTCGCCACAAGCCATACCTATGTCGGCGGGGGGGATTTGCCCGTAGTACCTTCCACCCAGATTGGCCTCCTCGGTTGTGTCTTCGAACCGGACAAGGACGGGTACTTCAAAATAAAAAAGATCTTCAGAGGTGAAAACTGGGACAACACAGGCAGGTCTCCGTTGACGGAACCAGGTGTTAAGGCTTCGGAGGGCGACTATATCCTGGAAATCAACGGCAGGAAATTGAGACTTCCCGAAAACCCGCATCAATTGATGGAGATGACAATCGGCAAAACAATCACTTTAAAACTCAATAAAAAACCGGTTGAAACGGGCGCCTGGACAACGGATGCCAAGCCGGTCGCAAACGAAGCCAATCTGATTTATCTCGATTGGGTTGAGAAAAACCGCCTGAAGGTCGAAAAAGCCACTAACGGCAAAGTCGGTTACATCCATATTCCTGATATGATGTTCACCGGTTTGAACCGCTTCGCCAAGATGTGGTACAGCCAAATCAAAAAGGAAGGCATAATCATTGATGAGAGATTCAATGGCGGCGGTTTCGTCAGCTCGATGATACTCGAAAGAGTGAAACGCGAGATAGCCTCTATGGTGGGAGGACGGATCGGTGGAAGCAATACCTATCCCGCAGTTGCGTTTTCAGGTCATCTTGTAATGCTGATTAACTACTATGCCGGTTCCGACGGCGATTTGTTCCCATATTGGTTTAAACACTACGGTCTCGGCCTGCTGATCGGTACAAGGACTTGGGGGGGCATCGTCGGAATTAACGCTTTCACACCGCTTCTCGACGGAGGCTTCGTCACAGTTCCGACTGCAACCGATTACACCCTCGACGGCAAATGGTTTATCGAAAACCACGGAGTGGACCCTGACATCGAAGTTGACAACCTGCCGCCGGATGAATTCAAAGGCAAGGATGCGCAGCTGGACAAAGCGATCGAATTCATAATGGACAAGGTCGTTAAGGAACCTGTCAAGCAGGTGCCTCTGCCCAAAGACCCGAATAAAGCCAAATAGAAACGAGAATAGATATAAGCCCGGGCCGAGACCCGGGCTTTTTCTTTTTATACTGAATTCCTATACGTAATCTGATATATTAGCCCAAAGAAAGGAGCTGAAAATGCATGCAAAAAGAAATGTTATTTTAACCATAATCTTTGCTTTATGTTTCTCAGCATCGTACGCAAAAGACCTGGATGAGTCCGTGGCATCCATCTCTATAGACGGAATAATGAAAACTCTGGAATTTCTGACATCGGAGGAATGTGAAGGACGTCTTACAGGTTCAGTAGGATATACGAAGGCGGCTCTTTGGTGTGCGGATGAATTCAAGAAAATGGGAGCTCTTCCTGTATACGAAAATTACCTTCAATCTTTTCCCATAGCCTATAATGAAACCGGCGACAGCAGCTTCAGCGTTACCATTCCTCCTGTAGAAGAAGGCGACAAGCCCGAAACCAGGATATTTGAGATTCAGAAGGAATATATTCCTTTTCTTTCTGGGGGTTTCGGCGAGGTTGAAGCGGAAATCGTATTCGTAGGTCATGGCACTACCGCTCCCGAACTCGGATGGGATGACTATGAAGGGATTGACGTCAAAGGAAAGATCGTCGCCGTTTTTTACGGCGCTCCGGACATCGAAGGCAAGGATTTCAGCCAATATAACAACAACATCCACAGAAGCGAAAACGCATATAAAAGAGGCGCTGTCGGATTCATCACGATCAGCAATGTTCTAAGCATCGGTTCAACCAATTTCATCGAGAATTATCCGATGATAGTTACAAACAGCGCGTTCGCCGATTTTCTCTTTAAAGCCAAGGGATTTGATCAGAATACAATCAAAGCCATGCTTGCAAACGGGAATAAGGTCAGCTTTGCCACCGGTCTGAAGGCGCATATAAAATGCAGCGGTATCCATCACTCGAACGCTACAGGTTATAATGTCGTTGCGATGATCTCCGGTTCGGATCCAAAGTTGAAAAATGAATATATCCTCTTCGGAGGGCACCTGGATCATATGGGAAAATGGCCCTTTCTTCATCCCGGAGCTAACGATAACGCGAGCGGCTGCGCGATAATCCTTGAAATAGCCCGCGCCTTTGCCGCATTGGATAAAAAACCGGCCAGGTCCATGATGTTCGCGCTCTTCGGCGGCGAGGAAGCGGGATTGAATGGAAGCATTCATATGGCATCGAATCTTCCGCCCGAGCCTATGAAGATGGCACATATGATAAACATAGATTCGAACGGCATCGGCACGGGGATATGGATCACCGGCGCAAAGACATATATGGAATTGTTCCCTTACATTGAAAAAGCAAAAAAGGATTACAACATCGCCTGCGACATTGGTTCTTCCACCATTTCGACAGGGAGGGGGATGAGCGATTATGATCCGTTCCTGCGTTTGGGAATCCCAACTTGGGCGAACTGGACCACCGGTGGCAAAGGCGGCGGATACCATGATGCAAACGACACGATTTACTTCATTACCCCGAAGATAATGCAGGACGTGGCGCAGTTGTATTTTGCCGCAGTGTATGAATACCTGGATAGATAGAAAGAAATCAGGTATATCTGATAAAATTAACACCTTTGTAGAACCTTCTTATGTCATTCCGGTCGAAGAACCGGAATCTTCGCCCCCCTCAGTGATGATACCCTTCCCTGCCCTCCTCAGTGATGGTACTCCCCCCTGCCCCCTCAGTGAGGGGGGTAGGGGGAGTAGCCACCGCATTCCTGCATCCAGTGCGGGGCAGGCAAGTCGGGCCAGGCGGGAAGGAATAACCAGGTTTTGTAAAGCTCTCAAATTTTCTATCCGAAATCAGCGGTTGATCATAGCGCCAACCGCCGCGAATGCGGATTTGTAATACATAGCATTCAGTCCCGGATTAAGCTCCCGTTCCACATATCGGGCGGCATTCGAGCCTATTTCGGACCTCAATTTGGGATGCACAATCAAGTCTTCGAGCGTTCCGATCAATTGCCTATAATCATCCGTCAATGATATCCGCGCAAGGGCATCATCGGGAATATCAATAAGTGTGGGCAAGTCGTAAGTTATAACCGGTTTTCCCTGAGCCATAGATCGAATCATCGTCCCGGAGGTTTCCCCCGCCGAAGGAAAACGAAGGTTTATAACAATATCGCTCAGCTCGATATATTCGATGAATCTATCCATCCCTTCGACATAACCGCTTACCCTGACTTTTTCCAGGATGCCGGGATAGTTAAAGTAATCCCGCCTGACTACTCCTTCCCTGTCTTCCCCGCAGATCAGATAATAGACATTCGGATATTCAGGCATCAATTGCCGCAACGCCATTGAAATGAGATTTACCTTCTTCGCCTCGTTCATAAAACCGAATGTCGCAATAACAATTCCATCGTCGGGTATGCCCATCCCCGCGCGCAGTTTCTTTAATTCGCTTTTGGAGACAGAACGCTTCGTTGCATTATGAGGTATATGAAAAACCTTCTTCCCGGGATACCCCGCTTCGATGACTTTTTTAAGATATGAATTATGAACAATAAGCGCCGGTGAGGATTCGACCACTCTTTTATTCATAGGAAAGTTATAATACAGGAATTCTCCCCCCATCCCCGAAGATACAATCCTGGCGATGTCATAATTGCCTATAGCTTCCATCTCCTGCATATAACCGCTTAAATCTCTGGACTTGACGTAATGAGAAAGACGAGAATGATGTAGAACAAAATCGTGCAGAACCGTCAACCCGGGGTAATCGAAAAAATATCCATACATATAATGATGAACGATATTGTTGCCGATATGATAGACGACAAGATCGTATTTTCCGCTTTTCGCCAAGGACGGAAAATCCGAATGCTTGTGAAACTCGCAGTTACGAACGATAAATTCATTATCGGGCGGAAGATCCTCATAGATGAAATCGAAATCCACGCCGATTTCCGCAAGATGAGGGATCAGGTCCTCATTATAATCGGAGATTCCCGACTTGACCGGTTGCATAAGAGTGAAACAGGCGACTTTCAATTCTACTTTTCCCGAGGTTCGCCGAATCTGCCGTTGAATATAACCTCTCCCGCGGGCTTTCTTACTCTTTCAGGTTGCCTATCCTCCGGATGCGGATACCCGACCGTGAAAAGGGTGACGATGTCCATATCATCCGGTATTTCGAGTATTTTCTTCGCCTCAATGTAATCGAACGATGCCACCCAGCATGTGCCCAATCCTTCCGCGGTCGCCGCAAGGATCATTTCCGTCACAGCGATAGATACATCCACATAAGCGAAATTCATTTCATCAGATTTGCGCTTCCAGGCATCCTTGATATTCGCAACCGCAGCGATTGCGACCGGCGCATCACGAAAACCGTCCCTGTAAAAAATCTTGTTCAACCGCACCTTGTCATCGCCTGAGCATACAATAAAATACCAGGGTTGCCTGTTTGCCGCGCTCGCCGCTTCTCTGCCGGTTTCAAGAATTCTGTCCAGAGATTCTGCGGGAATCAGGCTGGTCTGGTAGCGCCTGACGCTGTAACGGCTTCTTAAAATTTGATAGAAATTATTATTTTCCATGCCATCACATCCTGTTTTTTAAGATTGAAAGTTCAGACATATTCCGATCGAGATAAAACATAATCTGATTACAACGATGAATTTAACAGAGATCAATAAATTATTCAATTCGTATCTTTGTTGCCCAGATTCTTACGTAAGGGAAAGATAGGTCCTTTCGTTGAAGATTTTTGTATGTGAAAGGTGATTTGGTTGATTTTTTTATGGTTTGCGTGAGTTATTCCGGTCAGGTTGAAAAGTTTTTCCCGCTTTTCAGTCGGCCGGTGCGAGATTGAAGCGGACCTGTCAGGCTGTGTCATAATTTAAATCTCATAGTACTTATAAATTTTAAAT
>Ga0315290_10000414_pt1 | contig 27609 bp, 25 predicted proteins | sample YL17G12_0_MG_FD_203627 | JGI IMG/M metagenome (GOLD analysis project Ga0315290, IMG submission 203627) | Sediment microbial communities from Yellowstone Lake, YNP, Wyoming, USA - YL17G12_0 | ecosystem: Environmental > Aquatic > Freshwater > Lake > Sediment | place: USA: Wyoming | collected... | reverse complement strand
CGCGGTTTTGCCATGCTGCGCAGGGAGTACTACACCGAAGGAATCACGGAAATGCGCCTCGAAGCTGAGGGTTTCGCCGAGGTCCTTCCCGATGTCTGGATGCCGAGGACTCTCACGAGAACGGACTTTGGGGGTCCGCAGGTGGGGAAGGAGCTGCGAGGAAAGCCGCTGACTCGGGCGGTGATGCGGGTCACCAAGTTCGAGGCCAACAAGCCGGAGCACGCTACGGTGTACGTGCTTAAGCCGCCGGCCGGCGCGGTCGTCTTCGACATGACTCGCCGGCCCGTGGACTCCCAGGGCAAGTCGATCGAGGCGCCGCTGCCGAAAGGGAACATCCCCTCGGTCTCCTACGTTCAACCCGCCAATGAGGCGGACCTGGAGGCCGTGATCAAGCGAGCTGAGGAGGACCAGGGAATCATGATCCAAGGCAGCACCCCTCCTCCTGCGTGGAGCCGGACCCGCAAAACGGTTGTGGCTGCGGGTCTGGGCCTGGCGGCGGCAATCGTCGCATTCCTCGTCTGGGACCGGCGGAGAAAGGGCCCGGCACCGACCGCAGGGACTTGACTCATGATGGACCGGCGCGTCTTGTTCGTGGTGCTGGGGCTTTGGGCCCTGCCGGTTGCCACGGGGCGGGCCTTGGCCGGCGAGGGCGGATCGGTGGATCAGCCCCCCGGCCCGGCCGTGGCCAAGCGCAAGGCCTCGATGTCCCTCGCCGAAATCGCCACGGCCGTGACCCAGGCCCATGGGCGGCTGAAGAGTCTGCGCGCGGATTTTCGCGCCTGGAACATCGGGGACGACCCCGAGGTCAGGCAGGTCCGCCAGACCGTCGCAGCCCGGCGAAGATCGCGCTACGAGTGGCGACTCCGCACTACCCCGGCCCTGGGGGACGATGCCATCGAGATCATCTCGTTCTACGACGGCACCTGGTTCAACGTCTACTACCCCTACTTCCATCTCTACGAGACGTCGCGGCGCTTCGCCAGTCGGCCGTTCACCGACAAGGTCCGGGCACACGCACTGTTCGGGGCCTTGGCCTGGTGGCCTCCGGACGACGACTCCGAGCCGCCGAAAGTGGAGGCCAGGAGCCTGTTTCTCAGGCAAGTGCTGGCGGAGGCCGACTGCCGGGTGCGGGCCGAGCAGGAACGGGTCGACGCGCGGTCGCCCCCGGGATCTGGCTCCCCTACACTATCCGGCGAATGCTCGGGGAGTCGTACCAGGGTCTGGAGAGCGTCTTTCGCATCGACCGCTACGAGGTGAACAACGTGCCGGACGAGATGTTCACCCATCAGCCCGGGCCGGGGACCTTAGTCTTGGATCGGGATACCGACCTGTATCACCAGGTGCCCGGCGGGCTGGAGCACCTGGAGGTGATCTGCGAGCGGGTGATGCAGTCCGCCCGCGGGGCGGCGGCGACGGAGCGTCCTGGCGTGCGGGCCTGGCCTGTCCCCCTCCTGGCCGCGCTGGTGTGCGGCGCAGCGGTGTCGGCGGTGCTTTCGGCGTGGTTCACGTCGCGGCGTCGAGGTCGATGAGTCGTCATGATGAGTCCGTCAAGGCTTCCCCTGCGCGCGAGAGTGACCCGAGGGTGGATCCTCGGCGTCCTGGCCGTTCACGTGGCGCTGTTGGCCTGGGGGGCGGCGCGGCACAGCCCCACCTGGGACGAGCCCGCGCACCTGGTGGCGGGGATCAGCCATTGGCAGATCGGCTCGTTCGCCCTGTACCGGGTCAACCCGCCGCTGATCCGCTCGGTCGCTGCCCTGCCCGTCCTGGTGGCCGGCCCCCGGACCGATTGGAGCGGATACAGTGGGGCCCCGGGAGCCCGATCGGAGTTCGTCATTCATCGCGATTTCATCGCTCTGAACGCCCAGTCGCTATGCTGGTATCATACCCTGGCACGGTGGGCCTGTATCCCTTTCAGTCTGCTGGGCGCGTGGATATGCCGCTGGTGGGCCCGCGACTTGTACGGCCCGGCCGCCGGCGACCTGGCAATGGTCCTTTGGTGCTTCTGCCCGAACGTCCTGGCCAATGCGCAGCTCATCACACCCGACGCCGGGGCCACGGCCCTCGGCGCCGCGGCAGCCTATTGCTTCTGGCGGTGGCTCAGGGCGCCGAGCTGGAGCGGGGCCTATCCGCACAGCCTGTCGTACTTCAACGAGCTGGTCGGCGGTCCGAGCAACGGCCATGCTCATCTCCTCCACAGCAATATCGACTGGGGCCAAGACCTGCTCTACTTGAAGCGGTGGATCGAGAAGCACCCCGAGGCCCAACCGTTGGGGCTGGCCTTCTGGAACGTCTATCGCCCCGGTATCGCCGGGATTGAGTACCTCCGCCCCCCGCTCGGTCCGAATGCTCTTGCCGGCGCCCCGCGAGATCCCGACCAAGCCGGCCCGCAGCCAGGCTGGTACGCCGTGAGCGTAAACCACCTGTGCAGCTCCAGGAGGCGTTACGACTACTTCCTCCACTTCCGGCCCGTCGCAACCGCCGGCTACTCGATCCTCGTCTACCGGATCACCCTGGAGGAGGCAAACCGGGTTCGCCGCGAAATGAACCTCGGCGAGCTGTCCGGCTCCAGGGCCCAGTCCGACGGCGGCCCCGGCGACGAAGGGGTCTACTGAGTCATGGGGCTCGCCGAGCTTGAGCACCCCGAGCCGAGTACCCAGTACCGGGTATTTGCCACCCCCCGGGTGCGACGGCCTCCGCACGCCTCTCGTGAGAAAAGCCCTCCAGGTGCATGATCGGCCCGCTGGTTTGCTCCGCCCCGGCTTGCCCAAACCCTTTGGCTGCGGTACCGTGATGGTTTGCGCCCGGTGGTGGTTTGTGCTCGTCGAGAAGCCCGTTCTGGTTACGACCCACTCATGACCGATCCCTACTTCCAGCAGTTGTTTGCCCAACGGATTGGCGGTGCCCAATACGGCAAGGGGACCGAGATCTACAAGTTCGAGAAGATCAAGCGGGCCAAGCGCAAGGCCAAGGCCGAGCACCCGGAGCGGGAGCTGATCGACTTCGGCATCGGCGAGAACGACGCGATGGCCCCGGAGTCGGTCCGCGGGGTCATGGAGCGGGAGATCAGCCGGCCGGAGAATCGGGGCTATGCCGACAACGGGATCGCCGAGTACCGGGAGGCGGTCGCGCGGTTCATGGCCCGGGAGTTCGGCGTCTCGCTGAATCCGGCCACGGAGATCAACCACTGCATCGGGACGAAGCCGGCCTTGGCCATGCTTCCGGCGGCGTTCATCGACCCGGGCGACGTGACCCTGATGACGGTCCCCGGCTACCCCGTGGCGGGGACCCATACCCAGTACTATGGCGGCGAGGTCCACAAGCTTCCCCTGCTTCCGGAGAACGATTTCTTGCCCGACTTGGAGTCGATCCCCGCCGAGGTCCGCCGCCGGGCGAAGCTGCTGGTGATCAACTATCCGAACAGCCCGACCGGCAGGGTGGCCACGCGGGATTTCTTCCAGCGGGTGATCGAGTTCGCCCTGGCCCACCGGCTGGTGGTCGTCCAGGACGCGGCCCACCTCATGCTCAGCTACGGCGATCCGCCGTTGAGCTTCCTCCAGGTGCCCGGGGCTCGGGAGGTGGGCGTCGAGGTCCACTCGATGTCCAAGGGATGGAACATGATTGGCTGGCGATTGGGCTGGGTCTGCGGCCACGAGCGGATAGTCCGGGCGCTGGCCGACGTGAAGGACAACAGCGACTCGGGCCAGTTCATCGCCATCCAGAAGGCCGCGGCCGCGGCGCTGGACGACCCGGAGATCCCCAAGCAGATCCGGGCCAAGTACCATCGCCGCCTCACGAAGCTCGTCGACGTGCTTGGCCGCTCTGGGGTCCCGTGCCGGATGCCCGGGGGCACGTATTTCCTCTACGTCCCCGCTCCCAAGGGCGTGCGCGGCGGGCCGCGCTTCGCCTCGGCCGAAGAGGCCAGCCAGTACCTCATCACCGAGCACTCGATCTGCACCGTCCCCTGGGACGACGCCGGGGCATTCCTCCGCCTCTCCGCCACCTACGAAGCCGACGACGAGCCGGCCGAAGACGCCCTGATGGCTGAAACCCACCAGCGCCTTCAGCGGATCGGGCTGGTGTTCTAGCCTCAGTGGACGGAGCACGAGATGCACGGGTCGTACGCGCGCACGAGCATCGAGCACAGCAGGGTGAGCTGCTCATCGGTCATGCCGTCGGTGGCAAAGTGCTTCGCCAGCGCGGGCATGTCGAGGTGGATGTTCGCGTTGTTCTGCGTGGTCGGGATGATGCAATTGGCCGCCACCATGCGGCCTTCCTCGTCGTATTCGTAGTGATGATAGAGGATTCCGCGGGGCACCTCGACGGCGCCCACGCCCTCGCCCGCCCGGGGCTGCACCTCGACCATCGTCGGCGCGTTCTCGTCCGCGACCAGCTCGTCGATCAGCCGGATCGCGTCGTGCGTCACGTGGATGCACTCGACGAGCTGGGCGACGTTGTTCATGAACGGATTGTGGCAGACCGGGGCCAACCCGAAGTCCGCCGCCGCCTTGGCGGCGTCCGGGTGGAGCCAGCGGTAGTTGTTGTTGTAGCGGCCCAGGGCCCCCACGGCGAACGAAGGACGCGACAGCCGGCACCACTTCGAGGTGTTGTTGGGGTCGACGTACTCGTTGGTCATCTTCCGGTAGTCCCGCTCGGCGTGCTCAACCCCGTCGGTCGAGACCAGCCGGCCGCCGATCCACGGGTACTCGTTTTCGCCCTTGAGAGCCACGAATTCGGTCTCCCGCTCGAAGGCGGGGATCTCGAACGTGCGCAGGAGATCCGCGGTCTTCCCGATATCGTCGAACGACCGCTTTAGCTCGTCGCGCAGCGCCAGCAGCTTTTCTCGCGCCGGCATCATGGCGACGCCGCCGACCTGGAGCGAGACCGGGTGCGTGGTGCGCCCGGCGACCACGTCGCAGAGCCGGTTGCCCAGCCCCTTCAGCCGCCGCGCCAGGTGCACGACCGCGGGATCGCTTACCAGCAGCGGCAGCGCGCTCGACAGGCCGAGAAAGTCGGGTGCGGCCAGGAAGAACAGGTGCAGCCAGTGACTTTGCAGCGTTTCGCCGTGCTTGGCGAGCAGGCGCAGCCTGACGGCGGCTTCCGGGATGGTCACTTTCATGGCATCTTCGGTGGCGCGGAGGCTGGCAAGGCAGTGCCCGATCGAGCAGATTCCGCAGATCCGGGCCGTGAGGATTCCGGCGGTCGAGTAGTGCTTCCCCTTGAGCATCACTTCAAAGAAGCGGGGCGTCTCAACGACGTCCCAGCGCGCTTCCCTGACCTCGCCGTCTCTGACCACGACGCGGATGTTGCCGTGTCCTTCGACGCGGGTCAGGTGATGGACGTCGACGTCAAGGTCTATCTTCATTTTGCCACCTCAAAACCGCCAAAAAAGCTCATCCGCTCGGAGACCTCGCGGTCGCTGAAGCCCTTGGCCTTGGCCAGCGCGAAGAATTCCTCGAAGTTCGGGTCCGCGGCCGGTCCGCGGCATCCCCAGCATCCCAGTCCGCCCGCGGGGCAAGGCGCATCGCATCCGCCCCGGGTGATCGAGCCGAGGCAGAGCTGCTCGTGCTCGAACCGGCACACCGTGTAGCGCTGTTTGCACTCGAGGCAGACGGGGTAGGCCGGGAATTGATAGGGGACGTCCAGAATCACGTGCTGGACAATGTGCTCCACCTCGGCCTTGGACACCGGGCATCCGGGGATCTCGAAATCGACGGGGACAACGTCCTTGATCGGGCGCACCGGGAGCGTCTCCTTGGGGTCGTCTCCGTACACTTCCCGGTTCGCCTCATCCAGGTCGAAAGCGTTCTTGAGCTTGTTGACGCCGCCGTAGCAGGCGCAGCTTCCGAGCGCGACCAGGACCTTGGCTCGCCCGCGAATAACGCGGAGGCGCTCCACTTCGTCCCCGCGCGTGATGGCCCCTTCGATCAGCGCGATGTCATAGTCGCTGCCGTCGGTGGAGGACACCTCGCGGAAACTCACGATGTGAATGGCGCTGAGGAATTCGGCCAGGGTGTCTTCCTTATTGGCAAGCTGGAGCTCGCAGCCTTCGCAACTGGTGAAATCGAAGACGGCAATCCGCGGCTTGCTCCGTTCTATTCCCAGATATCCCATCGACTTGCCTCTCAGATCGCTTCCTTGAGATTCATCACCGTCCAGAAATCAAAGACCGGACCGTCCATGCAGACGTAGGTCGATCCCACGTTGCACCGGCAGCACTTGCCCATGCCGCAGTGCATGCGTCGCTCCAGGGACACGAACATCCGGTCCCTGGGCATGCCCATCTGGCTCAGCCTGTTGCAGACGAACTTGAACATCACCGGCGGGCCGCAGACGATGGCATAGGTTTCATCCATCAAGACGTCGATCTGGTCGAGAAGACTGGTGACGAGGCCCACCGGGCCCCGCCAGTTCGCATCGGGCTTCTCGACGATGATGGACAGGTTGACGCCGTCGACGCGCCGCCACTGCTCATACTGGTAGTCGAACAGCAGCGTGCTCGGGTCCGTCGTTCCATAGAAGATGTACACCTGATTGAAATCCGACCGGTTTTCCGTCACGTAGAAGATCGGCGCGCGCAACGGGGCGAGGCCCAGCCCGCCGGCGATCAGCAGGATGCTGTGCCCTTTCATCCTCTGCATGGGGAAGTGCGTGCCGAAGGGGCCGCGAATGCCGACCTTGGCGCCCGGCTTGGCCTTGTGCAGCACGTTGGTCACCGTCCCGGCCTGGCGGATGCAGAGCTCGATGAATCCCTTCTGCGAGTTCGAGCCGGAGATCGAGATCGGGATCTCGCCGAATCCCGGAAGCTCCAGCATGACGAACTGGCCCGGCTGGAACGAGAAACGCTCCCTCTCGACGTTGTCGAGGATCCGGATGTGATAGAGCTTCTCCTTTTCGGTCAGGCGGATCACGCTGGAGATCTCGGACTTGAAGGTCTTGTCGACGTGCTGGAGGTCGGCTTTGAGATTGAAATCCAGCGGTCCGTTGATGCCGTTTTCCTTGCTCACGTCGTAGGGATGCAACAAGGGCGTCATACTCGTTCCTCCTCGGCCAGCAGGTCCCGGATGATGTCCGGCGGATTGATTCCCGCGAGGCAGACGCGGCTGCAGCGCCCGCACCCGACGCACTTGGGCTCGTCGAATTGCTCGACAAAACCCCGGTGCTGGTGATAGTAGCGGTATTTCAGGCGGGTTTCCCGCCTGGGCCGGAAATTGTGGCCGCCCGCCACCATGGCAAAATCGACCAGGTTGCAGGAATAGAGCTGCTTGGTCTTGGCGCCCTTGGTGAAATCCATGGACATGCGCTCGTGAACCCCGTAGCAGTAGCAGGTGGGGCAGACCATGGCGCAGCTTCCGCAGCTCAGGCACTTTGCGCCCCACTTCTTCCAGACGTCCGACTCGAACTCGATGTCGAGCAGCCTGGGGAGTTGTCGGACGTCCAGGCTCGGCCCAAAGCCGGACGCGATGCGTCTGCGCACTTCGAGGTAGTCCTGCGTGTCCCGTCCGGCCACGTCGCGGACCCGTACCGTGTGGAGCGTCGCGAAGCCGCGCTCCGAATCGATGGCGACGAAGTAGCGGTCCCCCAGGTCGGTCAGGAACAGGTCGAAGCCGCGGTTGACCGTGTCCGTCCCGAGCGAGCGGCAGAATGCGCCTTCGCACGGCTCGTGGTCGATCCCGACGATGAACGTGTTCTTCCGCCTGGAGATGTAGTAAGGGCTTGGAAAGAACCCCCCCGCCATCACCTTGTCCAGCTTCAACAGCGCGTTGATGTCGCAGGCATGGAGCCCGATAATGGCCCGGGGCTGGAGCCGGTACGAGATGCTTTGAACCCAGTCGTCCTCGGCGAACTTGAAGGTCGACAGGTTCTCCTTGTACGGGAGAAAGTAGGTCTTCGCCGGAAACTCGGTGGTCTCGTAGCCGAGATCGAGCTCCTCGAAGCTCTTGACCGGCAGGTACTGGTGGATCGGCTTGCCGCTCTGGCTTGTGTCGATCCTCTTGGGCCCGACGACCTCGTTCGACTCCAGGATGGTATCGACCAGACGACGGAAGTCGGGTTTATCTATGATTCTGAATAACATTTGTCCCCCCAGCCCTTCCAGCCGAATCGCCCCGGCGTGGCCACGTCAATCCGCCACCGGCTAGAATCTAGGCCCTGGAGGACCTCTTGTCAATAGTCCCAATTGTCCCAGTGCACGAGCGCAGCGAGGGCTACAGCAGGTGCCGGGCCTTGATCTCGAGGTAGCGGTTGACCAGGGGGGCGGTCATCTGCTCGGGGAAGACGTCCAGCGCCAGCACCCCCCGGCTGGAAAGGTCGGCCAGGACCTGGTGGCGCCAGGCGAGGATCTCGGCCGCCGCGGCGGCCTGCCAGAAGGCCGGCCCCTGCGGGCTCTCGACGCCGGCCGCGTCGAACATGCGCCGGTCGCGCAGCAGCACGCCCAGCGGCAGGTGGCGGCCGGCCAGGTTGGTGAGGTACTGCTGGATCTGGTTGGCGTTCACCTCGTCGATGACGTTGGTCACCAGCACCACCAGCGACCGCCGGCGCACGTGCGAGGCCAGGTAGTGGAAGGCCAGGTCGTAGCGCGACTCGACCAGGCGAGGGAAGCGGTCGAACGAGGCGTGCAGGAGGCGATTCATCTGCCGCATGCCGCCGCGGCACGGGACGTAGCCGTGGATCTCGTCGGAGAAGGCCACCAGGCCCACGGAATCGCCTTGACGCAGCGCCACGTAGCCCAGCATGAGGATGGAGTTCAGGGCGTGGTCCAGGAGGCTCAGGCCGGCGGCCTCGTTGGTCATCATCCGGCCGCAGTCGACGAGGAACACGATCCGCTGGCTCTGGCTGGCTTGGAACTCCTTGACGGTGAATTTCTGGCGGCGGGCCGTGGCGCGCCAGTCGATGTGCTTGTAGTTGTCGTCCACGGTGTAGTCGCGCAGCCGCTCGAAGTCGTGGTCCTGGCCGACGCGGCGGGCACGGCGCACGCCCACGAGGCTCAGGCGGTTGGCCCGGGCAAGCACGGCGTATTGGCCGAGCTGCTGCATGTCGGGGTAGACGTGCACGGCGGTTTCGGCGGGGCAGTCGAAAAACCGCTGCCAGAGCCCCAGCCGGCTGCGCACGCACAGGTGGACGGCAGACAGGGCGAACGCCCCGCGACGCCGCGGCCGCAGCGCGTAGTCGAGGACGATCCGGCTCCGGGGCGGGAGCAGGGCGTCCAGCGCGTCGGGCTCGGGACAAAGCGGGTGGGGGACGCCGTCGCGCACCTCCGCCTCGAACGCCCGCGACGCGTGGTTGGTCAGGACCAGCGTGACCGGGTGCCGCTTCCTCAGCGAGGCCACCCGGCCCGACTGACGCTCGGCCGAGAAACTGCCCCGGGCCGGCAGCGTGAAGAGGTCGCCCGCGGCCACCAGGCCCAGCACCGCGTCGACGGCCACCAGCAGCCCCAGGGCCTGGTCGGTCGCCATCAGCAGCCAGGAGATCGCCGCGGGCACCAGCGCCGCCAGGACGAGTCGCCGGCGGGGATAGACGCGTCCCCACCACGCCACGGCCACCAGCGGCGCCAGGAGTGCGACCAGCTTCACGAACACCCAGGCGAGCGAAGTCAAAGGCGCGGCACCTCCAGGGAGCGGATCAGGTCGCTCAACAGGTCGTCGACGCGCCGGCCCTCCACCTCGGCTTCGGCGGAGAGGATGATGCGATGGCGCAAGGCGGGCAGGGCGAGCTCGACGACGTCGTCGGGCACGGCGTAGGTGCGTCCGCGGAAGGCGGCCAGGGTGCGCGCCCCCCGCATCAGGGCGAGCCCCGCCCGCGGCGATGCCCCCATGTAAAACTGCGGCCACTCCCGCGTTGCCCGGACCAGCGCGTTGACGTAGTCCAACAGCTTCGCGTCGACGAGCACCTCGCCCCCCAGCCGCGTCATCTCCATGATCTCTTCCGGCCCGGTCACCGTCTTCAGTGCGCCAAGCCGCTGGTCGAGGTCCGCCTGCACGCTGTGCATGGCGAGGATCCGGGCCTCCTCCTCCACCGAAGGATAGTTCACGACGAGCTTGAACATGAAGCGGTCGAGCTGGGCCTCGGGGAGGTTGTACGTCCCTTCGGCCTCGATGGGGTTCTGCGTGGCCATCACCAGGAACGGGCGCTGGAGCTTGTGGCTGGTCCGCTCGATCGTCACGCGGTACTCCTGCATGATCTCCAGCAGGGCCGCGTGGGTCTTGGCCGGCGAGCGGTTGATCTCGTCGGCCAGCAGCAGTTGCGTGAACACCGGCCCGGGACGGAAGAGGAACTCCTGGGTCTTCATGTCGAAGATCGGGGCGCCGGTGATGTCGGAGGGCATCAGGTCGGCCGTGAACTGGATGCGGCCGAACCGGCATCCCAGCACGCGACCCAGCGTCCGCACGAAGAGCGTCTTCCCCAGCCCGGGTACGCTCTCGATCAGCACGTGACCGCTGGAGAACAACGCCACCAGCGTGCCCAGCAGCAGCTCGTCCTGACCGACGAAGATCTTGCGGATCTCGTCCGTGATCCGCGCGAACAATTGCTGAATGGGAGAACCGGCGGTCTCGGCGACGACCACGGAGGGCGGGACCGGGGGCGGAGTAACGGGATCGTGTGGCGATTCGGGCATGTTGGGTTTCCCTGTACTTCGTGGGCCATCAGCCGCCGGCGGGAGCCGGCGGTTGGGTCGGGCTAAGCCGCAAGCGGCTTGCGCGTCTATCCCTCCTCCTTGATCTGCTGGTAATGGGCCAGGCGATTGGCGGCGTACTGGTGGTCGCGGGAGCGGGCCAGCCACTGGCCGACCGCCTCGATGTGCTTGCCGAAGTCCGAAAGCCCCGCCGGCTCCGGCTCCACGGGCCGGCCAAAGATCGGAAACCGGGCGAAGCACAACAGCAAACCCACGAGCGTCAGGTGCATCAGGATCCAATTGGCCGGCCAGGTGTTGAACATCTGGAGGCCCGACGGCATGGCCGTCGGAGGGTCTTTCTCCCGGATCGGCGGTCCCCCGGCGAAGCTCTGGAGAAAGACGACGTTCTGCGAAGGCGGCCCGATCTCGTCGATCAGGTGCCCGGCCAGCTTCCGGTGCTCGTGGTTGACCAACGGGAGGTTCAGAAGAAACGACCCGTTGGCCACGACGATGAGCTGCCCTTGGCCGATCGTCTGGAGGCTGACCAGGGCGTCCTCACCCGATGCCAGGAGCACCTCGGCGTCCTCCGGGGGGACGAGTCGGCCGGTCAGCTCGATTTCGGCCAAGGCGGGGTCGACCCCCTCGAGCCAGCGATCCTCCCCCTGGAGCGATTGCACCTTGCGCGGCTTGGCCTTGGCGACGGCCGTGAACCAGCGGGCGTCCTCCCGGTCGGGGAGCCGCGTGCGGCCGGCCTGGAACTTGGCTTCCGCAGCCACTCGGAGCCCTTCGGCTTCCCCGCGCTGGTCGGCCGGAAGCAGGGGCTTGATCGCTCCCCAGTACTTCGCTTCGGCGTCGAAATCGCGGCCGACGTAGATCAGCGTGCGGCCGGGGTGGGCGGGGTCTCGGAGCCAGCTTTCCAGCCATGCCCGCACGTCGGCGGGCGGCGCGGAGAAGTCGTCGGGGAACCAGACCACGCAGTCGGTCTTCTGCCGGAGCTTGGGGGAGAGGGTGCTGCGGGTGGTGACCGCGTGTCCCGCGCGCTGAAACATGTCGGCCAGCACGGCGGTGCCGTTGACGCTTTGCTGCCCGAAGCCGCTGCGCCGGCCGTAACTCGCGTCGACGTGCTCGCGGCACCCGGCGGCGGCGACCAGCACAACCAGCAGCGCAAGCGCAATCCGGCGTCTCATACCGCCCCCTCCCGGACCAGCGCCTCGAACTCCGGCAGTCGGAGCCAGCACGACTCGAAGCGGGCCCGATCGATCGTGCGGTGGCCGAAGAACACGTCCTCGAACGCAACCATCGTCATCTCCACCAGGCGCTTAAGCGGCCCGGCCTGCCCGATCTCCCGCAGGTACTGGCGGTTCGTCTTCCCTTTGGTCAGGAGGATCCGCCGGTGCCTGTCGAGCTGGATCAACTGGTAGCCGAACAGGTAGAGGATCGCCTCGGCGTAGCGGCCGGCCGCGTAGAGGCGGCGGGCTTCGTCCAGGAAGTCGCCTTGGGCACGGTCCGCGGGCAAGGGGAGGGCCTCGCCGCGCCGCCCTTGGGCTGCCAGGTCGTCGAGGTCGCCGGCGCCGGCATCCAAGCCCGCCGTCGCCGCCAGACGCTTCCGGTACCATCGCATCATCAGATAGGCCAGGACGGCCAGCGCGACGATCAGCACGGCCCAGGCGAGCGGACGCAGCCATCCGGTGCCCAGGCCGAGGTTCCAGCTCGGGCCCTGGAGGTTCGCCCACCAGGGCTCGGAGAGGTCGACGGGCCGGACCCCGTCGGCGCTCGAGTCGTACCACGGGTAGCCACCCCACGGGCGAAGCGCCTTGCGCCCGGACGACACGGCTTCGTCCGGGCCGACCGACCCGAGCAGCGGGGTGAGGCAGAGCACGAGCTGGCAGGCGACGGTCATGGCGAAACCTTTGCCCATCGGGTTGCTTCCGCGCGGAGGATCAGCTCCACCTCCCACCCTTCGCGACGGATCCGCAGGTCGAGATAGGACAAGAACCGGGCCACGGCAAAGAACCCGACGACCAGCCACAGGGCCAGGGGGAACCAGAGCACGAGCATCGAGGTGCTCCACTCGAGCTCGCCCAAAAGCAGCCACGACGCGGCGAAGGCGGAAAGCCAGATCGACGTAAGCAGCACCGTTCCCAAGAGCAGCGACAACAGGGCACGCCCCAACAGGTCCCCCCCCAGGCCGGCGTGCAGCTCGGCGGCCCGCGTGCGCGTCGACTTCTGCCGCGGGTTCCGCGCCACTAGCGGATTGCGCTCCAGCAGGATCACGTGCGTGAGGTACGGCCAGCGAAAGAACCAGAACCGCAGAAGGACCTGGTAGAACAAGAGCTGGGGAAGCGAGGCCAGGAAGTCGCGGGCAAGCCGCCGGAAGCCCGGACGCTGGTGGAAGACCGCGCTGGCCAGGTACAGCGCGATGGGCGCCGTGGCCAGCGGGGCCTCGAAGAAGACCAAAACCAGCATCCACCAGACGTAGGTCGCCGGGGAGCCGATCTCGAAATCCAGGTCGCCGTGCTCGACCAGCAGCCACGCATTCAGGGCCATCGCCGGCAGGACGCCCAGGGCGAACGCCAGGGCCAACGGCCGGGCGAACGCCCGCACGGCGTGCAGCGCCAGGTCGAGGACGTCCGCGTAGTCTCGCTCGCGGATGGCAATCCGCGTCTTGTCGAGTTGCACGGTCAGGCTCCTCGCGGGTACCCCAGAACGAAGAAATAGAACAAGAGCATGGCGGCCGACAGTCCGGCCGTCAGCGCCTTGACCTCGTAAGGCAGCGGCGCCGGCGAGATGAATCCTTCGATCATCGCGGCCAGGACAAAGAGGATGACCGCGGCGGCGGCCACGGGCATCGTCTCCTCGCCGGCCTTGCGGAGCGAGGCCAGCCGGGTCCATCCCCGGGTGTCAATCATGGAAAAGCCCAGGCGCATCCCGGCCGCCGCGCACAGCACGATCGCGGTCAGCTCGAACGGCCCGTGCGCCGTGACGAAACTGTAAAAGTTGTCCTGCTGCGGCAGGGTCGACATGTGTCCGAACACGGCCCCCAGCACGCCGGCGTTGTAGATGGTCATGAAGATCCCGCCCACGCCCAGGAACAGCCCGAAGGCAAAGCACCGCAGGCCGATGCCCGCGTTGTTGCTGACGTAGAACCCGGCCATGATGGCGTCCATGCCGCCGCGGTCGCCGGGTGGGTGGGCGAAGTCGTCCGCCAGCTTGTTGAGCATCCCCTCCCCCACGACGCTCTCGGCGTAGCCCGGGTTGACGTGCACCAGCCACATCGACAAGAGAAACGGCCCCCAGAAGAGCACAAACGCCAGGCGCAGGAAGTTGTCCGAGAAGAGCCGCTGGGGCACGTCCACAAAGAGCTGCCGGGCCCAGGCAGCCCGCTGGAACGGCCGGCTGCGATAGAGCTGGTTGTGGGCCCGGCCCACCAGCCGGTGCAGGTACTGGATCGTCCCGGGGGGCAACTGGTAGGCGTCGGCCAGGGCCAGGTCGGCGCAGACGGCCCGGTACAGCGCGGCGAACCGGAGCGCCGCGGCGGCGTCCAGGCGCCGGCGCCACCACCGCTCCATCCTCGCACAAAGCTCTTCCAGCTCCCGCCAGCTTGCCCGGCGAGACTCCAAGAGATCGGAAACCTTCATCGGTCAACGGCCTCCCGATTCCGCGGTGGTGGATGCCCGTAATCGGCAAACGGGGAAGCCCCCATGCCGGCTGCCGCGTCCGGACGCTCGGCGATGAACGTCCGATGATACAGCCCGCAGAGCAACTGGTCGAGGTCGGTGTTGGGCGCCAACTGGAAGCGGTCCCGCAGCGGGCCCGCCACGTGCCGCGCAATCTCGATCCGCCGCGCCAACAGCAACTGCCCCCGACGCTGCACGTAGGTGGCCAGCGCCCGGGCCAGCGACCGGCTGGCCTGGAAACCCGCCGGGATCTGAGCGGCCAATGCCAGCGCCGCGGGCTCGCTGATCCGAACCACGCCCCGGAACAGGCCGGGCTCCTCGACGACCACCATCGTCCCGCAGACCAGGTCCCCCAGGCGCTGGAAGCGGCGATTGGCGGCCGCGGCCACCAGCCCGACCACGTAGAACGCGATGGGCTGGGCGTCGGCGGCACGCAGCACGTTGCGCAACACCGCCTGGAGGCCGTTAATCGGCCGGCCGTCGATCGAGAGCACCCGGATCGCCATGATCCGCTTGCCCGGCGTCTGGCCGTTCCAGAAGGTCTCGAACACCCCGCCGTAGAACCAGTTCAACACGAACCACAGCACCAGGCTCAGGCCCCAGCCGACCTCGGGAAGCCCCAGCAGCGTGAACAGGAGCGTCAGTGCCGCCAGGGCCACGGTGCCCGCCAGGCCGCAGATCACCAGATCGATCAGGTAGGCGGGCAGGCGCCGAAAAGGACCCGCCACCCGGTACTCCAACGCGATGTTCTCCGGCGTGACGATCTCGATCCGCGAGTCGAGTTGACCATTCGGATGGCTCATGAGGTCCATTATTTGCCGGCGCACCGGCCTTAGCAAGTTGCTACCGCTTTGCTCTTTCGCTTTGCTCTTTACACGCCCCAAGCGATCCTTCATGATGCATGAATCCCTGCATCTTTCCAACAGCCGTGTTTCCCATGAGCCAACCCAACCCCAGCGGCGAGCTGGTCCATCGAGGCCGTCCGTTTTCCATCGAGGTGGCGGATCGGGTGAAGCGTCTCCCCCCCTATCTGTTTGCCCGGATCAATCGCCTGATGTACGAGAAGCGGCGGGCCGGAGATGACGTCATCGATCTGGGCATGGGGAACCCAACAGACCCCCCAGATGGACTGGTCATCGAAAAGCTCGCCGAGGCCGCCCGCGATCCCCGCAACCATGGCTACAGTGAGAACCTCGGTCTGCTGAACCTCCGCCGCGACGTCGCCAATAAGTATGACCGCCAATATGGGGTGCGTCTAGACCCCGAACGTGAGGTCGTGGTCTGCCTGGGCTCCAAAGAGGGGTTCAGCCACATGTGTCTGGCCCTGATTGGACCGGGCGATACCGCCATCGTGCCCAGCCCCTTCTATCCCGCCCATCTTTACGCCGTGGCCCTGGCAGGCGGAAACCAGATCCTCCTGGAGGTCACCGATCCCGAAAAATTCCTCTCCAACGTGGCCTACACCTGCCAGCACCTGTATCCCAGGCCGAAGGTGCTCATCGTCAATTTTCCCCACAATCCCTCCACCACCATCGTGGAGCCGGAGTTTTACCGCGAGGTGGTGAAGCTGGCAAAGCGACACGGGTTCATGGTCATCAGCGATCTGGCCTACGCCGACGTGGTCTTTGACGGCTACAAGACCCCAAGCTTCCTGGCCGCCCCAGGCGCGATTGACGTAGGGATTGAGCTTACAACCATGAGCAAGGGCTACAACATGGCCGGATGGCGGGTTGGCTACTGCGTCGGCAATGCCGAGATGGTCCGCGCCCTGGCCACGATCAAGACCTATTACGATTACGGCATGTTCCAGCCGATCCAGATTGCCGCGATCGTGGCGTTGCGCCACACCGACGCCGCCGTGGAGGCCCAGGCCCGTGTGTACCAGCGGCGCCGCGACGTGCTGTGCGAGGGTCTGGAGCGCCTGGGCTGGCCGATCGTCCGTCCCCGGGCCACGATGTTCGTCTGGGCGAAGATCCCGGAGCCCTGGGCAAGTCAGATGACCTCCTTCGACTTCTCCATGAAGCTGCTGGAGGAAGGGGACGTGGTGGCCAGCCCGGGAGCCGGCTTTGGCCCTGCCGGAGAGGGGTATCTCCGCATGGCCTTGGTCGAGAACGAGAATCGGCTCCGCCAGGCCGTGCGCCAGATCGGCCGCTGCCTCGGGGCCAAGGTCGGCGTGCGAGATTGACCCAAACAAGAAGGGCCCCTGCTCGCCGGAACAAGAGCCCTCGTACGGCCGTCCGAACCGCACGCCTTTTGGCATGACGCGTTCGTAGACCTGACAGCCGTACAAGAGCTATCGGGCGGGCACCGCGAAGGACTTGATCGGGGGTCGAAAATGGCGTTGGCGTCCCTCTGACCCAAAAGAACGACCAGGCTTACCAACGTCCTCGGGGAGCCGGGCCTACCCGCCCGGAACAGTCATGGCGCGCACGGCGATCCTTTGTGGCGGGCTGATGGTGGCGCTCGGGGTGGGGGGCTATCTCGGCACCGAGACGAGAAACGTGTGGACCTTCATCCCGGCGTTTTTCGGCGTGGTCATCCTGGGGCTGGGGGTGGCCGCGCTGAGAGAGGCCTGGCGGCCCGGCGCCATGCACACGGCGGTCGTTGTCGGGCTGGTGGGGTTTGCCTTGGTGGTGTCCTCGCTCGTCAGTCTCGCCCAGAAGATCCTCGCGGAGCCCTCGGCGGTCACCAACTCGCTGATGGCGATCCTGTCCGGCACGTTCGTGCTTTTGTCGCTGAAGTCGTTTGTCGAGGCCCGACGCCGGCCGAAGCCGCCGCAGCCCGACGGGGATACGGCCGCAAACGGTCCGGAAGGTCTCGCGTAAGTTGGACGCCGGCAACCTGAGGATTGCGGCGCATGGCAAAGTACCTGCTGGCACTGGACCAAGGGACCTCGTCGAGCCGGGCGATGGTCCTGGGGGCTGACGGCCGGGTGAAGGCGTCGGCGCAGCGGGAGTTCCCGCAGATCCTGCCCGCCCCGGGGCTGGTCGAGCACGACCCCGAGGCCATCTGGTCTTCCCAGCTTCAGGTTGCCCGCGAGGCCCTCGCCCGGGCGTCGCTGGCGGCCCGCGACGTCGCCGCCATCGGCATCGCCAACCAGCGGGAGACGACGATCCTGTGGGATCGGACCACGGGCCGGCCGGTGGCCAACGCCATCGTCTGGCAGAGCCGCGCCAGCGCGGCGATCTGCCAGCGCCTCAAGGACGACGGCCTGGAGGCCCTCTTCCGCGCCAAGACCGGACTGGTCGTCGACCCGTACTTCTCCGGCACGAAGATCAAGCACCTGTTGGACGCCCACGAGGGCCTGCGTGCCCGGGCCGCCAACGGGGAGATCCTCTTCGGCACCGTCGATACCTGGCTGGTCTGGCGCCTGACGGGCGGCCGGCGCCACGTCACCGACGTAAGCAACGCCAGCCGCACCCTGCTGTTCAACCTGAACACCCTCGACTGGGACGACGAGCTGCTGGGGATTCTCGACGTCCCCCGGGCGATGCTCCCCGAGGTCCGCTCTTCGAGCGAAGTCTACGGCCAGGCAGACGACGCATGGCTCGGCGGGCCCATTCCCATCGCCGGGATGGCCGGCGATCAGCAGGCCGCCGCCTTCGGCCAGGCCTGCTTCCACCCCGGCTCGGCCAAGAACACCTACGGCACGGGCTGCTTCCTCCTGTTGAACACGGGCAGCAGACCGGTGCCCTCGAGCCACGGACTGCTGACCACGATCGGCTGGGGCCTCGGAGGCCGGGTGACGTACTGCCTGGAAGGCTCGGTGTTCATCGCCGGGGCGGTCGTCCAGTGGCTCCGGGACGGGCTGGGAATCCTCGCCCGCTCGGCCGACGTGGAGGCGCTGGCCGCGTCGGTGCCCGACAGCGGGGGAGTGGTCTTCGTGCCCGCGCTGGTCGGGCTGGGCGCCCCGCACTGGGACCCGTACGCCCGGGGCACGATCCTGGGCATCACCCGCGGCACCACCGCGGGCCACCTGGCCCGGGCAGCCCTGGACTCCATGGCCTACCAAACCCGGGACCTGCTGGAGGCCATGCAGGCCGACCTCGGCTCGCCGCTGACCGAGCTGAAGGTCGACGGCGGGGCTGCGGTCAACGACGCCCTGATGCAATTCCAGGCCGACGTGCTCGGAGTGGACGTGCTCCGGCCGGTGGTTGCCGAGACCACGGCCCTGGGCGCAGCGTACCTGGCGGGGCTGGCGGTCGGCGTCTGGCAGGACCCCTCCGAAATTGCTGCGCAATGGACCCTGGACCGGCGCTTTGTGCCCCAGATCCCGGCCGAGCGGCGCGAGACCCTCTACCGCCGCTGGCAGCAAGCCGTGCGCCGGGCCCTGGGCTGGGAAACCCCTTCACCCACCTGACGGCAACATACCCGTGGCTTGGCGTCGAATGTCGCCTTTCGCTCCGCGAAAGAACCGTCACTTTCGCGGAGCGAAAGAACCGTCACTTTCGCGGAGCGAAAGGCCACCTTACTCGGGCGGTAAGCGACGCCCGAGCCAACTCTGCGGAGGGGGGCGTCGGGCATCAGAACGGCCCGTGAAACCGGGCTCTCGACGGGTAAATCAGCGGGCCAACTGGAATTCCAGGCAGATCTTGGGTACCATGGACGCAAGTTGTCGCTCGGAGCCTATCCGACCGGCGTCCCCATGGGGAATACAGGCTAAGAGGGATTCGCAAGCGAAGTAGGGTTGTGGCCAGACAACGACGCATCGCGGTGCTTGAGATCCTTGCCCTGCCGGGCAATTGGCTGAACGGACTAATCGCGCGGCAGTATGCCGGAGTCTTTCCCCAGGCCATCGCGGTCTGGTGCTCGCAAGCCGGCCATGACGTGATCTATCGGACCTACTTTGGCTGCGGTGGCTTGCCCGACCTTGGCGACCCGGACGTGCTGTTCGTCTCTTGCACGAGCGAGTGCTCGGCGCTGGCGTACCTTGTTGCCAAGGAGATATTGGGCAGACTGCCCCGCGTTACGCGGACCGTGATCGGCGGCCCCCACGCTCGATGCTACCCGGAAGACTGTGCGCGGTTCTTTCACGTGGTGGTGGACGGGCAGTGCGACCGCGATGCCGTGCTGCGGCTCGCCGAGGGAGACTCGGACTATTGCAGTGAAACGGCGCCGGCTCCCCGGGAGCTGCCGTCCGTCGAGGAGCGGTTGGCATTCGTCAAGCAGGCGTCGTTGCTGGCGGGTCGGTGGTCCTTGTGGCCCGTGGTCGGGCTGCTGACGTCGTTCGGCTGCGCAGGAGGATGCTCGTTCTGTACGGACTGCTCGAACCCGTGGCAGCCGCTGCCCTTGGACCGGTTGGAGCGAGACCTCCGATTCGTCCAGTCTGAGCTGCGATGGCCCGCCCTGTTCCACGATCCGAACATGGGGCGGCACCTGGACGATGTTCTCGACGTCATGGAACACGTCGGCTGGCGAACGCCCTGGGTATTTGAGGCCGACTTGAATTCGTTGAGCGAGGCGAAGCTGAAGCGGCTGGGCAAAGTCAACTGCTGGGGAGTTGGAATCGGGATTGAATCGTGGACGGCCTACGGACATAAGACGGGGACCGTGGACAAGTCGCCCGCGGAGAAGTACGCCACGGTCTGCGAGCGATTGGAGTTGGTCCATAAGCACATCCCCGCGATCGCGGCGAACATGCTTTGGCCCAGCGACACGGACTCTGGGTCTGAGCCGGTGGATCTGACGGCCCGGCTGATCGAGGATTGCCCGTTTCTGTGGACGCCGGTCAACACGCCGGTAGCGTTCGGCGGAACGCCGATGTACGCGAAGTTGCAGCGGGAAGGTCGCGTGCTGCCCTTGCCGTTCGTGTTTCAGACGTCCGGCTACTTGAACATCGTTCCGAAGCATTACGGCCCGATCGAGACGATGCAGAGTTTCATTGCGCTCGTCGATGCCGTGAGCGAATGGGGGCGGTGGCGAGAACGGACGAGGGGCCTGCCGTGGCGGGTCAAGCTGGGTGACTTCTTCTACAAGTCCGAGACAGGCAAGCGGGCACGGCGCGTCTTGGATTCGATGGCGAAATGTCCCGACGACATGGTACCGTTCCACGCCGGGATGGATCAGCAGGTTCCAGAGTGGTATTGGCAAGAGCAGGACCGGTTGCTTGGCCGTTTCGCGGGAGCACTCACGAGGGAGGAGTTGACTCCGGTCCCCTGCCCGCCTCAACGAGCTCTCAGACAGGAAGACCTGCATTGAACTGAATCACATCATGCCACAGGACAGGCTTGCCGAAAGCATGCTCGACGTCCTGGTCGTGGGCGGGGGAATCGTCGGCGCGGGGATTGCCCGCGACGCCGCCATGCGCGGACTCCGCACCGGCCTGGTCGAGCAGCACGACCTGGCCTTCGGCACCAGCAGCCGCACCAGCCGGCTGCTCCACGGCGGGCTCCGCTACCTGGCCCAAGGCCGCCTCCGACTGGTCTACGAGGCGAGCCGGGAGAAGCGGACCCTCCACCGCATCGCCCCGCACCTGAGCGAGCCGCTGGCGTTCGTCTTTCCCACCTATCGCGGCACGTCCTGGCCCAGATGGAAGCTCCGCTTCGGCGTGAAGCTCTACGACCTGCTCTGCGGCGGGCACAACCTGGGTCCCTCCTCCGGCATGAATTGCCGGGAGGTGCTCCGCCACGTGCCGGGCCTGGAAGCGGCGGGCCTCACCGGCGCGGTCCGCTATTACGACGGCCTGACCAACGACGCCCGGCTCGTGCTCGACACGCTGCGCTCCGCCTTGGCCCACGGGGCGATCGTGGCCAACTACACCCGGCTGGAGCACGCCTTCCCCGACGGCAACGCCTGGCGCTGCCTGGTCCGCGACGTGTCGGCCGGCCAGGCCCTCGAGCTTAAGGCCCGGTCGGTCGTCAACGCCGCCGGGCCGTGGGCCTCAACCCTCCCGCACGCCAGCATCCCGCTCCGCCTGACCAAGGGGGTCCACCTGGTCATCGACCGCGATCGGCTCAACGTGCCCGAGGCGGTGGTGATGGCCGAGGGGAGCCGCATTCTGTTCGCGATTCCCTGGGGCCGGCGGGTCATCCTGGGCACGACCGACACGGACTACGACGGCCCGATCGACGACCCGCAGACCGAGCCCGCCGACGTCCAGTACATCCTGGGCGTGGTGGGCCGGGTGTTTCCGGGTGCCGGTCTGGGCCCGGCCGACGTTCGGGCCACCTGGGCCGGGCTGAGGCCCCTCTTGGCCGACCGACGCGGCCGGCCGTCGGACATCTCCCGGGCCCATCAGATCCGCATGCCCCAGCCCGGCTGGCTCGACGTGGCCGGCGGCAAGCTGACGACCTACCGGCGGATTGCCCAGCAGGCGGTCGACCGTCTGCTGGCGCACGTCGGGCGCAAGGCCCTCCCGTGCCGGACTGCCGAGGAACCCCTGCTGCCCGACCCGTCGGTCCGGCACGGCAGCGCCATCCTTCCCCCGGAGCCGACTCGGGAACTGGTCGAGCACTACGCGGCGGCCGAGTGGGCCGTCCACCTGGACGACGTGATGATCCGCCGCACGGGCTGGCACTACTATCTCGACGAGCCCCGGCAGGTGGCCGATCGGGTGGTCGGCTGGATGGCCGAGGTCTTCGCCTGGGACGCCGCCCGCGTCGACGCCGAGCTGGCCCGCTACCGGCAAGTACCCCCGTGACCCCTTTATCTGTTCATCCCCCTTATCTCTCGGCGCTCGTGGCTCACGCCTTGTGCCTAAGGACGTTCATTCGGCAATGTCGAACGGGAAGTCGTTCTTCCCGCCGGCTTGCACCTCCCGCGTAAACGGCGTCTTCTTAGGATCGCCATACTGCGGCGGGAAGCGCGAGGGAAGGGGGCGCCCCATGCCCGGCATAGGCGGCGGCTTGTCTTGAAAGGACTCGGTGAGCGTGACGGCGTGCTTGCCCGGCATCGCCCCGTCGCCGGGCTTCAGCGTGGAGAGCACGAACCTCCCCGAGGCGTCGGTGATTCCGGAGGCGGGGCGGCCCGTTTCGGGGGTGAACATGACCATCACCCCTTGGGCCGGTTTGCCCTTGTGGGTCACGGTGCCGGTGACTTTCACGGTGGTAAGGCCGCCGGACCGCCCGCAGCCCGCCAGCGCGATCAACACCGCCGCCAGGCCAAGCCCGATCAGCATGCAGCGAATCATCTTCCATCCTTTCTAGGGAACCGAGGCGACTTCTCCTCCGGAGGTCGAGGCCAGGCCGCGGTAGACGCCCAGAGCGATCGTGTCGCTGATGAACCTCGCGCCGCCGTCGACAAGCGAGAAGTTCGCGCCCCCGGGGTGCTGGCTGTAGAAGCCCCAGTTGCGGTTCCAGTGCCACGTCCACTGTTCCAGCTTGTCGATCCCTCTGCCGTAGTTCAGGGGGATCGCACACGTGGCTACCGTGGCGTTGTTGCAGTACCACCAACTCCAGGCGCACCAGGCTGGAATCGTCTCTCCCACGGCAAACGTGTTCGAGAGCCCGTCGGCGATCTCGGCGAACGGAACGGTATTCCGGAGCACCCAGTTCGGATCGCTGGGAGGAGCGCCGTAGGTGTTGGAACAGATGATCCCGTTGCAGTGAACGAGTCCATTCCCATCGTTGGGCCACCGGCCCGTCGGAGGCACGTTCACAAAAGGCGCCCACTCCCAATTGTTTCCGCAGCATGCCTTGTAGCTGTTCACCGCCTTGGGCGGGTCGCCGCTCACGTCGGAGCGACCGGTCATGATGCCGTTCACGTCCGAAGTATCCGAGGGGCAAAGATACGTGCGGATCGCCGTCTGGGACGCGGCCAGATTACCCGGCGCGGCCATCGGCCGGGCGGGCAGGAGCTGATCGAACAACGGCTTCTGCTCGATGAACGGCAAGATCCCCTGCATCCAGCTCCACGTGCTGTAGTCGGCCTCGAAGGTGGTGCCGCTCGGCCGGTAGTTGACCGGCAGCTTGTTGTGGACGTCGTGATAATTGTGCATCGCCAGGGTGAGCTGTTTGAGCTTGTTGGTGCACTCGCTTCGCCGGGCGGCTTCCCGGGCGGCCTGCACCGCAGGCAACAACAAGGCGATCAGAATGCCAATAATGGCGATCACCACGAGCAGTTCGACCAGCGTGAACCCGTTTCGGTGAGTCTTGACGCCAGCCATGCTCTCTCTCCTCTGCAAGAGGACCTTGAAAGAACGTTTCTGTTTACCGATACCATAGTCCGAACAGGCCATTCCTGTCAATCATTCGCTCCGAGATTCTCGGGGTCTCGTTCCCCAGAACACAAACAGGGCCATTCCGATGCCATTCCAGTATCGCATCCCTCCCGGGGAAAGTAAGCTGGTCGAGGCGGAGGCCGATCGGGTGGTCGGCTGGATGGCCGAGGTCTTCGCCTGGGACGCCGTCCGCGTCGACGCCGAGCTGGCCCGCTACCGGCAAGTGCCCCCCTGACCACTCGAGTTCCAGCCAGCGGTGGCCTTCTTGGCAAGAGGGGTGGCCTTCTTGGCAAGAGGATCGTGACGCCGTGGCCAGACCGCATCATGTCCCGGAAAGGCGTTCTTGACCCAGCCCCCTTCCGCCCTCCCCAAAGGCCCCCTGTGAATGGCATCCGAATCAGTCCTTGACTTGATGGTGATTTCCAGCCGGACACTTCACATACATCCATGGGGCGGTATCTTAATGGTTTACGAATTCCCTTGCTCACAGGGAGGGCCGACGAACTGCCAATGTGGCTTGTGTGTGTCGGAGCATCGGAGTCGGTCTGCGTCTGCCGTGAATTGCCTCCAGGGACGATGCAGGGAGGTCCCGATGGGGGGGTGGGGCGATGGTAATTGGGCAGGTATGGTGACGGGTAGGCGCCGGGTGGGGCTGGCCGCGGGCGCCATCTTGGTCGGCCTGGCACTGGCGATCATGGTGGCGCCGGCCTACCAGCGGTCACATTCGCCATCGGCAGTCTCAGGGACGATTCTCGGTCCCGACGCGGTGCACCTCCTCCGGACGGACCCCATCTGTTTTTCCCCGGCAGTGCCCGGCGGCTTCCAGATCCCCCCTGAGGACTTGGCCCGGATTCTCCGGCAAGTGGAGCCGCAGGGACGAGACATGACCGCGTCGGTTTGTCTGCACGTGTTGGCGGTGCATGGTCTTGAGGCGACGTTTCGGCACGAGCGCCTGACGTCCGGTCGAGAAATCCTCAGGCTGTTCACCGACGACGCGTCTGGCAAAGCCTATTTCGGCTCACCGGCGATGGTTTGCACTCGGTATGGGATTCGGCCAGCCATCCACGGCGCGTCGGGAGCGTCCCAAGAGTGGCACTACGACCAGACCCTCGGCTGCCTGGCAGGACTCGGTATTCCGCTGTCGCTGCCGATCAGGATTGGTGGCGCCGAGTACTGTCTGCGGGAGGCGTTGCGCGACTCCCTGGCGAGCTTCGAGTTGCGGCAGGGCGAGTTGGAATGGACGGTGGTTGCCTACGCCTCCTATCTCCCTCCGTACCGGAGCTGGGTCAACAAGTTCGGCGAGCCTTGCTCGTTTGACGATCTGACCGAGGCGCTGTTAGGGCGGGACTTTACGAAGGGCAGTTGTTCTGGTTGTCACATCGTCGAGGCGATGATCAAGTTGCTGCGGGTGAACCGTGAGGTGGCGGAGGTGTTGTCGCCGGAAGTCAGCGCACGGCTTGCCGCCCGGCTCGGGGAAGTGGTCCGGGTGGTCTTGTCGCGCCAAGAGGCTGACGGGAGCTGGGGGCCCGATTGAAGGACACAAGCCCGGAGTTCGTTCGACAACACTTCTGCCCGTGTTGTCACGGCGCCACCGTGTTGCAGGCCCTGTCCAGCGCGGGCCGGGCCGAACCAGGGAGGAAAACGGGACGCACGTCGGTCACCCGACCGGGCGATCTGTCAAGAGGTGTAAGGCAGGGTGTACGAGTGGTTGCCCTGCATTCGAGGCGGCGTTTCCAGTAACCGTTTTCAAAAAGAGTGCGGAGCGGTGTTGTTCAAAGGAATTGCGTACGTTGCGTTGTCGTCGTGCGTGATCGGAACCTGCCTGCTGTTTGGCGGCCCCGCGGACCCGGTGTGCGGGCAGGCGGTGCCAGACGAGACGGCTGCCCAGGCTCGCGGCGGCTGCAACTACTTCACCGACGTCACGTGCCCGAACCCGGGCGGTGCAGGCTGCAACACGTGCACGAAGCTGGACGGCACCGGCCATAACCAGTACGGCACGGGTGCCGGCAACTGCTACTGCAGCACCGGTTGCGGGTCTTTCTTCTCCACGTGGACCAAGTGCGCGGGAGGATAGAAGAGCGACAGACAGCAGCGCCTTGACCTCGTCGTAAAGGGACGTCCCCGGACCGGTTCCCAGGAACTTTCGATGGGGTTGACGCTTGTGGTTGGGAGTGTCCTGGCCGTTGTGGGAGGGGTCTCCGGGTGCGCGCCTCTGAACCCGCCTGGAGATGCCTATGAGGCCCATCGTTTGGAGGCCTCTGTCAGGCCTGAAGATGCCAACGTCCTTTGCGGCCCCCACTCCATCTACATGTTGATGAGGCTTCTGGGCGTTGCCGTGGATTACGAGGAGGTCCGCGCGCGGATCCACAACCATCCGCAGGGAATGTCCTTGCTGGAGATAAGGCAGTGCTGCGCGGACTTGGGTGTCCGCACCGAGGTAAGGCGTTGCGCGAAGGAGGAGTTGCGCGATCTCCGATATCCGGTGATCGTGCACATTTACACGAACGCCAGCCGCGAAGTGCTCCACTACATGGTGATTACCCGGCTTGTGGACGACGATAGGATCGAGCTGATCGACGGGACAGACGGTCGGTTCTATCTCTTTTACCTTCACAAGATGGATAATGTTTGGGACGGGTACGTTCACGGGCGACGTGAGGTCGAGGTGGGAGTCCAGACGGCGATGGCGGAGACTGTCCGATCCCGAATGCCTGTTGCCTCCGCGCTCGGGCTGGCGTTCGTCGCGATTCTGGCATCCCAGGGGATCGCGGAGGTCCATTCGGCTGTCGACCCAGGAGAAAGCGAGCACCCCTTCGCCCTGTGGCGGCGGCCGGAATACGACGGCCTGAACTGTCTCTTCCTCCAGCTTCGGGTCTTGGGCTACTCAAGGCCGTACGAGACGTTCCTGCGCGAGACGGAACGTCATCTTCCCGTCCAGGACATGAAATCGATGGCGGAACTCGGCCGGAGGATGGGGTCTCATCCGTCGCGCCCTGGCCGCCGTGATGGTGCTGTGGGCCGTGCTCTGTGTGGCAAGAACGATGCGAAAGGAGACCAAATGCTGAGAATTGGCTGTCGCCCCTGGCGTGGCGTGCCCGGTCACGCCATGATCGCCTGTTGTCTTGTCGTTCTGCCCTCTGCTCTCGTGCAGGCAGCCCCTTCAGCGGCAAACGACCCGTGGCGGGACGCCTTGCAGCAGAACGCCGATTCTTTGAACCCAATCTCCGTATCCTGGTCTCAACAGTTCGTAAGCCAACTGACTCCCCAGGAGACCATGGCTCGTCTGGAGCACCACATGCCTCCGGAGATCTTCTTCTTCAAGGCATCGCACCGTGTGGTGTGGCAGGACGGACGGGTGTACACGTCGGAGGAGACGGCTACCCGGGACAAGGATGCCGTTGGCAGCTTCCTCCAGGAGAGGGCGTTCGACGGCAAGATCTGGTACGGGGGTTTTCGCTATGCGGAGCGGCCCACCCTGTTCAAGGAGTTCATGGCGGAGAAGATCAAGAAGGAGCCTCGCGCTCTGGCTTTTGCCGTTTCCTATTTTCAAGCCACGGGGCTCCGGATCCCGCCAGAGCCGGCGGAGTGGGCGGAACCGCGTGCGACGTCGGAAGTCCTCCATCTGCTTACGGCGGGCGGAGAGCTCCAGTCCGTGGGAAATGCAGAGTTGGATGGTCGGCAACTGGTGCGAGTGCAAGTGCTCGGCGAAAACCCCATAAGACGTCTCGTAGACAAACAGGACCCGAAGGAACTCGAGAGCTATCTGCTGTTCTCCCCTGATCCTCCCGACGTCAAGCGAAAGGTCGCGGCGAGGGCCGAGCAACAGCGTCGATTACCCGCCAGGCAACGTTACGTCTTCTACCTCGATCCCGGGCTTCACTATGCCGTACGGCGGTGGGAACACTGGTATGAGCCTAAGACGCTGCTGCTGAGATGCGATTCTAGTGAGTTCGAGGAGCTGCCCGGCCGACGGCTCTGGCTGCCACGGAAGTGCAAGATCGACTACTACTCGTTCAGCACGACCCTGCCGGGCACGTTCTTCGAAACTCCCTTTCTCTCAGAGGTCTTCGAGGTGTCGGAGTTCCGGCTGCAGCCGGTTCCCCCGGATCAGTTCGTTCTGGTCTACACCGCTCCAGGCACGCAAGTGAACGACGCCACCCTCCCCG
>Ga0315290_10000412_pt1 | contig 27683 bp, 25 predicted proteins | sample YL17G12_0_MG_FD_203627 | JGI IMG/M metagenome (GOLD analysis project Ga0315290, IMG submission 203627) | Sediment microbial communities from Yellowstone Lake, YNP, Wyoming, USA - YL17G12_0 | ecosystem: Environmental > Aquatic > Freshwater > Lake > Sediment | place: USA: Wyoming | collected... | reverse complement strand
TCGCGCAAGCCACGCCAGAGGACAAGATGCGGCTCATCCGGCGGGAACAGGCCGCGGGCAAGCTGGTCGCGATGACGGGCGACGGCACGAACGACGCGCCGGCCCTCGCCCAGGCCGATGTCGGCGTGGCGATGAACACCGGCACGATGGCCGCCAAGGAGGCCGGGAACATGATCGATCTCGACTCGAGCCCCATGAAGCTCATCGACATCGTCGAGATCGGCAAGCAGCTGCTTATGACGCGAGGCGCGCTCACGACCTTCTCGATCGCCAACGACGTCGCGAAGTACTTCGCGATCGTGCCGGCGATGTTCATGGTGGCGTTGCCGCAGCTGGCAGTACTCAACATCATGCGACTGGCGTCGCCGGAGTCCGCCATTCTTTCGGCCGTCATCTTCAACGCCGTGATCATTGTCGGCCTGATCCCGCTGGCCTTGCGTGGCATCGCCTACCGTCCGATGGGCGCGGCGGCGATCCTGCGGCGCAACCTGCTGATCTACGGCGTGGGCGGCATCCTCGCGCCCTTTGCGGGGATCAAGCTGATCGATCTGCTGATCACGGCCGCGGGCCTTGCGTGAGCGGGAAGGTCATCCTTCCTCGGCGGCGAACCGGTAGCCGACCCAGGGCTCGGTCAGCAGATAGCGCGGCCGCGTCGGGTCGGGTTCGATCTTCTTCCGCAACTGGCCCATGAGGACCCGAAGGTGCTCCGGCTGGTCCACGGCGTGCGGCCCCCAGATCGCCTTCAGGATGGCGCGATGCGTGAGCACCTGCCCGGCGTGGCGCGCCATGAGGGTCAGTAGTTCGAGCTCCTTCGGGGTCAGCTTGATCTCGAGCTCGCCGCGCAGCGCACGATGACGGTCGAAGTCGATCGTCAGGTCGCCGCGCCGCAGTTGACCCGAATCGCCCGCCTCTCCCCCGTTTGCCCGACGCAGGGCGGCCCGCACACGCGCCAGCAGTTCTTCAGGGCCGAACGGCTTGGTCACGTAATCGTCGGCGCCCTCGTCGAGAGCCGTGACTTTGTCCCGCTCGGCGCCGCGCGCCGACAGCACCACGATGGGTGTGTCCCACCTCGCGCGGACGCGCCGGCACACCTCGATGCCGTCCATGTCGGGCAGCCCGAGGTCGAGCACGATCAGATCCGGGCGCTCGCCCTCGACACTGGCCAGGGCATCGCGGGCCGTGCCGGCCACGGTGACCTCGTACCCCCGCGACCGCAGCAGCGGCGCCATGGTCCGCTGAATGGAGACTTCGTCGTCGACGAGCAGCACGTGGAGGGGCCGGCTCATGAGGGGGCCTCGTCGATACCGTGGCCTTCCCTGACGGCGGTCGGAATCAACATGGTGAACACGGCGCCGCCATCCGCGTGATTCTCGGCCCACACGCGGCCGCCCTGGGCCGCGAGGAGGCCCCGGGTGATGGCGAGCCCCATCCCCGTGCCGAACGATCGATGCTGGGCGAGCGTGCCGCGAAAAAACCGGTCGAACAGGTACTGCGCATCCCGAGGCGAGATCCCCGGCCCGCGATCCCGGACGCGGATGGTCAGCCCGGCGGCGTCAGCGGTTGCGGTGACACTGACGGGCGTCCCGGCCGGCGCGTACTGCCCCGCATTCTCCAGCAGGTGAGCGAGTGCGGCCGAGGTCAAACGTGGATCAACCTGCACGGATCCGAGCGTGTCCGCGTCGAGCTCCAGCGGGTGACTCGAGAGCGCGTGCTCGACCTGCTGGATCGCCGCATCCACGATGTCCGCTGGGTGCACCCACTCGCGTTCGACATCGATGGCGCCCGTCTCGATGCGCGCCATGTCGACGATGTTCTGGAAGAGCCGGTTGAGACGGGCCACCTCGACGCCGATGACGTCGAGCTGGTCGCGCCTCAACTCGTCGTTCGTACCGGCAGCGCGCACGTTGCCCGCGGCCACGGTGATGGCCGTCAGCGGCGTCTTCAAGTCGTGGCCGAGCGAGGCCAGCAGCGCCGATTTCAGCTCCGCGCCCTGACGGAGGCGCTCCGATTCCTGTCGCTCTCCGAGCATCTTGGCCCGTTCGATGGCGATCGCGGCGACGCCGGCGATCGCGTCCAGCGTGCCTGGCTCGACAGACCGGCCGGACGCGGCCAGCAGGCCGACCGCGCGCATCCCGACGCGTAAAGGCACGAGGGTCACTCCCACGCCATCGGGCAGCGTCCAGGTCCGGTGCCCGCCGTAGCTCCGGGTCTGGGCGTCGAATTCGAGGGTGCCTCGCGCCGTCGCCAGCGCCTGGTCGAGTTCCACGTGATCCAGGACCACGGCGTCACTCGATCCGTGTACCTGCCACCCTTCAGCGATCGGCAGGCAGATGCCGACGTACTCGAAACCAAACCGCCGCGCCATGTGTCTCGCGAGCTCGTCGACAGCCTCGCGGCTGTCTGTCGTGAGCAGGATGTCGCGACTCAGGTCGAAGAGCCGGCCCAGTTCGTCGCGCCGCGCCATGGCGTCGTCGGCGCGGCTGCGCGCCGCGAGCGAGAGCCGGCTGCCGATGACGCTCACCGCGAGAAAGGCCCCGAGCGCGACCCCATTGAGCGGGTCTTCAAGATGGAACGTCCCGACCGGCGGCATGAAGAAGAAGTTCAACGCCAGCACGGACAACACCGAGACCGCCACCGCGACCCGCAGCGTGGACGCCGCCGAGACGAGCAGCACGATCAGCAGAAACGACAGGCTGGCGACGGTCGGGTTGCTGACATGGAGCGGGCCGACGAAGACGGCCGTGACCAGCGCGACGGCGGCGGCTCCGGCAGCGACGTGCCAGAATTCGCCGGGCAGGCGATGGTGCGTGGGGCGGACCGATGCTGATGCAGACACGGGGTCGGCGCCGCGGCGCCGCTTGCCATCTTAGTCCTTCGATGCACAAATACGGCAACGCATGTGTGCCCTCAGGGCTTGGCGGCGATGAGTCGGCGTCAGGCCTGCCGATTCCAGTGGAGCGCCGCTACATCGGCGAGTTCCTGATGAAGACGTGGTGCGCCAGCAGGGCGCCCATGCCGTCCTGGCCTTCAACGCGGACGATCGCAAGCAGTTGATTGGTGAGCGTCATCGGAATGTAGGTAATCGTAACCTTCGGGCCCTTGTCGAGCTCGGACTCAATCGACAACGTCGGCCCGCTCCACTTCGCCTTGTACTTGATGACGCCGTCGCCGGTCAGGAGCTCGTTCTTCTTGTCGTCGGTGATGAACTTGCGGCTCACTCCATCGCTGTTGGTCACGACCACCGCGCCGTCCGCCGAGACGATGGTCATTCCGGACGCCGGCTGGAGCATCGCCATGACCGCCGCGGGGTCGCGGCCGCCCTGGCCACCCCGGCCACCCATCCCGCCGGGCATGCCACCACCGCTCCCCCCCATGCCGCCGGGGGGCATGCCACCAGTGCCGCCCCGGCCGCCACCGCCGCCCATCCCGCCGCCTCGGCCTCCGCCGCCGCCCATCCCGCCACCGGACCCGCCCATGCCACCGCCGCCGCCCGAGGGGCCGCCGCGGCGGCCGCCGCCGGCACGGTCCTGGGCGTCGCTGAGGTTCTTCTCGAGCTTCCACGCGCCTATCACGCCGTCGCGCACCGCGAACGCGTCGGTCGGCCTGGCCTCCTGGGCGTACGTCATCGTCAGGCTGCCAAACACGGCGGCGAGCGCGAGTCCGGCGATTCTCGGGTTCATGCGAACACCTCTCTGGAACACGGGCAGGCTGGCTTCAGTGTCTCCGATCTTCAGACGCCGCGTCGTGCAAAACGTCTGCGACGGTCCGGTGACAAAACTGTGTCGCCCCTCGCCCCCTTTTGGGGTCAGGTCTGAGATGAGGTGCTTTTCCCCCTCCGGGGCCAGGTCTACCGTGAACCTGACCCCCAAAGGGGGAAAAGGCAGCAGTTCAGACAGCAGTTCAGACCTGACCCCGAAGGGGGAGTATTGAGCTAGACTGGCGCCGCAACGGAGGAATACGCCGATGGTCCGACGCCTGCTCGTGGCAAGTCTGCTGTTCATCGCCTGGGTCGCGTTCCCCCTGGAGGACGGCACGGCGCGGCTCCACGCGCAGTCGTCCGCGCCCGCCGCGGCGCCCGGCGCGACACCGGCCGGAGCTCCGGCTGCCGTGCCCGGCCTGCCCGCGATCCTGCCCCTGCGTGATCAGGCGGCCGTCTATAACGCATGGCTCAAGACACGCCTCGATCGCATCCTGCCAGAACTCATGCGGCAGGAAGGGTTCGACATGTGGCTCGTGATCTGCCGCGAGAACAACGAGGACCCGGTGTTCTCGTCGCTCGTGCCGTTCACGTCGCTCTATGCGAGCCGCACCTCTATCCTGGTGTTCTTCGATAAGGGCCCCCAGGGCGTCGAGCGCCTGACGGTCAGCCGCGCCGGCATCGGCGACCTCTACACGAGTGTCTGGGTGCCCGAGAAGATCGAACAGTGGGCGCGCCTCGCCGAGGTCATCAAGGAGCGCAACCCGAAGGTGATCGGGATCAACGAGTCCGACGCCTTCAATTACGGCGACGGCCTGACCGGCACGCTCAAGAAGAAGCTCGTCGCGGCGCTGCCGCCCGACTACCAGGGCCGGCTGAGATCTGCGGAACGTCTCGCGATCCGCTGGCTCGAGCGCCGGTCGGCCGACGAGATGGAGATCTACCCGCAGATTGTCGCCATCGCGCACGGAATCATCGCCGACGCGTTTTCGAATCGCGTGATCACGCCGGGCGTCACGACCAACGAGGACGTCGTCTGGTATTTCCGGGAGCGGTCGCGGCAGCTCGGTCTGACCAACTGGTTCCATCCGTCAGTCGACATCCAGCGGCCGAAGGACAGCCCGTACGGCGACAGCCCGGTGATCCACCGCGGCGACCTGCTCCACTGCGATTTCGGCATCACGTATCTCAAGCTCTGCACGGACACGCAGCAGATGGCCTACATGCTGAAGGACGGCGAAACCGAGGCGCCGGCGGGCCTGCGCGCGGCGTTCGCCCAGGGCAACCGCCTGCAGGACATCCTGCTGGCCGAGATGAAGACGGGGCTGACCGGCAACCAGATCCTCGCGGCGTCGCTGAAACGCGCGAGGACGGAAGGGCTCACGCCTTCGATCTATACGCATCCCATCGGCTTCCATGGCCATGCCGCCGGCGTCAATTTCGGCATGTGGGACCAGCAGGGCGGCGTCTCTGGCACCGGCGATCTCCCGCTGTTCGAGGACACGGCGTTTTCGATCGAACTGAACGTGCGAACGACCGCGCCGGAATGGCCGAACCAGGAGGTCCGCATCCCGCTCGAACAGGACATCCTCTATCGGAAGACGGGTCCGTCCTGGCTCGACAGGCGGCAGACCGCGCTCATTCTGATCAAGTAGGCGGGAAACCCGGCGTGCGATATGTCCGTATGATCAGCTAGCGGCGCCACGACGTCCGGCGCCTGGAGGCGAGACATGGCTGGAGCCGAGTTCTACCAGACACTGCGCGATCGGGTCGCAGGCTACACGGGCGAGTATGCCGACTACGTGCTGCTGCTCCCCGACCTCTTCCTGCTCATCACGCGGCTGATGCTCGACGGCCGCGTCGAGGGCCGTCACAAGATCTACATGGGCGCGGCGCTGGTCTACGTGATCTCACCGATCAATCTCATCTCCGAGCGGCGGTTCGGCGTCCTCGGCTATCTCGACGACCTGGTCGTAGTGGTGGCCGCGTTGAACAACCTCGTCAACGAGATTGACCCGGCCATTGTCACCGAGCACTGGTCAGGCAAGGCCGACCTGCTGACGTCGATGCAGAGGATTCTGGCGCAGGCCGACAATCTGGTTGGCGTAGGCCGGCTCGAGAAGATCCTCGCAGCCTTGGGCATCCGTCGGCCGGCGACGGGTCCGGTGCTGTAGTCGCCCGGTTCGAAGTCCGTCAGGACGTCTTCCCGCGACACCCTTCTCTCGCTCGGGGGTCCAGCCGGTGTGGGCTTCTTCCGAGAGTCGATGATGATCGCCTCGCTTCAGTCGGGTGTATTCCGACCGAGGAAGACGCCAGCCACCAGCGCCAGCAGCATGAACACGGCAAACGTCACCACGGCGGCTTCCAGCGCCAACTTCCGTGGCATCCTCGTATCCGGGAAGTGATGCGTATACTCGCCGAAGGTGATGAGGTACGCCATCATCGCGGCCAGCACCCCAAACACACCGCCGAGCAACGCGAAGAACCGGAGCGTCATCGCATGCACGCGCGGCTGGCCCGCCGGGTGGCGGCGTGCCCTCCGACGCACCTGACCTCACCGGGCGGTTCATCGATGCCCCGCGACCGCAAGACCGCCTCCACCCCCATTCGCAACGTGAGCGCGTGCCCGTGGGCCGTCCGAGCGAATGCGCGGAGGCTCGTCACGTCCCATTCGATATGCCTGGCGCGCAACCCATCGCTCACCAGTCGCTCCGCAGCAGCCTGGCTCAGCGGGCCCAGCCGAATCAGCGCCGCCGCGCCGAGTGCGCCCCGCAGCCGTTCGAGCGCCGTCGCGTCGAGCGATCGCTCCACGATGACCAGCCACGACGCGTGATCGGATTGAACCTCAGCACTCAGGAACCTGAGTCTGGGCGTGGTCACGGCGACCACGTCATCCAGCACACCGACCACCCGCCCGCTGACACGAGAGGCGGCAGTCCGAATCTGACGATCGATCTCGCGTCGCGTGCTGTTCCCGTCCACGAAGACGAAGTGGTACGCACCTGCACTCATGTCGGCGAGCCTTCGGACGAGCGCCGTGCGTCCCGAGCCGAATGCCCCCGTCAAGACGATGTTGCGCCTGGCGTCGAGGAGCGTGCGCAGACGGGACAGGTCCCGGGAACGTCCGACAAACGGTGTCATCGCACGACCTCGATGTGGGGGGTCACGCCTGCCAGCCTGCTCCCGAGGTCAGCCGGTTTCAGCCCGCCCAACCGAACCCGCACATTGTGGGTCGCGCTCCCAGCCTGAACCTCGACCGCGAGTGTCGTCCCCGGCTCCTGGTCGTCGGGGAACCGGGCAAGCGAGAGTCGGCGGATCACCCGCTTGTCGAGGCATGTCACGCTGACGCCGAATACGAGATCGCCCGGTGCCAGGGGTGCCTCGCTCTGGCCGATGAGGAGCCCGCCGCCTGTCACCACACAGCAGGCCCACGGTGACCCGCACCGCCTTCGCCCTCTGTGCGAGGGGAGCCAGGTCTCACGCCCCAGGAGGATGTCCACAAGCGGTTCATCCCCCAGAACCAGCGGCGCCAACTGGCTCCTGAGGAACGGCGGAATCTCGGATGCCAACGCGAGCGACGGCAGCTCGCCGGCGTCGATACGGGCCGCTGCAATCGTCGTCCGCCGCCACGCACGGAGCGCAGCCCGAACAAGGTCGATGCCCGTTGACGAGAAGGCGATCGTCTCCGTCGTCGATCGGTCTCGTTCAACGAATCGCACGGCGACCCAGCCGAGCGTCAGCGCCTCTCCGATGCTGACGGAGAGCACGTTGTCAAAGGGCACCGATCGCACCGCAGGCGCCGTCCCTGCCTGGTGGGGGTCGTGGGTCAACACGAATCGCGTCTTCGTCACGGCGAGCGCGTGGGAACCCGATGGTGCCGCCACGCCGAATGGCCCGGCCTCGGCGCCGCGGCGCGGAGCGTAGATGAGACAGGTGACGGGATCGCCGGCATCGAGCGCACCTGCCATCAGGGCGGCATGATGTCCAGCCAACTGGTCGACGGCATCGGCCTGGTACACCCAGCACTCGTTTCCGGTGAACGAGCGGTCGGACATGCGGCTCCGAGTCCCTGAAGCCGGGCGCTCTGGATGTGCGTCACTGCGCGCGCAGGTCGTGCAGGCGCGAGCGCAACCTCAACCGGCGCAGCCCGGGCGGGCCGTGTTGAAGGAGTCATCATCCCAATCGTGTGACCGGGCGGTTCGAGGCGGACTCCATCGCCGATCGAGTTGTACGGCGCGAGTGTAGCACGGCGGGTGCAGGACCGGGGCCGGGAGCGGCGATTGAGCTTCGCGCCGTGTACTGCTATTCTCCCTCGACGGGTGTTGGAGTTCACCCCGAACCGCCCTGGCTGTCGACCGCCATCAGGGCAGATGACTCCTACGAGCAAGGGCTCGGGGGGTGTCTGCCTCCCGACCCATACGGATCGGGGATGTGTTCATGTCGCAGCATTCGGATGCCGACCAGGGGTTGAACGAGAACCATCTCCGACACATCTACGCGACATGTCTGCATCTCGACCGGCTTCTCAAGGCCATCGAGACGGCCATGGATCCGGCGAGCCGCCGCAACCCATTCCACCCCTACGAGCACGTCCTCTCCCCGGAGACTCGCGACGGGATTCGAGAGGTCCTCCGGGGATTCCGCGCGACGATCCTGCCGGTGCTGACGCGGCATCGGATCCCTCTCCCGCTGGCCGACCAGGACAGGTTCGCCATCCAGTCCACCATCGAGTTCATCGATGCCGACATCGTGGAACTGCAGCCGGAGTACATGGGTGGCTATGGGAAGCTGGATGATCGCGCGCGAACCGATCTGACGGCCATCGTCGCCGAGTTCTCCGGTCATCTCTCGGCCTTGCGGTGGGTCCTGGATCAGGATCGTGGCGCCGCCCAGTCCCACAAGGTGCACGATGGCGGCGAGTGACCGTTCAGCCGCGGAACGCCTGCACGCAGAAGATGCCTGCCATGCAGGTCGTCCAGCATCGTCGATCGGCCACCTGGCCGCGCTGATTCCCCTCGCGGAGTCGTTGGGATCGATGGTCGTCGCGGGCGAACTCCAGCGCCTCGTCGCCCGCCTGCGGGCCGGTCACGTCTATCTGGCGTGTCTCGGCCAGTTCAAGCGCGGGAAGTCGACGCTGATCAATGCCATGCTCGGCGAGGCCGTCCTGCCCACAGGGGTCACCCCGGTCACGTCTGTTGTCACGGTCGTCAAGCACGGCGTCTCCGATGATGCCGAGGTTCAACTCCTCGACGGCACGTCGCTGACGGTCTCCAGGGATGCGATCGCTGACTACGTGACGGAGCGGCACAATCCCGGCAATCGTAAGGGTGTGGCGGTGGTCACGGTGTCGATCCCCAGCCCCCTGTTGGGCGGAGGCCTGTGCCTGGTGGATACGCCGGGCGTCGGGTCGGTCGTTGCCGAGAACTCACTGACCACTCGCAGGTTTCTTCCGCAGGTTGACGCCATCCTCTTCGTCGTCGGGGCGGATCCGCCCGTCTCCGGCGATGAGCTCGACATGCTCGCACAGGTCAGCGCCCGGACGCGCGAGTTGGCGGTCGTCCTGAACAAGGCTGACCGTGTCAGCGCGACCGACCTTGGCGAGGCGGCCACCTTCACCGAACGGGTCGTCACCTCACGGCTCGGCCGGCCCACGGGACCGCCGCTCTGTGTCAGTGCGACCGAACACTTGGCAGGCCAGGTCACGCGAGACTGGCCGGCAGTGGTTGCGTGGATCAGGCGCATCGCGGCGAGTTCGAATGCGGTTCTCCAGCGCTCGGCAGAACGCCACGTTCTCCGCCTGGCGCTCCAGCTCCAGGGCGAGGTGCGGGAGCAACGAGAGGCACTGACCCGCCCGCTGCGTGACTCCGAGACTCGCCTCGGCGAGATTCGCACGCTCGTGAGGGAAGCGGAGCTGGCGCTGCACGATTTGCACGCGTTGCTGGCGCTCGAGCAGGAACGACTGGGCGGACAGTTCGCCACGTGGCGGAAAGCGTTTCTGGACCGCGCACGCCCGCAGGCCCGGCAGGAGATCGAGCAGGCGTTGGAGACCCTGAGGCAGCGCGCCGCGTACGGGCCATCCCTGGAGTTGGCCCGGCACATCGCACGGTCATGGGTGTTGCGGTGGTACGAAGACCGTGAGCCGGAGGCCGGGGCGGAGTACGCGAAGGCCATGGCGCGGTACACGGACCGCGCGCGGGCGCTGATCCGCCACGTCGGGTCGCTCATGCAGGCGGACACGGACGCGCACGGCTCGATACTCGTCGATGGCCCTGCGCTGACCATGAAGGTCGACTTCTACTTCATTGATATGCTGTCGTACACTGGCTTGGGCTTCCTGGAATGGCTCGTGGACACGGCTGGCCCGCCCCGCCTCGCTCGGGCCCTCGCCCGGCGGAGGACAACGCGCTACCTCGATCAGCTGATCGTCACGAATAGTGCCAGGGTCATCAACGACTTCAGCGAACGGGTGCTGAAGAGCCGCAGAGCGTTGGAGCGGGACATTCGGACGAACTTGCATCTCCTCGTGTCCGGGGCCGAGCGTGCCTTCGATCGGGCCCAGGCCAGGCATGCCGAGGGAGCCGGAGCGGTCCGCGACGCCCTTGCCCAGCTCGAATCGACAGATCAGCAACTCCTTGTCTTCACAGACCGGCGTGACGCCGGCGCATCGGAACGCATGCAGGAAGGAATGGCATCATGAACTCCGGAATCGGCCTGGGACGCGAGATCGAAGAGTTGTCGGCATTGGAGATCCTCGACTCGAGGGGCAACCCGACGGTGCGGGTGTCGATCAGGTTGGCGAATGGGATCAGGGCGGCGGCCTGCGTGCCGTCGGGGGCATCAACCGGAGAGAACGAGGCCGTCGAACTGCGGGATGGCGACAGGAAGCGGTACGGCGGGAAGGGCGTGCTGAAGGCCGTCGACAACGTCAACACGCTCATCGGGCCGCGCCTCGTCGGCGTGGACGTGACGCACCAGCGCGAGATTGACGCAATGATGATCGCGCTGGACGGCACCGCCAACAAAGGGAAGCTCGGCGCCAACGCCATCCTGGGCGTGTCGATGGCCGTCGCCAGGGCGGCCGCATCCTCCACGGGATTGCCCCTCTATGCGTATCTCGGCGGGCCGGGCGCCGTGCGTCTGCCGGTGCCGATGATGAACATCCTCAACGGCGGCAAGCATGCCGACAACAGCGTGGATTTTCAGGAGTTCATGGTGATGCCGGTGGGTGCGCCGAGCTTCGCTGAGGCGCTGCGCGCGGGCGCCGAGACGTTTCACGCGCTCAAGACCATTCTGAAGAAGCGCGGGTACGAGACCTCGGTCGGCGACGAGGGCGGCTTCGCGCCCAATCTGAAGAGCAACGAGGAAGCGTGTGAGGTCATCCTCGAGGCGATCCACGCGGCTGGGTACACGCCCGGCAAGGATGTCTCGATTGCGCTCGACCCGGCCGCATCGTCGTTCTTCGAGAACGGCGCCTATGACCTGGCGAAGTCGCGGCAAGGCACGAAGTCGCACGCCGAGATGACGGACCTCTATCGGGACTGGATCACCAAGTACCCCATCGTGTCGCTTGAGGATGGTCTGGCGGAGAACGACTGGGAGGGATTTCGGGCGCAGACGGCAGCGCTGGGCGATCGCATCCAGATCGTGGGCGACGACATCTTCGTCACCAACACCGCGTTCATCGCGCGGGGCATCCAGGAGTCGTCGGCCAATGCGGTGCTCATCAAGCTCAATCAGATCGGCACGGTTTCCGAGACCATCGAGGCGATTGACCTGTGCCGGCGCGCCGGCTGGGGATTCGTGATTTCGCATCGCTCGGGAGAGACGGAAGATGCCTTCATCGCCGACTTCGCCGTCGCGATGGGCGGGGGCCAGATCAAGACGGGGTCGGCGTGCCGAAGCGAGCGCATCGCCAAGTACAACCGTCTCATCGAAATCGAAGCGGAACTGGGCCGTGCTGCCGTGTTTACGAACCCCTTCGCGCGCTAATCCGTGGGGATGCGGCATGGATGTGAAGCCCTCCGTTCGACCAGGAGATCGTCATGACTGAAGTCTGGGCCCGCGCGGCGCTCTGGCTCGGGCTGGCGTTGGTGGCGACGCTGCTGTCGATACGCCTTCGGGTCGCCACCGCCCTTTCGGAGATCGTGGTGGGCACGGTCGCCCAACTCCTGATCGGGGTGACGGTCGGCCAGGCATTGCTCGGGACGTCGGACGCGTGGGTCACGTTTCTGTCGGGAACCGGGGCCATTCTCCTGACATTCCTCGCCGGCGCTGAACTCGACCCCGCGATCTTCCGCGCCAAGTGGAAGGAGTCACTGAGCATTGGATTCCTGAGCTTCCTCGTCCCGTTCCTGGGATGCGCCGCGTTCGCGTACCTCGTCCTCCACTGGACGCCACGGGCGAGTTGGCTGGCAGGCGTGGCGATGTCGACCACGTCGGTCGCGGTCGTCTATGCGGTGATGCTCGAGCTGGGCCTCAACAGCACGGACTTCGGCAAGTCCCTCCTGGCGGCCTGCTTCGTGACCGATCTGGGCACGGTGGTCGCCCTGGGGCTGATCTTTGCGCCGTTCACCGTGCGGACGCTGGTGTTTGTCGGCGCCGGGGCTGTCGCGATGTTCGTGCTGCCCTGGCTGACGCCCCGGTTCTTCCGAGCCTTCGGTGGCCGTCCGTCAGAGCTCGAAGCGAAGTTCCTGCTGCTGATCCTCTTCGGCCTCGGGGCCCTCGCGACGTGGGCTGACAGTGAAGCCGTCCTGCCCGCGTACCTGGTTGGCATGGTGCTGGCCGGCACCGTAGGCAAGGACCATGCGCTGGTGCGTCGCCTGCGAACGGTTACGTTTGGTCTGCTCACCCCGTTCTACTTCATTCGAGCCGGCTCGTTCGTATCGGTGCCATCGCTTGTCGCGGCACCCGCGAGCGTGCTCGGCCTGCTGGCAGCGAAGCTCGTCGCCAAGTCCATCGGCGTGTGGCCGGTCGCCCGCCTGTTCCGCTACCCTCGCACGGAAGCGGCGTACACGACGCTGCTCATGTCAACCGGGCTGACGTTTGGCAGCATCTCGGCCCTCTTCGGCCTCACGCACAAGATCATCACGCAGACGCAGTACTCCATCCTCATCGCCACCGTCATCGGCAGCGCCGTGGTCCCCACGCTGGTTGCCAACGCCTTCTTCATTCCGCGATACTTGCTGCCGCGCGCTGAGGGTGCGCCGGCCATGCCCTCGGAAGCTCTTACGAATCGGGAGACCCCATGACGATCCAATCGGATCCTGACGGTGTGTCCGCCGTCCTGCCCCAGCGAATCCTGGTGGCGTTCGACGGTTCGCCGTATGCCGAGTACGCCTTCGAGGTCGCGCTCAGCCTGGCCGCCCTGGCTCGTGCTCGGCTGGGCATGGTGTCCGTCGCGACCCTGCCGGAGCCCCCGAGTTCGGTCGAGACGCGAGCCACGATTGAGTCGGCGACCGAGCACTATGAGGAAGCGTATGAGCGGCTGCGCAGGCACGCCGAGACGCGGGGGCTCACGCTCGAAACCCGTGTGCTGGTCGGCCATCCGGCGGAGCAGATCATCCGGCTCGCGGCCGACACGCACGTGGATCTGATCGTGGTCGGCCATCGCGGGCGGTCCCGCATCAGCCAATGGGTCTTTGGATCCGTGTCGAAACGCATCGTCAACCATGCCCCATGTTCGGTACTCGTGGCGAGGCGCCCATAATGGGCCGTCTGCTCCCATTTCTGCTCGTCGGCGTCGGAGGATTCGTGGGCGCCAACGCGCGTTATGTCGTGGCCAAGTGGGTGGGTTCCATGACGGCCGCGCGGTTTCCGGTCGGCACCTTCGTGATCAATGTCAGCGGATCGTTTCTGCTGGGCCTCCTTGGCGGGTTGCTGGCCGCGCGGCTCGTCCCTCAGAGCGACAACGTCCGCCTGGCCATTGGCGTCGGCTTCCTTGGCGCGTTCACGACGTTTTCGACGTTTGAGTTCGAAACACACGCCCTCTTCGAAGATGGTGTGTGGTTGCCGGCACTCACCAACATCTTCGTCAGCCTGTTCGTCGGACTGCTCGCCGTCCGCGCAGGCCTGGTGCTCGCGCGGAGCTGGTTCGCGGGATGAGGCTGCCATGAAACTCGAAGCCGAGCAGGTGCTGTGTCGGTTCCATTTGTCGAACTTCGTCCACCACCACGGCGAGCCGCTGTACCAGTGGATCGTCGAGACGGCCCGTCACGACGGCCTGCAGGGCGCGACCGTCCTCAAAGGCGTCATGGGACTGCGGCCCGATGGCTCACTCCTGCAGGAGACCCGCTGGGCTCCCTCCCAGGAACTGCCCGTGATCGTCGAAATCGTAGACGGCCCCAAACGCATCGAAGCGTTATTGGCCCGCGTCGAACCTTTCTTCTCCGAAGGCGAAATCACGCTGGAACGGGCGCACGTGGTGCTCTACCGGGGAGACCGGGACGCTCTGCGACGTCCCCCTCCGGCGATTGACGTGATTGCATCTCAGGACAACAGCGCCGCGTGGGAGGTCAAGACCATGAAACTGCCCGAAGAGGGAGTCCTGCTGCGCATCTTCATGGGGGAATCCGATCGGGAGCCCGGCCGGGATCGCCCACTCTACGAAGCGATTGTGCGCCGGGCCCGGGAGGCGCATCTCGCGGGAGCCACCGTCCTCAAGGGGCCGATGGGCTACGGCAAGAACTCACTGGTGCACTCGGCAAAGCTGCTCGAGCTGTCGACCGATCTTCCGGTGGTGATCGAGATCGTGGACGCCGAGGAGAGGATCAAAGCGTTCTTGCCGACGGTCGACGAACTCGTCACCGAGGGCATGGTCACGCTCGAGGCCGTCCGCGTGATCAAGTACGTCGCATCGCCCAGCCGAAGCTAGCCTGGCGCGGACTGAGCGTCGATCGCATCACGCGTGCCGCCGATCCTGGCGCCCCCCCACCAGGATGAGCGCCATCGTGCCTGCGCCCATCAGTAGCGCGGCGACGGTGAAGCCCAGCACGGGCGACACGAGCGTCCAGAGCGCTCCGACACCCGCGCTCGAGATGAACCTGGTTGTGCCATTCACGGTGCCGAGCGCGCCGTAGGCGGTGCTGAGGTTCGTGGCGCTGACAAGGTTGGCCGTGACGGATGGTTCGAGCGCTTCCTGCGAGGCTGTGTAGAGACCGGCGATCAGGAAGATCGCGCCAAGGACGAGCAGGTTGCCCTTGCCGAACGCGAAGGCCGCCGCCGTGAGCACGGCGGTGGCCGTGCCGAGGGCGTACCCGAGGATGAGCACGGTCAACTGGCCGTATCGGTCGGCGAGCACGCCGATCGGATACGACGTGATGACCTGGACGATGTTGCGCCAGACATACAGGAGCCCGGCGGCCTGCGCGGCCTGCACCACCCCGATCGACGGCGTCAGCAACTGGGTGGCCGCCAGGATCAGCAGTGAATGGGAGAAGTCGCCCGCACCGAACACGCCAACTGCACCCAGATACCGCGTGAACCCGGCCGGCAGCCCGCGCAGCGCGGTGAAGAACCTCAGCGCGGGATTGGCCGAGTGCCCGGCGTCCCGCACGAGCGCCAGAAACGCCAGGGCGGCCAGGACGCCGGGAATGAGCGTGAGCCAGATGACGAGGCGGAACGGCCCGGCAGCGTCCGGCCAGGCGAACCGCTGCGCCCAGCCCAGGAGCGTCACGCCGAGCAGCGGACCGACGACGGCCCCTACCGTGTCCATCGCACGATGGAAGCCGAACGCCCGCCCTCGCGTCTCCGGGCCAGTGGCCTGCGCCACGATCGCGTCGCGCAACGGACCGCGCAGGCCCTTACCGAACCAGGCCACGAGCCGTCCCACGAGCAGAAGCGGCCAGCCGGCGGCCATCGCAATCAGCGCCTGTCCCAGCGGGGTCAACGCGTAACCCAGGATGACGAGGATCTTGCGGTGGCCGAGCTTGTCGGCCACGTAACCGGCGATCATTCTTGTGAAGCTCGAGACGGCGTCCGCAATCCCCTCGATGAAACCGAGCGCCGCCGCCGGGATGCCAAGCACGGCCAGGAAGCCTGGCAGAATGACCGTGGTCGTTTCGTAGGAGAAGTCCCCCAGTGCACTGGTCAGCCCCGCGCCGAACACCGTGCGATTCAGCCACCGGGGCGGGCCGCCGGGCGCTGCCGAGGTTGTCGTCGTGGGTGCTGTCATGCCGATGGCTCCATGACCGACCGTTCGAACATCAGCGAGCGCGGCTCGTGACCCTCGAGTAGTAGTCCTCCAACGTCAGAACGTCGACGGCGAGTCCCCCAGCCCTCAGTGCTTCGACGAATCCAGCCACGCCACCTTTGGCGCGCACCTCGCATACCTGGTGCGTGGGACGTTGCCAGACACCCACGGGACCGACAGCGGCGAGGCGTGCCGCGGTCGAGCACGATCAGGAAGTCGCACACCCGCTCGACGTCACTCAGGACCGCTTGGTGTCCACCAGCCGCCGGAAAAAGAAAAACTCCAGTCGGGGGGGTGCCCTCGACAGGAGTTATCAGCCGCGTCCGCAGCGGCGGTTCTGTGTGGCGAACTCCTTCGCCCGTTGCGCTCACCAGAGTATACCGCGTCTCGAGCACGCGCGCCCGCGGTGCGGAACTCCGCGGTCTTCCTGCTTCGCGTTGACAGGGATTGGAGTCGGCGCTAGCATCGAGACACATTCGGACCGGCGGTGGAGTTCGCCCACGTCCCGCGCCGCGGGACCAATGACTCCTTTCAGGCGATGCCTGAGAGGAGTCTTTGTTTTTTGGGGGCTGCCGGCGTCCATCGTCGCCCGACGGCAGGGATATGGAGTGGTTCCCGTGACACATCGATACCAGACATCGACGCTCGTCGGGCCGGACGGGTCGGATCATCCCACCGGGCAGGATCACAATGTCGTGGCCTTGGGGTGGGTGGCGTTCTTCGGCGGGTTTGCGCAGGACATGATCCAGCCTATCCTGCCGCTTTTCTACTCCTCGGTGCTTGGCCTGAACAAGGAGTTCATCGGGCTCATCGAGGGATCGTTGATGACGGTCGTGAGCCTGATGAAGATCGCGGCCGGTTACCTCTCCGACTTTCTCCGAAAGCGGAAAGCCATCGTCTTCGTCGGCTATGCCCTGTCGGCGGCGGCGCGGTTCTCGCTGGGCCTGGCGGGCTCCGGCACGGCGGTCTTCGGCCTGCGGCTCATCGATGGCGCGGGCAAAGGCCTCAAGGACGCTCCACGCGACGCGTTGGTCGCCAGTTCGGCTGGCACGAGGAAGCTCGGGTTCGCGTTCGGTGTCCAGCGAATGCTCGACACGCTCGGCTCTGTCGTCGGCCCGCTCGTGACGTTCGGGCTGCTGCGGGTGTGGGTCAACCGGCCGGGTAAGTACCAGGCGATCTTCTTCGTGGCCGGCGTGATCGCGGCCGTGACGTTGCTCATCATCGGGCTCGCGGTGCGAGAGCGGCAAGCGGCCGTGGCAAAGCAGCGCATCTCCCTGGCCGTGCTTCGGGGGCCCTTTGCCGGCTTTCTGGCGGTCATGCTGCTGTTCACGCTGGGCAACTCATCCGATGCGTTCATCATCCTCCGCGCGCAGGACGTGGGCGTCGCGAGCGTGCTGATCCCGGTGGTCTATGCCCTGTTCAACCTGGTTTCCGCCGCGGCCGCCATTCCAGCAGGACGGCTGTCTGATCGCATTGGCCGCCGCCGCGTGATTGCCTGCGGGTGGACGGTGTATGCGATCGCCTATCTGGGATTTGCCCTGGCCAACAGTCCCTGGATGATCTGGGTGCTGTACGCGTTCTATGGCCTGTTCTATGCCTTCAGCGAAGGCGCCGCCAAGGCCATGGTGGCCGAGTTGGTGTCGGAGGAGAGCCGCGGTACGGCCTTTGGGCTGTACAACGCCGCGGTTGGCGTGATGGCGCTTCCGGCAAGCCTCGTCGCGGGTGTCCTGTGGCACCGGATCTCGCCCGCTGCCCCGTTTGCGTTTGGCGCCGCGCTGGCGGGCCTGGCGCTGTTCGGGTTGTGGTTCGTGCCTCCTGCGCCCGCAAGCCCGCGCTAACCACAACGATCTGATCCGAGAGGCCGTCGTCACGACCCTGTCCTGAACGTCCTCGCGAGTCGATCGAAGATGCCCTCCAGAAGATCCAACGCCCGCAGGCGCGCGATCATCGGTTCCGGGTCGTAGACAATCCGGTGAAACTGCACGGCGCCGTCGTGAATCACGGCGTAGCTGCCGTGCGGGTTCCCATCCTTCGGCATGCCGATGCTGCCCGGATTGATGACCACACCTCCTCCGACGGGGCGCGCGAACGCCAGATGGGTATGCCCCACGAGAACGCGCTGACCGCTAATTTCGCCCAGGGCAGCCTGCCAGCGTGCGTCCGACGAGTCGGGCTGGACGTATTCGTGGAGGGGCTCCGCCGGTGCCGCGTGCACCAGGTGCCAGCGTCGTCCCCCATCGTCCACCGTCCGCGTGAGCGGGAGGGTCCCCAGGTAAGACAGCTCGTCGCGAGTCAGGGTGGCGCGAAGACAATCCCGTGTGGCGATCGACGCCTCCAGATAGGCCGGCGCGCTTTCGCACGGCTCGCCGGTGGCCATGGCGTGATCGTGGTTGCCTCGGACCACGTCGGTCGCGTGCGAACGTACCCAGTCGATGACGTCGCTGGCGTCCGGACCGTAATCGACGAGGTCGCCCAGGCACACGATGCGATCGAACCGACGGAACTGACTTTCCCACTGAAGCTCGATCGCCCGCAAGGCGTCGATGTTGCCGTGAATGTCCGAGATGACCAGTGTGCGCACGTGTCACGCGTTCGCTAAGGCCGTCCGCCAAGCCGCCTCAGCAGATAGAACGCCGCAGGCGTCGCGACAAGGGACAGCAGCACCGACATACACAGCGCGCCAATCACGGCGACGGCCAGCGGCTTCAGCATGTCCGCGCCCGACCCCACGCCGTAGGCCAGCGGCAGCATCCCCAGCGCCGCCGCCAACGACGTCATCAGGACCGGACGCAGCCGCCGCCGGCCCGACCGCACCAGTGCCTCGACCAGTGACTGGCCGTCGGCGAGCAGGTGCTCCACGAAGTCGAGCATGAGGATGCCGTTTTTCGCGACGATGCCGACGCCGATGATGGCGCCGAGGAACGAGACGACGTTCAAGGACGTTCCCGTGATCCAGAGCGCAAGGACGGTGCCGAACAGCGCCAGCACGGCGCCGAATACGATGGCGACCGGCTCGACAAACGACCGGAACTCGATCAGCAGAACGGTGAAGACCAGCACGATCGCCGAGAGCAGCACGATCAGCAGGTTGCGGAACGACTCCTGTTGCTGTTCATAGAGCCCACCGTACTCGATGGACCCGGCCGGCATGGACGTCTGACGCGCGAGGGCTTGGCGTATCTCGGCCATCGCACTGCCGAGATCGCGCCCCTCGAGGCGGGCCGTCACCGCGACGTTCTGTCGGAGGTCTTCGCGCCGCAGTTCCAGCTGTCCGGGCTCTTCCACGATGTCCACCACCTGCGACAGGCGCACCTCGGTGCCGTCCGGGGCGCGTAGCGGCAACTCGCGGAGCGTCGCCAGGCGGTCCGTCTGGGACGGGTCGACCTTCACGCGGATGTTCACGACCCGGTCGCCTTCCAGCACGGAGGACGAGGTCTCCCCCAGCATGGCCACGTTGACCGCCGTCGCGATGTCGGCGGCGGTCAGCCCGAACCGCCGGGCGTCGGGGCGGACCTTCAGGCTGACCGACGAACCCGCGTACACCAGACCGTCGAACGTGTCGACGACGCCCGCAATCTTCTTGAGCTGCGCTTCGACCTCCGGTGCACGCTGCTTCAGGAATGCGGCATCGGTCGAGAACAGTTTGACCTCGATGGGCTTGGGCGCCCACATCAGATCGCCGATCAGGTCCCCCAGGATGCCCGGGAATTCCCAGTTCACACCCGGCAGCGCCTCATTGAAGCGGCGCCGCAATTCGGAGATGACGTCTGCCGTCTTCCGAGCTCGATCGGCTCTCAGCTTGACAAGGAAGTCGCCGGTGTTCGGCTCGGCAATCGACAGGGCCAGCCTGGCTCCCGTTCTCCGCGAGTAGCTGTCCACCTCGGGCACGCCGCGGAGGATGGCCTCGGCCTGCAGCAGTTGCCGATTGGTTTCGGACAGGCTGGTGCCGGGCGGCGTGAAGTAGTCGATGACGAAGCCGCCCTCGTCCATGGGCGGCAGGAACTCGCTGTCGAGTTGCGTGTAGATCATGGCGCCGGCGGCCAGCACCAGCGCGCACGCGCCGAGCGTGATCCAGAGATGCCCGAGCGCCACGCGCACGGCGGCTTCATAGGCCCGGACGGCGCGACGCAGCACGGGCCCGCCGCTATCCTCCGCCGGCGATCCGGCGCCTTCCCGCGGTGGCCTGATGAGCCACGCGGCCAGGGACGGCGTCAGCGTCAGGGCCAGGACCAGCGACATCAGCAGCGAGACGACCATTGTGAGCGCCAGCGCCCGGAAGAATACCCCGGTGATGCCGTCGAGAAACGCCAGCGGGATGAACACCACCACCGGGGTCAGCGTGGAGCCGACCAACGGGCGGGTGATCTCGGCCAGCGCCTGCTGCACCGCGGCGGCCCCTCTCAACCCGGCCATCATCCGCGCGTGAATCGCCTCCACGACGACGATCGCATCGTCGATGATCAGGCCGATGGCCGCGGCAATGCCTCCCAGCGTCATGAGGTTGAAGCTGAGGCCCATCAGCTTCATGGCCACCACGGTGACGAGCACGGTCACCGGGATCACCAGTATCGCAACGAGCGTCGTGCTCCAGTTCTTGAGGAACAGGTAGATGATGACAATCGACAGGATGAGCCCGAAGATGATGGCTTCCCACACGCTTCGCACCGATTCCCGCACGATCACGGACTGGTCGTAGAAGAACGCCAGCTTCATGTCCGGCGGCAGCTCGCGCCTGAGGGCCTGAAGCTCCTCCTGCAGCCGGCTGGCGATGTCGAGCGTGCTGCCGTCCGGCTGGCTGCGGATGTTCAGCAGCACCGCGTTGACGCCGTCGGCGGTCACGATGTTGAAGACCGGCTCCGGGCCCCGCTCGACCCGCGCCACGTCCTTCACGCGCACCGGCGAGCCGTCGACGACGGCCACCACGAGGTCGGCAATCTCGGCGATCGAGTGCAGACGCCCGTCGACGGTGGACAGGTACAGCGTGTGATTCTCTTCCAGCATCCCGGTGGGCGCCACCAGGTTGTTCAGGGCGAGCGCCTCCGTGATCTGGGTCACTCCGAGCCGGGCCGCCTGGAGGCGGCCGGCGTCGACAATGACGTGGAACTCGGGCGTGCGGCCGCCCACCAGGTCAACGCGCGCGACCCCCGGAATTCGAAGAAACCGCAGCTTCAGGTTGTAGCGCGCGGTCTCCCACAATGACGTGATGTCCCGCGTCGCGCTGGTCAGGCTGACGCCGATGATGGGAAACGCAGAAAAGGTGAGGCGGTGGACGGCCGTCGAGGCCGTCGGCGGCAGCACGCTCCGAATCTGGGACAGCCGGCTCAAGACGTAGAGTTCGGACTGCACCATGTCGACCGACCACGAGAAGAAGACGCTGATTTCGGCCGATCCTCTGCCCGTTGCGGAACGGACCTTGACCGACCCGGGGATGTCCTTCATCGCCTCTTCGATCGGCCGGGTGATGGTCGCCATCATCTCGTCGGCGGGCATGACGCCGTTGTCGGCCAGAATGACCACGCGGGGGAAATTCGTCTGCGGGAACACGGACGAGGGCACGTACATGGCCGCGTAGACGCCGCCCAGGCAGAAGGCCATGCACATGAAGGTGATGGCGATGCTGTGCCGGGAAGCGAACGAGCCCGCGTCTGTTCGATGGCTCATTGGCGGATGACCTTCACCTTGCTGCGCTCCGGGAGCCCGTAGGCCCCTGCGGTGACGACGGTCATCCCCGCGCGTAACCCATCCCCTTCAACCTCCACGAGGTCGCCGTCACGCAGGCCGACTCTGACGGGCCGCTTGACCGCCGTGTCGCCGGTGAGGATTGCCACGGTGCTGCCCGCGGCGTCAGTCACGACGGCGTCGGTCGGTACAGCCAGGCAGTCGCGGCGCACCTCGGTCACGATGCGCAGATTGACGAACTGGCCCGGGCGCAGGGGCGACCCCGGGGGCACCGGCATGCGCACCTGCACCGTGTCGCTCCGACTATCCACCTGCGGTCCGATATACGCGACCGCCGTTCGCTCGACGTCAGCGCGCGGCGATCCCGACGTCGAGCCGCGCTCGCCCGGGAACACCTCGACGTCCTGGCCCATCCTGAGCCTCGGGACATCGACGCTTCGGACCGTGGCCGCGATCACGAGTCGGCGGAGGTCGATGACCTCGGCGAGCGCGGTGGACTGGTCCACGGCGTCGCCCGGCCTGGCGGACACGCGAACCAGCGTGCCGTCCAGGGGAGATGAAATATCCAGCAGCGAGCGCTGGGTTTCGGCGTTGCGCAGTTCGTTGCGGGCCGCCACGACGTTCTGTTCGGCCTCGAGGTAGAGGCGTTGCGACGTGGCTTCCCCTGCGCCGAGCTTCTTCTGGCGCTCGAGCACCTGCTCCGCGTACTGCAGCGCCTGTTTCGCCTTCTCAACCGAGATGTCGGCGACGCGGCTGTCAAGTCGGAAGAGCACTGTCCCTGCCGCCACACGCTGGCCCTCGGCGCAGGCGACATGGGCGACGACTCCCGCCACTGGGGTGCTGATGCGGGCGCTGGCCGGCGCCTGCGTGGCCGTGGCCTGTTGCGGTTCGACGGATCCCCAGGCGGGCACGTAGCCGCGCAGCGTCGTGCAGACGACCGGTCCGACGCGAACGGAGACGAGGGTCGCCGAGGCCTCGGGTTCGGCGTCAGCCGGGGCCGGTACGTTTGTTCGCCAGACGAGGACGCCGGCTAGCGCCACCGCGACGACCACGATCACAACCAGGCCAGCACGTCTCATGATGGGTCCTTCGATGTCAGCGCTTCGCCGGGGCCGCATCCCTCGGCGGCGTGGTCGTCACCCAGCCGGCGATGTCCGTCGGCTGCTGGACGGCGTCCTCCAGCAGCCCGAGTGCTTCGTGCACGCCCACCAGCGCGTCGAGCCGGGCACGGTGACTGGCCGCCAGTTGCAGCTGAATCAGGCCGAGCTCGAGTTTCGAGATCTCGCCTCCCCCGAACAGCTGGCGTGCAGACCGTTCCTGCCGCTCAAGCTCTTTCAGCATCGTCTCGGCCGTCGCCGCCTTCTCCAGGGCCCCCCGGTACGCGGCCAGCGCATGCTCGATCTCGGCGAGGGCATGCGCCTGCACCGCCAGGAAGCGAGCCGCGGCCTGCGTGCGCCTGGCCTCCGCCTCTCCAATCGGTCCCCGGTTTCTGTTGAAGAGCGGCAGCGGAGCCGAAATGCCCAGGGTCCATTTGTTGTCCGACTGATCCATCTCGTAGCCCGGGCCCAGATGGATGTCAGGGTACTGTCGGGCGATCTCCAACTGGAGCGCCGCCTGACTCGCGGCGTACTCCGCGAGCTGGCCGAGGATGTCTGGGCGGTTCACCAGCGCCTGGCGCCGCACGTCGGCGGCGGGCAGTTCGGCGGGGATCCGGCGGAACTCGTCGAAGTCGAGGGACACGCCCTCCAGCGCCTGGACCGAGACCCCAAGCGCCGACGCCAGCTTCGCACGGGCCTCGCCCTGTTGCCTGGTGGCATCGTGGAGCGACAGCCGCATCGTGTCGAGCGCAATGCGGGCTTGCGTGAGTTCGAACGGCGAGATGTCGCCGGCCTCGAACTGCCGCGTGAGCAGCGCGACGGTCTGCGACCCGAGACCGAGCTGCGTCTCGAGTTGCGCGATGCCCTCCGTGGCTGCGAACAGTGCGAGCAGACTTCCCCGCACACGGCTGCGTACCTGCCACGCGGCGGAGGCGACGGCGAGGCGCGACGCCTCAGACAGGTCACGCGCCTGGGCCAGTCGATGTCCCCGCTTGCCCGCGGTCTCAATCGTGAAGTCCAGATTGAGCGTCAGGATCCACGGCGTCATGACGCCCGCCGGCGTTGACGAGTTGAAGCCGGGCGCCACGCTGAGGTTCGGATTCGGCCGCTCGCCAGCCGTCACGAGGCCTGCGCGCGCCACAGCCCAGTCCGCGCGCGCGACATCGAGATCGGGGTTGAAGTAGAAGCCAGCCAGCGTGAGCGTCCGCGCGTCCCAGCGTGTCGGCGGCCATTCAGCGACGTTCTGGTTGGCGCGAATGAACGCCGCAAGATCGGCGTCGACGAGGGTTCGTGATTCGAGGGCCGTCAAGCTGGCTTCGGCGACAATCGGTCGCGCCTGGTAGTGGACGCACCCGCTGAGGGCGACCAGCACCAACACGCAGCCGAAAGTCCGAAGAAGCCCGTGACCGCCCCGCATGGATAATCAGGTCGAGAGCATACCATGCGGCGCGAACGCTTCCGCCGCGTTGCGCGAGGACCTCGGCTCCTGATGGATGTCAGCCCGCCCCTTGGGCTGGTTCAGGCTCGCCGATTACCAGTGCGGGATCTCGTCGGCCTCTGGTCGACCGATCTCCCCGTGGTAATCGAGATCGTGGACGCCGAGGAGAAAATCAAGGCGTTCCTGCCGGTTGTCGATCAACTCGTGACGGAAGGCATGGTGACGCTCGAGGCCGTTCGCATCGTCAAGTACGTGGCGGCACCTTCTTCTGATCGCCGGACAGGATCAGCAGCCGGACCGCCGGCGGCAGCGAGCGATAGAGCGACGCCGCGTCCTTCGGGTTCAGCGCGATGCGCAGGCGGACGGCGTCGCGCTCGCGATCGAACGCCGCGTCCTTCGCATCGTGCCACTTCGCCGTGAACCACGCGCGCAGCTTCGCCCACCGTCCGGCCTCCGCGTCGGTGTCGAGCGGCCGGATCTCAATCGACAGCCCGTCGTCGAAGCGCACGTGATATCGCGACGGCACCGGGTACATCTCCTCCGGCGTCGGCGGAACCGGCGGCGTCGCCTCCGTGCCTTCCTTGGTCGGCGGCGCAGCCTGCATCACGAACCGATCGATCTGGCGGGGCGGGTCCAGCTCGCCGTGCGCCCACACGATGTCCTGCCACGTCCGCGGGTCAGGGCGCGTCACCCACGACACGCGGGGCTGACCCATCTGCAGCCCCAGCACCGGGTACCGCTGCAGTTCGGCGCCGCTCAGCACCAGCGTGATGTCGCCGGCCGCCGGGTCGAGCACCAGGTAGAAGTCCTTGCCGCTGGCCAGATCGATCTGGCGCTGCAGCAGGCTCGTGGACCGCTGGAGCCGCGCGATCTGCGACTGCACATCGGAGGCGGGGGCGGTTGCCTTCTCCGTCCCGCACCCCGCGGCCACCAGTCCGAGGGTAGTCAAGCCGGCGAGCAGCAGCGCGGTGACGATGAACGCGCGACGGTGTCTCATGGCGTCTCAGTAGATGTAGATGTGCATCCCGATGCGCGCATTCGCCCAGACCTTGCGCAAATCGTCGCGCCCGACGCGGATGCAGCCATGCGACACGGCGCGCCCGAGCAGCCGCTCGTAGAGCGTGCCGTGGATCATGAAGCCGTTGCCGAAGTACAGCGCGTATTCCCCGAGTGTGCCCGACTCCAGGCGGTCGGCAGGGTTTCTTGGAATAGGCTGCCCGTCTTCGACAAACGCCCAGTCGGGCTTGGCCCACACGGGGTTGCGCAGCAGCGTCAGCACCTCGAACCGGCCGCGCGGCGTGTCGAACACCCACTGGCGGTTCTTGCCGCCGGTCTCCTTCAGCACCAGCCCAGACCCCGCCGAGCAGCGTGCGTCGAGCAGCGTGTCCTCGTCGCGCTTCAGGTAGATCCGGTTCTGCGTCTGGTCGATGACAATGTAGACGCCGCGCGGGGCGGTGGCTTTCAGTCTGGCCGTGAGCTCGCGTGAGCGCCGATCGAGCCTGGTCGCGAACTGCTTCAGCTCGCGGTCGGTGGTCGGCACCTTGCCCGTGACGGCGGCAGGCTTCTCGATGTACGGATCGTAGCGATAGCCGGTGCCGGCCCAGGCGATGCCGACCACCAGCAAGACGGCGACCACCACCCCTGCTGCCGTGGCGGTGCGTCGATCGAGCGGGATCGGACCGAGGCGCCGGACGCGCGCGGGCGCGGCGATCGGCAGCGGCGCGGGGGAGGGCGTCGTCGGAGGCGCGGCTCCCGGGGATGCTGCGGGCGGCGGCTCAGGGCCGCCGGTTTCCGGCGTCCCGCTTCTGCCGGTTGGCGAATTCGGCGATGGGTCCATAACTGTCGCTCCCGATGATAGTCACGGGGGTGCCCACGGTCACGCGGGGAAAGATCTCGTCCATCTCGGCGTTGGTCACGGCCACGCAGCCGTTGGTCCAGTCCTGCTTCCGGCCGCCCGAGCCGTGGATCTCGATGAGGCCGCCGATGCGCGCGACAGGCGGCAACTCGCCGCGCCGGCGAAGCCCGCTGAACTCGACCCGATCGTCCGCGTTGGGATAGTCGAGCAGGAGCGCCTTGTAGTACTCGGACGAGAGGTTGTCCATCCGCTTCACGACGCGGTAGCGGCCTTCCGGCGTGGCGCCGTCGCCTTCCTGCAGCTTGTCGACGATCCAGTTGAAGCCGAGTTCGACGGTGTAGCGCTTCACGGCCACGCCGCGCACGTAGAGCGTCAGGGTGTGCGCGTCCTTCACCACGATGACGGCCGTGCGCCCCTCGCGGCGCGACCACTCGATGGTCTCGCGCTGCCAGCGCTGCCAGCGGGCGATGTTGTCCGCATCCGCGTACCGCTGCGCGATGTCGGCCGCGAGTTCGCGCACCTGACCGGCCAACTCCACGGCCTGCCGCGCCCGGTCGCGGGCCGCGACCAGCGCGCCGGCGCCGCGGTAGATCTCGGCCTCGCACAGTGCCTGCGTCGCCTGCGCCAGGAACCGCCGCTTCGGCCCGAGATGGATGTTGTCCGCCAGCGCGCCGCTCCACGACACCGCGGCGCGGGCTTCGCTAATCCGCTGATCCGCGTCCGCGACGGCGGCCAGCCGGCTGTCGTGCGCGGACGTGCGCGCGAGCGTCGCGGCCTGCGCCGCAGAGGCCCAGGCGGCGACAACCTCATCTGACGCGGGAATCGGCCAGAGGCGGGTTTCCTCGATGCGCTGCCGCGTGAGCGCGTCCGCCGACGCGCGTTCGGCGGCGCGCAACTGGTCGGACGCCCACGTCATGGCGTCCTCGGCGCGCGCCTCGCGCAGGGCGTCGCGCGCCGACGCCGACGCGTCCTGCATCGCGGCCCGCCGACGCGTCGCGACGGAGTACGCCACGCTCGCCGCGCCGACCAGCAGCACGAGGGCGACGGATGCGGCGATCAGGCGGCGCCGCACGCGGGGGTCAACGCGCCGCATTCCGCTTGCTCCGCACGTCTTTGGTGTCCAGGAGAAATCGGGTGCCCGGGAGAGGCGCGTCGGTGCGCCTCTCGACCGGGCCCCTTCGGGCGAGTCTTACTTCTTCTTGGCCGCCTTCGCCGCTTCGACGTCCGCCGTCACCTTGTCGGCGGCAGCCTTGGCCGACGCGGCCTTCGCCTTGGCGTCGAGGTACTTCACGCTGCCCAGCGCGGCTTCGGCCTCGGTGATCGTCGTCGCCGCGGTCTCGAGATCGGTCTTCATCGCCGCCAGGTCCGCCGCGGTGCCCTTGCCCTTCGGAGCCTTCGCGAGCAGTGCCTGAGCTGCCGTCAGGGCCGCCTTGGCGTCGGCGATCCCCTGGGTCGCATCGGCCTTGGCCTTCTCCTTGCCGGCCGTGGCGTCAGTCGTGGCCTTCTCACCGGCAGCCTTGGCGGCCGCCGCGAGCGTCTTGGCCTTGTCGTACGACTTCATCCAGTTGCCTTCCTGGGCCTTGAGCTCGGCGTCGAGCGCGGCCTGGGCGTCCTGGGCGGCCTTCAGGGAATCGGCGGCGTATTCCGCAGCGCCGGCGGCATCGGCGCCGGAAATGGCGGTCTTCACCGCATCAATATCCGCGGTGGGCGGCGTAGCGCACGCCACCAGG